>Ga0082212_10012474_pt1 | contig 10701 bp, 6 predicted proteins | sample TergutNt197P3_FD_71548 | JGI IMG/M metagenome (GOLD analysis project Ga0082212, IMG submission 71548) | Neocapritermes taracua P3 segment gut microbial communities from Petit-Saut dam, French Guiana - Nt197 P3 | ecosystem: Host-associated > Arthropoda: Insects > Digestive system > Gut ...
CCGTATGACCAAAACTTTTATTTGAAGCGTTTTTACCCATCAAATCGTTAGTTGCAGGCGAAATCTCTGTTTTATCAAAACCTATTCCTCGATGGTTCTTTTGCCGTTCAAAGGGTCGAGCAGTAAATTCGGTAATGGTTTTTTCAGAGATATAGCGTTCGCCGCCATATATTCCCTTATTGAGATACATCTGCATCAGCTTGGCTATGTCGTTGGCATTACCAAACAATCCTGCATGCCCGCTCACACCACCCATCAGAGCTGCATTCTCGTCGTGGACATATCCTTGCAGCCATTGACGTCTAAATACAGTATCGTTGGCAGTGGGCGCTATTTGTGTTGTCGCGAAACGCCTTGCCGGATGGTAACCCAATGTAGTAGCGCCCAGAGGTTTGTAAAAATGTTGTGCAGTATATTCATCCAGCGTTTGTTCGGTAAGTCGTTCAATCATGCCCGTTAACAGAATAAATCCAAGGTCGCTGTAATTGTATTTCTTTTGCGACAGGAGTTTCGAATCACGGATATCACTGAATATGGTATCTCTGTACGAATTAACGATATACATTCGGTTGGCTACCTGCATGTGATGTTTTTCATCTTCCGACGTGGCATAAAATTCTTTTTTATAGCGCGTTTGACTGTTGAACCATGTGCGCGGACCGAGATAAATAGAATGAAGCGGTGTGGACGTGCCTGAGAGTAAACGTTGGGTACTGTCAGCCGGTTCTACAGTTTTCAACCACCATGCAATGTGAGGTTGCAGTTGTGCCTGATGAGTGAGCAGATCAATCATCAGGGTTCGTTCCTTATCACTTCCGCGAAGTTCGGGCAGGTACTCCCCAAGACGGTTGTACAGTTTGATTTGTCCTCTATCATATAGTTGCATCACTGGCGGCAGTGCGCCAGCTATTTTAGTTACCGAAGCCAGGTCGTAGATATGATGTGGATCAACAGGTACGGCTTGGTCGTCGTAGCGGGTCTGTCCGTATTCCTTTTTAAAAAACACCACACCGTTTCGTGCTGCCAATATCTGACATCCGGGTATAGCGCGGTTATTGATGGCGTTCAGCACTAATGAGTCAATCATCATCAAGTTGCCTGATAAGACTTTTACTTCTTCGGGAATGGAATATTTTAACCGCCATCCTCCGGCAGTATGCACACCCGTCCGGTACGAATATTTTCCTTCAATGGTCACAGGCAGTGCGCCTTTTCCTGCAATGGCGCCATAAAGCAACTGTGCGGTATAATCCTGCGCAAGGTACGTTTCCTGATAACTCACCACTATAGCCGACATCATGTCGGTATTTGCAAATAACGAAAGTGCGTTGGGTGGAGCAAACAAGCACAGCACCACTTTAGTTGAAGTGGCAAGATGGCCGACAAAAGCGAGTATGTTCGGCAGAATACCGTAATTACTTTCAGGAGGGCCTGAAGCTTGATGTATTCCCACAATCACCCGCGAGTACTTTTTTAATTTTTCGAACAGTACGTATTCATCTTGTTGGGTAGTGTTTCCACCCATGAAATAATAATCGTTTTCTTCGTAAAGACTGAGCGTTCTAAGAAAAATATTGGTTCGGGTTGTTCCTGCGATGAGAATGGCAGTTTTCTCTTTGTCCAACCTTTTCAACGGGAGGATGCTGTCGCGATTTTGTACCACCGTGAGCGATGCTTCCACCAATTGACGGTTAAGGAGGTTGGATTCTGCGCTGTTGAGCCGCGTGATAAGTTGCGTGGTGTCCACCGGACAATACCGGTTGAGACCAGTCCATTCCTTTGCGGCCAATATTCTGCGACATGATACTTCCACCTTTGTTCTGTCAATTCGTCCGTTCTCAATCGCTATCTTTACCGCTGCCACAGCTTTTGGGATATCCGCGGGCATGAGCAACACGTCAGCGCCAGCTTCCAGCGCTCTGATTTCTAATTCTCCTGGCGGATAATGGTCCGACGCGTCTTCCATACTCAACGCATCTGCTAATATCAATCCATTGAAGCGCAATGAATCACGTAAAATATCAGTTAAAATGTGCTGTTGTTGCAAACCGGCCATATACATTGCGCCGCGTTGAGCAGCATCCCGTCTGTTTTCACTAAAGGGGCGCATATCAGCGAAAATGATATGTACGCCCATTCGACGACATTGCTCGCCTGTTTCCAAGCCCATCCGGTAAATCAGGTTTACATCCTCGATAGCGCCCAATGTCATTCGGAAAGGAAACGACACGCAGCTATCCAACCGCAACCCTAAACCTTGCCCTGCTTTCATGCCTGTCAGCAAGGGCGTTTTTGCAAGCGCCTGACAACGATTAACAAGCAATGCCTGACGCTTGGGGCTTCCCTGAAAAAAAATCAGACCTCCTATTCGATGGGTTTGAATGTTTTCAGTAATATTATCCACATGAATTTCATCAAGATTGGAATGAACCGTTGCAAAAAATAATTGCCCGATACGCTGGTCAGGCGTCAAACTGTTGAAAACCGAATCAACCCAAGGCGTATACAAATTTTCAATCGGATAAGACGCAACTTCAGGCAAAGATTCAGGGTAAATACTCCACTCATACTCACGTGCCGATATTCCGGTAAGAAATATCAGTGTCCAGCAAAAAATAACTTTTCTCATGTAAAACGCTTGTAGATATTAATGTTTCATCAACACCACAACTTTACAGGCTAAGTCCAAAAACACCAAATTTTTGTTGCCGTTGGCTTCGATATGGTAATGCGCAATATTCAGTTCTTCGGCCAATTGGTATACATTTTCGGGGTGAATATAAGCATTGAATTTTTGCGAAAAATTGTTTTCGGCGTCTGTTAGAAAAGCTAACGAGGGCTGTTGGCGGTTGAGTGCAAAGTTTTCGCGTACCATACGCAGCGCATACAGCAGAAAAGATTTTTGCTGCTCGCGTCCCAACTTGGCGATGTCATCACACCAGGACAGCAAATCGAGCATGGCCTGCTTTTTACCCCATACGCTCCAGCATGTGCGCATCATCCGGATAAACATTTCCAGGAAATAATCGCTTTCGTCGGATGACAGCAGTACATCAAGCGCAACTGCAAGGTTTCCGTTACTGATATGGGTAGCGCTGATAGCTTTGCTTTCGTCGCACATTTTTTCCTTCACCAAATAATCAACCATGCTTTGCGTATCTATTTTGGGTACGCGGCTGATTTGCGTTCGCGAGAGAATGGTGGGTAATATACGGTCGGCTGATTCGGAAATAAGCAGAAACAGCGTTTTTTCAGGCGGCTCTTCCAATATTTTCAATAATTTATTGGCCGTTTGCTGATTCATCTTCTCGGCCAACCAGATAATCATGGTTTTGTACTCAGCTTCGTAAGTTTTAAAACTCAACTTATTTAATATTTCTTTGCTTTCGTCAACAAAAATACCACCTTGTTTGTTGTCGCCCCCCATGCGTTCGAGCCATTGATTGTAAGTAAGATAAGGATTACTCAATACGGTTTCGCGCCATTCCTTGATGAAAAGATCGCTCACTGCTGCTTTCCCGCTGCCGGGTTTTACAACGGGGAACACAAAATGCAGATCGGGGTGCGCTAATTTTTTGTATTTCACGCATGACGGACATTTTCCACAGGAGTCGCCTTCTTCGCGGGACAGGCAATTCACATATTGCGCGTAAGCAATCGCAAGCGGTAAACAGCCCGCCCCTTCAGGCCCCAGAAACAAACGCGCATGGCTGATACGATTTTCGCGAACTGTTTGTACCAACTGTTCCTTTAATAAATCCTGTCCGATAATTTCTGAAAAAAACATGAATTATAATGGGTGTTTTAATATTAAAAACCTGTTTACTGCACGCGCAATATACAGGTTTAGCTTTATTTTTTTAATGTTCTACCATGATTTGCTGTATTTCCGGAGCGCTGTTTACGCCATCGTATATGTGCAGGTAATAGGTGCCGTTGGGCAGGGCGGATACGTTGAACTGTACTGTGCCGCCTTTGTTTGACGTCTGCCGTAACTGGTTGCCCTGTGCATCGTAAAGGCGGATGTCGTAGGTATGACCCGTTTCTTGTGTCTTTTCGCCGGCGGTTGTTCCGGTTTCGACGTACAGCACATCGGAAACAGGATTGGGATAGGCAGGTGAAGGCGAATATTCGTAAGCCACCACAGGATATTGAGTGGACGGCCCCCAACCGCAGGTATTTTTTGCTTCGCAAAGTATACGGAAAGTACCCTCGCAGTTAAAATAAATACTTGCCCAACTGCCATAACTATAGCAATTTGTAGCCGCTGCCGTCCAGTTGTAATCGGTTATCGAACCGCTATATCCATTTGAAGGATTAGCATAGTATGCATTACCATAGTTTGTTGGAGCAGGGTTTGGCCCGGATATGGAAATGGAAGGCGGGCCGACCCATGTGATGTTATACCTTGTTAATTCTGTTCCTTTACAATCCTTAACACTTACCCAGCCGGGGCCATTAGAAAAGTTACCGGTTGTAGAAACTGAAACGGAAGAAGAAGTGATATCGCCGGAAAGATAGATATTGGTACTTTTATCCCAGTAATAACCTGCATACCAGTTGGTCGCCGAAAAAGTTTTCAGGGGGTTGAAACAAATGGGGGTTGAGCCGGAGATAACCGGCGCCGGCGGCGAGGCGACCACTACTACTTTTGCCACGTTTGAAGGCTTGGTAGCGGTGCCTGATTTTACAACACAGTAATAGTAATACGTACCTGCTGTAAGATTAGCAGGTATTGTATAACTTGCACCGGTAGCGCCTGATATCAAAGTACCTCCTGAGCTGCTGTTGGTGGTATTTTTATACCATTGATAGGAAAGCGCATTATTAGTGCACTCGGTACTTGCCTCAACGCTCAGACTACTGCATATTCTGCCCTGTACGGCATTGGGAATTGCCGTCGGTTGTTTGGTGATGGTAATCGGGTTAGTCACTGTTACTTTTGCCGCGTTGGTTTTTTTTGTAGTGGCGCCTGATGTTAACTCACAGTAGTAATACATATTAACGGTAAGCGTAGTGGGTATCGGAAGACTTGCGTTAGTTGCGCCCGTTACTTTACTGCCTGATGTATTGCCGCCAGTAGTATTGGAAAACCACTGATAAGTAAGCGGAGCGTTTGCGGTAGCCACTACGCTCAGGCTTCCGGTGATGCAGCCCTGATTGACAGCGACATCCAACGGTTGGGTAGATATCGTGATACTTGGAGCTGCCACAATTACTTTCGCAGCATTGGAGCGTTTGGTATTGACGATGCAGTAGTAATAATACGTGCCTGCTGCAAGATCAGTTGGTATCGGAAAGCTTGCACTTGTTTTGCCCGATAATGCCGTCCCGCCCGTATTGCTGTTGGCGGCATTTTTATACCATTGATAATTTGGTCCATCAACGCACGATACTGCGGTTGCCGCCACATTCAGGTTGCCTGATATGTTGCCTAATACTACATTGGTAGTTGCTGCCGGCTGGATAGTAATCGTAACCCTGGTATATCCGCCTTTATTTGTATTGGCAGTCCAAGTTGCATTTAACAATTCCGGAGTAGTGCCGACAATTTTATCCTGATTCAATTCCCAAATAAATACGCCGCCGTATCCATTGTTATAGCAATAGTTCACCTTATCTGCTACAGTCGTGGCGTTGTCGCTGTGGTTGGGTATATTAGCTCCGTTAGTACGATATGGTACATATGGGCCGCCCTGAACGCCCAAATTGTTTTCCCAATCAATTTCACCATTAAACATATACAAACCGTAAAACGCGCAACCCATGTGTATTTTTTCTTTTACACTTGGCTTCAAACCTGCCCAATAATTAACAGCTGCTGTTGCACCATTCACATCAGAATGAAAAGGCCAGTCTTCCCTGTCATACGTCATAAGGTGAAAAGCATCTGCGCCAGAGTTCAAAATATTCTGCTGAACGGACAGGTCTGGGTACCATGTTGTTCCTATAGGTACTGAGGAAAGAGCTATTGATATTCGCTTACACGAAAGTTGCGGATGGTTCTTCAATTCAGATAAAAGCGCGAGGTAGTTAGTCCATTCATTTTTTCGATCCTGAAGAAGAGTTTTACCCCGCCCCGGAAATTCCCAGTCAAGATCTACTCCATCAAGATTGTGTTTAGTGACAAAATTTACAATTTGGTTAACTAAATTTGTACGAGGACCGTCTTGTGTAGCGGTACTGATATAATCAAAATTTAATTTTACACTATGGCTAATTACAATACTTACCTTTACACCCCTCGCATGGGCCCTTCCTACAAGATCATTTATCTGTGCATACGTCTGGTTTGTATTCCAGATTTGAACTTGATTAGGAACCGACGATAGGTTTGCTGAGTACAGATAACCTTGCGCATTAGGGTACAAATCACTTACCATTACGTGGGTAAGCCTGTCTAATTGCGCATCAGTCACATTACTCACATTACTACCCGGTATTCCCACCGCATACCCGATAACAGCACCTTTTCCAAACGTCACTTCCGGAAAGTACACGATTGCCGATACAATTAATGCCAATGTTATAGCTCGCTTTCTAAAAATACTCATGCTCTTCTTCATTTGTTTAAAATTTATTAATTTATTGAAATTTAATTATTTATTAAAATGAACTACCCGGAATTACCCACCAACATTTTTCCCTCGCAATACTTATGTCGCAATCGTTTGTCCCGGGATTTCCGTCTATCCATACATGAAACACGAAGGTGTCATTTTTCGTAGATATCGCAGGTGGATTATAACAAACGATCTGTAATGAACTGAACAAGTCGTTTAAAGCAGCGGCTGTTAATTGATTATTACAGCAAGACACTCGTTTCGGAAAAATACCGCTCATATCCAATTTTGTTAGTTGATTATTGTCGCAATACAAATCATGCATAGTATTATTTACATTTAAAGTAACTAATTGATTATGGGAGCAATTCAATCCATACAACTCAACAGCGTCGCTTACATCTAAAGTGGTCAATTGATTATTGGCACAATGCAAATCTCCCAGCCTCGTATGTTTGTTCACATCTAAAGAGGTTAATTGATTATTCTCGCAATAAAGCCGAGCAATATTACCGGTTATGGTAATGCGATGCTCAGACGCACTTGAATAACTGTGAGTAATGCTCGAACCATAATAATAAATAAGAAACATCTCGCTTTCCATACCATCACCCCAATCAATAATGATATTACCATCACATAAAGGCCAAAAGGATAAACTCACTTCGGAAGCCAGCGTGGTCATGGTGATTACGTCGGTTGAAGTTACGGTTACGGTACAGGTTGCCGTAAATCCGCCGTCATCGGCGGCAGCAGTAATCGTTACAGTGCCGGGGGCTATGGCGGTAAGTTCGCCTTCTGTGTTTATCGTTGCTACTTGTGCATCGCTTGTGCTCCACGTTACCGTTTGGTTGGCGGCTTCGGCAGGCTCTACGGCTGCTTCAAAAGTCAGCGTGGCGCCAACCAGTAATTCTAAAGTGGCGGGCAGGTTGTGGGTTATGCCGGTTACAGGAATAACCTCCTCATTTACGGTTATTTCACAGGTTGCCGTAAACCCACCATCATCGGTGGCAGCGGTAATCGTTGCCGTACCTGCGGTTATGGCGGTAAGTTCACCTGCGGGGGTTACCGTTACTACGTTGGGATCGCTTGTGCTCCACGTTACAGTTTGGTTGGCGGCTTCGGCAGGCTCTACGGCGGCCTCCAAAGTTAGCGTGGCTCCAACCAATAATTCTAAAGTGGCGGGCAGGTTGTGGGTTATGCCGGTTACGGGAATAACAGGGTCTTCTTCCTCGTGCGGCCTGTTGCAGGCTGCCGTTAAAAACGTCGCCGCCGCTGCTATGTAAAGAAAATATCTGTTCATGATTGATAAAATTAAAGATCCTTAAAAAATTGCCCGAAAGATACAATAAAAAATTGATATATAGTACAAAAAATGTATTTTTGCGTATATTAGTTATTACCTCAAACATAACTCTATAACAGCGCCTTTCCCTAACGCTACTTCCAGCAAATATAATACTTCCGACACGGTGAACACCAATATGGCGATGCCTTTTTTGATCATATGTCTATTTATATTCATTTGTAAAAGGTTTATTATGTTAATGATTTATAGAAATTTAATAAAAACGTTTGCTGAATATTTCATTGGTTTGGGTTTCTATCTGTTAAAAAAACTATCCATCCCTTTTTCTCAGCAATACTAACATCACAATCACTTGTACCTGGATTCTCATGTATCCATACCGAAAACGGGTAAGTCAGATTTTTCGTGTATGAGCTAGTGCTACGTAATGAACTGAACAAGTCGTTTAAAGCAGAGGTTGTTAGTTGATTATTGTAACAATACAAATATCTTAGCGCAGTATTACTACTCATATCTAAAGTGGCTAATTGATTATAGCCGCAAGCTAATTCCCTTAGATTGGTATTACTACTCACATCCAAAGTTGTTAATTGATTCGCGCCGCAACCCAAAATCCCAAGCGTCGTATTTCGGCTCACATCTAAATTGGTTAATTGATTCGCGCCGCAACCCAATTCCCAAAGTTCAGTATTCCGGCTCACATTTAAATATGCTATTTGATTACAGTAACACCACAATACCGTTAGTGCAGTACAACCGCTCACATCTAAAGTTGTTAATTGATTCAAGTGGCAATATAATTCTCTTATTTCAGTACAGTCGCTCACATCTAATGTGGTTAATTGATTCATGCTGCATCGCAAAATCCTTAGATCAGAAGCGCCGCGCACATCTAAAGCGGTTAATTGAATACCCTCGCAATTCAAGCCCAAAATATTTCCGGTTATGGTGATGCGATGTTCATAATCGCTGTTATGCGGCCTATCGGGGGTATAGCCGTGAGAAAAACGTAAATCTATCAGACCATCATCATTCGGAGGCTCCGGCAGATAGTCGGCGTCATTGATATTACTTTCTGTTTCATCCCCCCAATCAATAAGTAGATCGGTTCCAAATGGTATAGAAATCTGAAACCATACCATGGAAGAATGCGTGGTCATGGTGATTACGCCGGTCTCAGCTACGGTTATTGCGCAGGTTGCCGTAAATCCGCCATCATCAGTAGTAGCAGTAATCGTTGCTGTACCGGTGGCTATGGCGGTAATCCCGCCGGTGGAGTTTACCGTTGCTACTTGGTCATCGCTTGTGCTCCATGTTACCGTTTGGTTGGCGGCTTCGGCAGGCTCTACGGTTGCTTCCAAAGCAAGCGTAGAGCCTACCAGCAGTTCTAAAGTGGCGGGCAGGTTGTGGGTTATGCCGGTTACGGGAATAACCGGGTCTTCTTCTTCACCCTGCCTGTTGCAGGCTGCCGTCAAAATCGTCGTCGCCGCTATGTAAAGAAAAAATCTTTTCATGATTGATAAAATTAAAGATCCTTAAAAATTGCCCGAAAGATACAATAAAAAATTGATATATAGTACAAAAAATGTATTTTTGCGTATATTAGTTATTGCCTCAAACATAGCCAATCATGGCCCCTTTTGCAAACAATATTTCGGGCAAGAACACATTTGCCGATGCAGCCAATACTAACATGGCAGCATTCTTTCTTAAAACCCTTCTTAAACTTTTCATACTACATTTTTTAATTGATTATTAATGATTTAAAATTAAAAATTCAGTTCTTCAGGGTCTTCCATACTCTTCGGACCAAAGTACCATTTTTTCCATCTCTTTTCCTCTGCAATGCTGCGATCACAATCGCTTGCTCCGGGATTACCATCTATAACAATACATCCCCAGGGTCTCTCTCCTTCGGGAATATCTGGCAGTGTTTTGAACAGCTCGTTTAATGCAGCGGCTGTTAACTGATTATCGCTGCAAATCAATGTTTGCAGATTAGTGTTATTGCTTACATCTAATGAAATTAATTGATTATCTGATACATACAAATCTTCTAACGCAACATTATGGCTTAAATCCAAAGTGGTTAATGGACAATTGGAAACATTCAACAATGTGAGCAAAGTATTATTCCTCACATCCAAAGTGGATAATGGACAACTACCGACCCATAAACCTCTTAACATGGTGTTATTACTCACATCCAAACTTGTTAATTGATTACCGCCGAAATGTAAATATTCGAGCGCAGTATATTTACTCACATCAAAAGTGGTTAATGAATTACCCCAGGAATACAATGACCAAATATTGCTGCCGGCAATGGTGATCCGATGTTCAGATGCATCTGAATAACTGTGAGAAATTGTTATCCCGTTAGAAGAGGACGCATAGGTTTCTCCATCCCCCCAATCAATAATGACGCCACCAGTTCCTGTTTTAGATATAATAAACTCCACTTCGAAAGCCAGCGTGGTCATGGTGATTACGCCTGTCTCATACACAGTTACTACACAAGTTGCAGTAAATTTTCCATCATCTGCGGTAGCAGTAATTGTTACTGTACCGGTGGTTACAGCGATAACCTCGCCTGCGGGGCTTACCGTTGCTACTTGGTCATCGCTTGTGCTCCACGTTACTGTTTGGTTGGTGGCTTCGGCAGGCTCTACGGCTGCTTCAAAAGTTAGCGTGGCGCCAACCAGCAATTCTAAAGTGGCGGGCAGGTTGTGGGTTATGCCGGTTACGGGAATAACCTCCTCAGTTACGGTTATTTCACAGGTTGCCGTAAACCCGCCATCATCGGTGGTAGCGGTAATGGTTGCCGTA
>Ga0082212_10012475_pt1 | contig 10701 bp, 7 predicted proteins | sample TergutNt197P3_FD_71548 | JGI IMG/M metagenome (GOLD analysis project Ga0082212, IMG submission 71548) | Neocapritermes taracua P3 segment gut microbial communities from Petit-Saut dam, French Guiana - Nt197 P3 | ecosystem: Host-associated > Arthropoda: Insects > Digestive system > Gut ...
ACCTGAAAGGAAAGGCTGCGTCTATGTGGGAACGGTAGTCTGACAGGCATAATGGGGCGGTTTACCTTTACAATCGATCATACCCCTACCCCCAGCACCCCCTCCGTACCCTGCACCATGGATATCAGTCCGGATCGGCATATTTCAAGTATGCCGATTTTTCGCGCCTCGTCAATGAAGCGTTCAATTTTTTCGGAGCTTCCCGTTATTTCCGCCGTGATGAAATCGTCGCTGAAATCCATCACCTTTCCGCTATAGTCGTTTATAAGGCCGCTTATCGCCGCTTTGCCGGTTTCCGCAACCCTCAACTTTATCAGCATATGCTCAATCGATATGGAGTTGTTTTCTTCAAGTATGCAGGCCATCTTTACGTCATGCAGCTTCTCAAGCTGGCGCAGCACCTGGTTTTTCATGTATTCGTCGCCGGTCGAGACAATGGTCATCCTTGAGTATTCAGGGTTCTCGGTCTCGCCGACGGCAAGGCTGTCGATGTTGTATCCGCGCTTGGCGTAAAGCCCCGCGACACGGTTAAGCACCCCGAAATGGTTGGATACGATTATCCCGACCGTGAATTTTCCAGTCATGGCAAGCTCCTATCTCGTCAGCATGTCCTTGAAAGCGCTTCCTGTCGGAATCATCGCCAGCACCATTTCGTCCTTATCGATTTTGCAGTCGATGAGGCACGGTCCGCCATACCCCGATGCGCTTTCAAGGGCTTCGCCAAGCTCCGCAAGGCTTGCGGCCGCGTACCCCCGTGCCCCGAACGCTTTTGCCAGCTCGGGAAAGTCCGTTTTTCTTTCGAGCGACGTCTGTGAGTACCGCTTGTCAAAAAACAGTGTCTGCAACTGGCGCATCATGCCGAGCACGCCGTTATTGAGCAGGATTATCGTTATTGGCAAGCCATATGTCACCGCTGTCGCCATCTCGTTCAGGTTCATGCCGAAGCTGCCCTCGCTTGTGAACAGTACCGTCCGTTTCCGCCCGGAAGCGATGCAAGCCCCGATCGCCGCGCCGAAGCCGAAACCCATCGCGCCGAGCCCGCCGGATGTTATTAGCTTGCGCGGTTTTTCAAATTCATAATACTGCGCGACCCACATCTGGTGCTGCCCGACGTCTGTGGCTACGGGAACATCGGGGCCGTAATGCGCGTTGACATGCTTGATGACGCCCCTCGGTGTAAATCCCTCGCCGGGCGGCTCGCTGCCTTGCGCTTTTAGCTCGCGGACCCTTTCGTGCCATTCGGAGCCGGGAGGCTTTTTACCGACTCTGCGCAAGAGTTCAGGTAGTATATCGCGTAAGTCGCCGCATAGACCAATATCTGCGCCAATGTTTTTCCCGGCTTCGGCGGCGTCCGCGTCAATATGTATGACTGCGGCGCTTTTCGCATATTCCTGCGTGTCGCCGGTCGCGCGGTCCGAAAAGCGGACGCCGAGGGCTATGATAAGGTCCGCTTCGGCCTTTGCGGCGTTGGAGGCATATCTTCCGTGCATCCCGCACATGCCGAGACTGTGTTCGAACGAGTACGGCACGCAGCCGAGGCCCATCAGGCTGGAGCCGACGGGCGCGAGGAGCTTGGCGGACAGTTCGGCGACTTGCGCGCCCGTGTCGGACGCGACAACGCCGCCGCCGCAGTATATGTACGGGCGGCGGCTGTTGTTTATCATTTCGACGGCAGCGTCGAGGCTGCCAGCATTGGTGCTGCGCATGTCGACGCTGTCTTTGGCGAAGCCGTTGGCGCCGGGGCTGCGGGTATCGCCTCCGCCTGTTTTATGCACGGCAATAGCTGACTCGCTCTGGCCGGACTCAAGCGCTGTGGAATCACCTTGTGCGGTTAAGTCGCTAGCGGGCGCATACATGCATGTTTCAAGCTGGACGCTTTTCGGTATATCGACAAGCACCGGGCCTTTTCTGCCGGAACCCGCTATTTCAAACGCTTCGCTGAGGGTGCGCGCCAACTCTTCGACGCTCCTGACGATGTAGCTGTGCTTCACGATCGGCAGTGTCACACCCATGATGTCGATCTCCTGGAAGGAGTCGCGCCCCATCAGGCCGGCCGGAACGTTGCCCGTGATGAACACGACAGGTATTGAGTCAAGGTATGCGTTGGCGATGCCTGTCACAAGGTTCGTCGCGCCCGGGCCGCTCGTAGCAATGGCTACGCCCGTTTTCCCCGTGACTCTCGCATATGCGTCTGCTGCGTGCGCCGCGCCCTGTTCATGCGCGGTCAGAATATGCGTCAGCCTTTGGGTGTTTTTATAGAGCGCATCGTAGACGTCGATAACATTCCCGCCCGGATAACCAAAAACTGTATCAACGCCATGCCTGATTATTTCTTCAACAATGATCTGCGCACCTGTCATTTGCATTGCACCACCAGTCCAAAGCCCTGCAGAAATAACTGCAAGGCTTTAGAAAAACATTCCAGCCAATCAGCGAACCAAATAGTCTATGCAGCCCCCGTCCTCTCTAGCTCCTAAATCCTAACTCCTAGTTCCTACGCGCCTACTGGCGCGCCCTAATCAGCTCCCCAGGCTCTGCCGGAGAGTGCAGCGCCGTTCGGGTCCACGACGCATGAGCCGGAGTCGACGGGGAGGACCGTGCCGGTTATCATCGTGGAATCATCTCCCGCGAAGAATACGACGGCGCCTGTGATCTGGTCTGTCGTCGCTGCGTGCTGGAGCGGGTTGAAACGCGTCATATAATCGAGTGCGCCCGTTATGTCCGTTCCAAGCGAATCCGCAAGGCCCTTCATAGAGTTTTCAAGCATTGCCGTGCGCGTCGCGCCGGGGGCAACGACGTTGCAGCGGATATTGTTCGGGCCGTAGTCGAGCGCGACTGTTTGCGACAGGCCGATGAGCCCCGACTTCGAGGAGCAGTATGCCGGCATACCCGGGATCCGGCGCAGCCCTGCGAGCGACGCGATATTCACGATGGAGCCGCCGCCTGCTTTGATCATATGCGGGATCGCGGCGCGCATAGTATAAAACGGGCCGTAGAGATTAGTTTCAATGACGCTCTTCCATGTGTCTATCGGCACTTCCACTACTGTGCCTGCGGGGTCGATGCCGGCGTTGTTGACCAGAATGTCGATCTTGCCGCCGAATTTGATCGTCTCTTCGACCATCGCCTGACAATCTTCAAACACGCGGACGTCGCCGGCGAACGGGAGAACACTGCCATCGGGGCAAGACGCGACTGTTTCAGCCAGCGCGTCTTTCCTGCGCCCTGTGATAACTATTTTCGCGCCTTCCGCCGTGAAACGCCTTGCGATCGCGGCGCCGATGCCGCTGCCGCCTCCTGTGACCAGCGCCACTTTCCCACTAAGTAAACCGCTCATTCAGATGATCCTCCTTGATTCGTTAATTTTTGTTCTCTTACTGATGAATAACATAGAACAAAATATATCACAACCCGCTGTTATTAACAACTGTTTTGAACGCGAGCACTACATATTATCCAGCAGCCGCTCGATGAGGAGCGTTGCGTAGTCGTAGTTTGAAATGAAAGCCTCCTCGATGAGAATGTCGGCCTCTTCCTTGACCCGACCCTCCAGCTCCAGCGCGTTGAGCATATCGATCTCCTCATACAGCGCCCCGATATCCATATTAGCCATTGCCTCAGCCATACGGGCGAGGATCGGAGGCATATCCGGCGGGATGGCCAGGTGCTCGTGCTTTTCATCCAGTATTGCAAACGCGCCCTGCAGCTCCTCCAGGAACGAGGACAGGTCGCCGATGAATCCGGGGAGGTACGACCTGCAAAACGCCGAGTCCTCTTCACGCGACGCATTTTCAAGCTTGAGCGCCGTGGCGGACAGACCCGACGCGCCGATAAGCGAAAATGAGCCCTTCAAGCCATGCACTTCGATACAGAAGTTCTTCAAGTCCCCGCTGTCAAGGAGCGTTTGCAGATTATCGACACTACTGCGTATCTCCCGTAAAGATATTTCCAGCGTGCTTTTATAAACGCTTTTCTGGCCGGCGGCAATATCCAGCCCGATCTGTGCAGAAAGCCCGCCGATTTTGAAAACCTCATTCCAGAATGCCTTTTCATCTTCGCCTCCGTCGTCTTCACCGGCGCTTTCAGTTGACTGCTGCGGCTTGGCTGTGATCATCTCAGGAGGCAGCCATGTCTTCAAAATGCGGTACAGTTCCCCCTTGTCGATGGGCTTTGAGAGGAAATCATCCATACCGGAGGACAGGAGCAGCTCCCTTGCGCCCAAAATGGCATTAGCCGTCAGCGCGACTATAGGAGTGGAGACGCCCCTGCTGCGGAGTATCTTGGTAGCTTCGATGCCGTCGATTTCAGGCATCATGTGATCCATAAAAACAAGGTCATAATGCTTGTTTTCCATCATATCCAGCGCCTTCGCGCCGGATAAAGCCTTGTCTGCCTCTATATTGCACTGGTAAAGCAAGCCGCTTATCACGCTGATGTTCGATTCCCTGTCGTCGACTACCAGGACGTCCGCAGAGGGCGCATATACGATATCCTCAACAGTGCTTTCGCGCTTGACCTTGGCCACATCGCCCGGAATAAGCGGGATCACGATATGGAAAGACGAGCCTTCGCCGTATATGCTCTCCACTGATATGCGCCCGCCCATAAGGTCAACCAGCGACTTTGTGATGGTCAGCCCAAGCCCGCTGCCCTGCTGATGGCGGTTGATATGTGAATCGGCCTGTACAAAAGCGTCAAACAGAATGGGTAGGCTTTCTTCCGGAATGCCTATTCCTGTATCGGCGACAGTAATCATCATGTTTTCGCCGCTATACCTGATCGTCAATGTGATGCTGCCTTCGAGCGTATATTTTACGGCGTTGCCCAGAAGGTTCAGGAGTATCTGCCGCAGCCGGACATCGTCTCCGTAAATGCATTTTGGAAGGCCGTCCTGAATATCAACATTCAAAGCAACGTTTCCGCCCTTTTCCTTAATCAGAAACAACACCATTGATGTGACATACTCGATGAGCGGGTCGATCTCATAATGCTCGGGCAGCAGGCTCAGTTTGTCTGCTTGTATCTTTGACAGGTCAAGTATATCGTTGACGATGTCGAGGAGCGCATGGCCTGATGTGCGTATGTCCTCGGCGAAGCGATGCTGCCGGATGGTCAGGTCTTCCGAAAGCAGCAGGTCGGACATGCCGATAATGGCATTCATCGGCGTGCGTATCTCATGCGACATGCTTGCCAGAAATTTGGTCTTTGCCTCATCCGCCGCCTGCGCCGTCTGTTTTTCGATTTCCAGGTCGCGCTCCCTTTCCATGCTTTTTCGCATCTCCTGCATCATCTCATGGCGTACCATGGTGTTCGCGATCATAAGCCCGCAGGAGCGCAGAATGTCGATCTCGATGCTGTCAAGCAGCCGGCCTTCGATGCAGTGGTCATGCCCCATATATCCCCAAAAATGGCCCCGGATGAAAATCGGGGTCACGCATAATGACTTTATCCCCTGCACCAGCAGTTGCTCCTGCTCCGCCGCGGACATATCGGCTACGAAGCTGTTGATGCAGTTCCCGCCGGAAAGAATCTGTTCCCAGCCGGGTATGGCGTCGTCATATGAAGTCTCAATTGTTAGATCTTTATTTATCTGAGACTCCGCGCCTTCCAGCCATTCATAGATCTGGGTGCAATAGAGCTTGCCGTTTCTGGTATTGTTCACCCATATGCTGGAACGGTCCGCGCCCACAGCCGAGCCTATCATCCCCAGGCAGCGGACAAGCTCGTCGTCATAATTCCCGGATTCCGACTGCAGCAGGGCGCTTGCCATATGGTTCGCCACATTCAGAAGCGTGCCGTGGCGGTCTATCGCGCTCATCATCGTTTTATACTCGCGCAGGTCGCGTAAATACCCCGCAACAGCATATTCGCCGCCGTACGCGACGCGCACCATAGTTACCTCGCAGGGGATCAGGTCGCCGCCTTTTGCGCGGTGTATCCACTCAAAACTGTTGCTGCCTTCGTCGAACGCAATTTGGACCATTGTTTTTATCTTGTCGGCCGAGCGCCAGCCGTCCGGCTGATACTCGGGGTTGAGGTCGTGGTGTCGCTCAATGAACTCGTTTAAGTTGTCCAGATTGAGAAGCCTTACATACGCCTCGTTGCAGTCGAACAGGTTGCAGTCTTTGTCCCATAAAGTCGTGCCGATGGGCGAGGCTTCCATGATCGCCTTTGCGCGCTCGTTTGCCTCCCTCATCTTAGCGTTTTGCTCATTGCGGTCGATCGCGTTTACAAGCATCAGCCCTGCAGAACGCAGTATGCCGACCTCGCCGTCGGAGAACACGATATCCCTCTGGCAGCCCTCGATGCAAAACACCCCCCAGAACTCCTCTTGGAAGAACAGGGGGATGGTGGACGCGGAAGTCAGCTCGAGATAGCCAAGCAGGTCGTGCTCCCCGCTGAAAAACACTTCCTTCCAGCTGACAGGGTAGGGGATGGAGGCCCCGTCTTCGATATGCGGCGATTGCTTGATGCCGTCGGCCGTCCAGAAATGCCTGAGCGTCAGGTGGGGAACGACTTCATGCGTTTCGTCCTGCCATAACTGTACAAAATTTGCGTTCAGGCATTTGCCGATGAGCTCCATGCTTGTCAGCACTGACTTATTCGGGTTTTCGTCATCCGGCGTCGAGAGCAGGAGGACTGCCGCTTTATTGATGACGCTGAGGAGCTTTTCGCTCCTCTCGATCTCAGCCAGCATTAGAGAGACTCGCGCTTCGGCAGTGGAATTTGACATTGTCGTTCCCAGCTCCTATTTTTTAGCCCCGCTGCAGCAACCCGCGCCATCGGGTCTGTGCTAGGTGAACGCTGAATAAATCGCGCCGTCAGATTTGCAAAAGAGACGATGTAAAGATGATGGTGGGATTTGTTCAGTGTTTACCTGGTTGCCGCGGGGGCGGGATTACAGTTACTCTTCTGTGTACATCCTGGCCTTGACCAGAAGATTGATATGGTTTGACGGCTTGACGATGAAGTCGCTGATTCCAATGGCTGCGCCCTTTGCGATGTTTTCCCTGGAAGCGTTGCCGGTCAGGAAAACGATCGGCGTATTAGCATACGTGCGGTCGGCGCGTATCCGACTGGCGAGCTCTAAGCCGTCCATTCCCGGCATCTCAATGTCCAGGATGAAGAGGTCGACTTTTTGGCGGGCCATTATGTCAAGAGCCATACGGCCGCCCGGGGCGCCCAGCACCCTGTAATGCTCCCGCAGCGCGGCGTTTACGTTGGAAAGGATCTCCGGCCTGTCGTCAACGGCAAGCACAGTCTTTGAGGTCTTTTCCGCTGTTTTCCTGCGGATTATCCCGATATGCTCCTTTTCCATCGTGTCGGCAAACTCCTGCGCCCTTTTGTACTGCTGCGACTTGAGCATCCCGGATAATTTTGCGAAGGAGTCGTCCATGTCGCGCATGTCGGCGGCAAGGCTCAGCGCTTTGTCATAGTCGCGCTCGACGATCATCCTTTCTATTGCCGAAAGGCTGCGCGCGATTTCCTCGTTGACCTCTACCTGTTTGTATTTTGTGGCCGGGGCCGCGCCTATCATTTGCGCTTTTTGCATCTCTATGGAGAGCAAAATGAGGTCTGCGATGGCTTGCTGAAGAAGCCTCTCGCAGTATTCGATGCCGCGCGTTGTGGCAGCGTTTATAAGGGCGCTGACATATGAAAGGCACTGCTTGGCGTATACCGCCTGCAGCATCGCCTTGAGCGTTTCAAGTGTGCTGACGAAAACCCTGACGTCCTTGCGGTTGAAGCTGTCCTCCAAGGCTTGTGTGTATTGCCCTATCTTGCTGATGTAGGCGTCTATGTCGCGCTCAATTGTCTCCGGCGTTTGATACGGGACGAAAAGCCCCTTGACCCTATAGCAATATGCGCCTGCATTGTTAGTAAGAGCCATCGATCGTTCCCTCCATGCGGCGCCCCTGGTCACCCGGCAGAGACTTTACCGCCAGGCCGCTGCTCACGCGCTTCGTTTCGTCGCGCAGCTTGAACTGGGCGACCATTTCCTCCAGCATAGCAGCCTGGCCGCTCATTTCTTCGGATGAGGCTGCGCTTTCTTCAGACGTCGCGCTATTGGCTTGCACCACCTGGGCGACCTGATCTATGCCTATGTTGATCTGCCTGATCCCGGCTGACTGCTGCTCTGACGACTGCGCGATCTCGTAAACGATCTGCGCGCTTTCGTTTATTCCGGAAACTATCTCTTCAAGGCTTTGCGCGGTATCGCGGGCGATATGCGAGCCCAGCTCCGCTTTTTCGATGGAGTTTGCTATCATGCTGCTTGTGTCGCGGGCTGCCTCCGCGCTTTTACTGGCAAGGTTGCGCACCTCTTCCGCGACTACTGCGAATCCCTTCCCGTGCTGCCCGGCCCGCGCGGCCTCTACTGCCGCGTTGAGCGCGAGGATGTTGGTCTGGAAGGCGATATCGTCGATCACCTTGATGACGTTGCTTATGCTCTGGCTGGCCTGATCGATATCGTTAACAGCGGATATCATGTCGTCCATTTTATTATTGCCTTTTTCGGCGATGTCTTTGATCGAACCGGCAAGCGCAGAGGCGCGGCCGGCCATATCTGTCGTCTCGTGAGTTTGTTTTGCGATTTCGCTGATAGAGGCTGATAGCTGCTCTACTGAAGCTGCCTGCTGGGTCGAGCCCTGCGCGAGCGCTTGCGCGCCGTCTGCTATTTGGCTGGAGCTGAGCGCTACCTGCGCTGACGAGACGTTCAGCTCACCGAATATGTTGTTTAGGTTGTCTGTCAAATGCTTGACGGAGCGCCCCATGATATCGGAGTTGGAAAGCACCTCGATTTCTGTGGTCAAGTCGCCGTTTGCGAGGTATTCAAGCTCTTCCGCGATATGGCTGATGTGATCCATGAAGTGGTCAATGTCAACTATCATCTTGCCTATCTCGTCTTTGGCCTGGCTGTATTTGCGCAGGGCGGCGGATTCCTCTTTGCTGTGGGAGATCGCGCCGGTATCACCGGCCCTTCTCATGAACTGCGACAGCACGGTCATCGGCTTGCTGATATGGCCTGAAAGATAAAACACAAGCACAAGCGAGATGACGACTACAGCGCCCAGCACAGCGGAGGCGATGACAGTCATGCTCTTGAATAAGCTGATGTTGTCGTCCACAGTGCTGCGCGCCGCTGCTTCGTCGGTCGAGACGCAGTCTTTCAGATAGGCTGTGAGGGCGTCGCCGACTGAGTAGCCGGAGCTGTTCATAAGCGCCAGCGCGTCTTCGTGTCGATCCTGCGCCCCAAGCGTTTTTATCTGTGCTGTGAAGCTTTGCCACTGTGTAAAGGCGTTTCTGATTTCTTCGTAATGCGCCTGTTCAGCGGTTGTGATTATTGTCTCCTTGTAGCTTTCCATGTACTCCAGGAATGATTTTTCGGCGGCGTCTAGTGCTGTTACCGAGCTGCGGAACGAGTCGGTGTTTGCGTCATAGATGATCATGTTGCGTATTTGCACCCGCGTTTCGTTGAAGTTTGACTGCATATGGCTTACTGACTCGATAGCTATCAAGTTATGGTTATACATCCTTTGGTCCGCGTCGCTGATGCGTGACATGCCAACGATCCCTACGGCGCATGCGAGTATTGCCAGAACGACCACGATCAGGAAACTGACGAACAATTTTGTTGCTATCCTCATGCTCTTCATAGTTACCTCCTGACACACATGGTTCATCCGACAAAACCACCGGAAAGCGGTATTCGCGCTTTTGTCGGGTGAACCATGTATGGCTAGGGTGTCAAAAGCACGCCTACCGCTTTCCAGCGCTTTTTCCGCCAGTCTTCGCCCAACATGTTGGGCAAAACAATGAGTATTACCACAACATATTGGTCTTGCCTGACGAAAAAATCACTCAAAAATCGTCAGACGCGGTTTTGACACCCTAGCCATGTATACGCCTCGTTTCTTTCTGCTCCCCAATTATACTGCACGGCAATACGCAATGCAAGCACTCATTCGGGAGGAAAAGTGGTTGCTGGTCATTATGACCAGCAACCAAAAAGACAGGATACAGCGGTGCGATTATCGAAGCGGTACGATGGCTCGTCAAAGCATACATGGTGGGATTTTTAACTCTTCTTCAAACAGCTCTATGATTTCCCGGTGAGAAAAGGTAAAAAATCCTGTCTCCGGGTCTGATATATTTTTGCATGTCTCTGAGTTGTAGAAGCGGTCAAGCGTTTCCTCATATGACCAACCCCTTTTTTTTGCCAAATCTTCTATTACCAGTCTGATTAACGCGGTATCGTCAAACATATCCTAATCCTCCGGGGAATAACTGCTTAAAAACTGTAATGCGCCAATACCCTTTTGCGTTGCGACGCAATATTGATTGTTAGGCGCCGAGTATTGTAATTGCTCCAAATAGAATGACTTACCATTTGAGCTGACCCGCCCTCTGCGAAGCAGCCGGATGTAGTCATTGATAATCGTTGCGACGTCGTCATTAGCAATATTACCGTATATAGCGTCATAATAATGAGCGGCAGCTTCTTCCGCCCTGTTTAGGACAACAAAGTCAAGCCATTCCTCAGTATAACCGCCGAACGAGAGTATGTTAAGACCATCGGTAGTGAAGTTATAGACACTTACAACGGGTTTGTCACGTGTTGGTTTAGATCGCCGCCTCGACCATTTGTCAGCCTGAGCCTGCAAAGTCGTGACATAAAACCCTTTCCCAAAATCCAGCTTATTG
>Ga0082212_10012476_pt1 | contig 10701 bp, 10 predicted proteins | sample TergutNt197P3_FD_71548 | JGI IMG/M metagenome (GOLD analysis project Ga0082212, IMG submission 71548) | Neocapritermes taracua P3 segment gut microbial communities from Petit-Saut dam, French Guiana - Nt197 P3 | ecosystem: Host-associated > Arthropoda: Insects > Digestive system > Gut ...
ATAGTACCCCTTCATTACGCTGGGCCCCTTGATTTGCAGCATCCCGGCGGTATTCAGCGGCAACACTTCGTTCGTCTCCTGGTGAACAATTCGTGCCTGCAAATTGGAAAGCGGTCGTCCAATCGTTCCCTCACGCAACCAGTCCTGATAATCGGGAAAGCGACCTTTCGGCACATTCACCGACACGACCGGCGAGAGTTCCGTCGTTCCGTATCCTTCGGCGGGACGGACACCAAACTTTGTGTCCCAAGCGTCAATCAAGTCGGTCGGCAATTTCTCTGCCCCACAGATGACCGTGTGCATCAACTCGTAATCTTCCCTTTTGGAATTCTTGAGGTAAGTCCGCAAAAATGTCGGCGTAGTTGGAATGGCAGTGCATTGGTATTTTTGGTTTATTTCAGCGATTTTTTTGGGTTCCAGCGGACTAAAATGATAAACTCCTTTCACGGCGGTCATTGCGGGAAGCCAAAACGACGTGGTATAGCCGAACGAATGAAAGAGCGGTAATGTACCCAAGAGAGCATCCGTCTTTTGCAGATTCAAATGCTGATAAAACGCATTGACGTTTTCGGCAATGTTCCGATGCGTAATCATCGCTCCCTTCGGCGTGCCTGTCGAACCAGAGGTGAAAATGATCGTCAACACATCGTCCAGTTTCATTTTGTCGATACCGAATACCCATTCGAGACAGCGAACTGGCGTAATATAAGCATCAATCACACCGGCAATTTTATCGAACAACGTAATTTTTTTCGGCAGATCTTCCATGACGATGAGTTCGGCATCGAGTTTGATATTAGGAAATCGATCTAACACTTTCCGGCTTGTGATAACGTGCTTGACTTCTGCTTGTTTGATGCAGTAATTGATTGTGTCGAGATGAAAAGTGTAGTTCAGATTGATGCTCGTTCGGCAATCGAGTGCCAGGGCAAGGTTTGCCAGTACACCGTAAACAGAAGTCGGCATAAGGAGTCCGACGTTTTGTTCATCCCGGGCAAGAATCCGACGCAACACTTTGCGCAAGATGAGGATCGTCATGAACGTTTTTCCGCCGGTCAGTTCCATGCCGGTGGAGTCGGCAAATTTGAGTTCGTTGAGTCCTGACCGGCAAGAGCGAAGCACCTGCCGAATCGGAAGAAGTGGTTCGTGGGTTGACATGCTGGTATTGTACCACAGCCGGTTGCGATTTTCAAATATGACATATCGAAACGCAGTCCGCTTGCTTGACCGCACGACAAATCTCCATGAACCTCATCGTCGAATAGGAAAAGCATCATTGGAAAGAACTCAAATCGTCCCTCGGATTTAAGTCTACCTATTGCAATCCTCGTAAAAGCATTGGGACACGTTTGAATTTTCGTGAAAATCCGTTATACTTTACGGCTCGTATTGCCCGATGGGCAGAAAACCGGAGCAATTTTTTAGAGGTATTCCTTGTTTGAGAATTTTGTAGGTAACGAATTTCTCGCTGATTCAATCATTATCCTCGTTTCACTGGGGATAATGGGGTGTTTGACGTTTTGGCTTGTCCGATGCCGAGTTGCCCCCGCATTTCACGCAACCGCTTGGATTGGTTATGCCGTTATTGTCGTGATCAGCAGTTTAGCCATTCTGCATGTTTTTCACGATCTTTTTTGGGGGACCATTGTTCTTGCGATGTATTTTTTCGGCATCGTTCATATAACCCGGCTCTACCTTGTTGCGAGGGAAGAAAAAGCTATGGCAGAGGACTTACACCGTACCATTGCGGAACTGACCGAAGCCAAAAAAATGGCGGAAAGTGCCGCCCGGGCAAAAAGTTATTTCTTGACCAACATGAGTCATGAAATTCGGACTCCCATGAATGCGGTGCTTGGATTTGCCGAGATCATTGGTCGCCGGCTTCTGGAATGTTGTCCTCGCGATCAACTCGAAGACAATCAGCAAACCATCGCTCTGATTGATAAAAGCAGTTCCGATCTGCTAACGATTATCAACGACATTCTTGATTTTTCCAAAGTCGATGCGAGTCACGTTGAAATCGAGTGGGTGGCGACGGAACCGCAAAAAATTATGGAGGACGTTTACAACCTGATTCTGCCGCGGTTGAAAGAGAAGCCGGAGGTTACATTCCTTTTTGAAGCCGAAGAATCAACCCCGCCTTGGGTGTACAGTGATCCGACGCGGTTGCGGCAGATTTTGGGCAATATCTGCGGCAATGCCATCAAGTTTTCCGAACAAGGCATGATTCGGTTTTCCAGCAGTATGTTGACTTTTGAGCACACGCACGAAAACATCCAAGAAATTAAGAAAAAATATGGACAAATGGTCAATGTTGCCATGTTTCCGAAGGAGGTTCCGATCACGTTGTTGCAATTCGTCATTCAGGACGAAGGGGTGGGAATTCCCGAGTCGCTGCGGTCAAGGTTGTTTCAACCGTTTACCCAGGCGGATGGATCGTTGACCCGAAAATTTGGCGGAACCGGATTGGGCCTGACCATTGCCAAGCATCTCACAGAATTGATGGGGGGGGACATTGTCGTTGAAAGCGAAGAAGGAGCAGGAACGATGTTCTGTGTCACATTTGCTGTTGAAGTGATTCAGCATCCTTCCGACATCATGACGTACTCAGGCATTGTCTTGCTGAACGATTTTGAAAGACCGCTGTCCGGCATGAACATCTTGGTCGTCGAAGACGGCAAGGTGAACCAGATTGTGATTACCAAAATGCTCCAAGATGCCGGCGCGATGGTGCAGATTGCGGAGAACGGTAAGTTAGGAGTGGAAGCCGTCGAATCAGCGGAAATCGAGTTTGACGTGATATTGATGGACATGCAAATGCCCGTGATGGATGGTTACGAAGCGACGTTCCGATTGCGGCATAATGGTTTTACGAAGCCGATCATTGCGGTAACGGCTCACGCACTCACGGGGGACTGCGAAAAGACGTTGCAAGCCGGTTGTAATGCTTATCTTAGCAAACCAGTGGACAGAAACAAACTATTCGACGTGATTCTCAAGCACGATCATGAATCTTTTTCGGTGCGGTAATCGTTCAAGCGATTCTCTACTTTTTCCAAAACTCGTCAATTTCGATGGAATCTCACCGGATGGGTGTTTGATTCAGCACGACCTTCTGTACGATCTCCTTATCAAAATAATTTAATTCCATTCCAGCATCAACGATGAGTTTCTGTGCGACGATTCCACTGGAACGAGGACTCAACAGAAAGATTGCTGCTGCCGCCGCTTCTTCCGTTTGTACTGCCCGATGACGAGGAATGACCTGTTCCGCAAACAAATACGAATCGGCATAGCCTGGTATACCTGCCGAAGCAGATGTTTTGAGTAAACTCGGTGCAACAGCGTTGAAACGAACTTCTGAAAATCGGCTGAACGATTTTGTGAGAAATGTCAGCGAGGAATCAAGTGCTGCCTTGATTGGTGCCATAAAACCATAATTCTCGCTTGCCATCCGAGTTGTCGAAATCGAAATTGTAACCACCGAAGCCGTCTTGCTTAATAAATTGGCAAGTTCTCGGCAAATGGAAATGAGCGAAAAACACGAAATATCCAGTGCCTGCAAAAACGCCTTTTTGGACGTTTCATGGAACGGTTTCATACCGTCACCGTACTCAGCAAAGGCAATGGAATGGACAAGACCATTGTATGGTTCGCTTTTCTCTGCTTCGAGGGTGTGCCGGAGTTGTATAATTTCCGATTCGTTTTCGACGTTGCAGACGAATATTTTTTGTTGTGGAAAGAGCAGGTGAACCTTTTCGGCAACAGATTCGTCCCGCACAACAAGATCGACGGCGGCATTTTCACTCAACAGCATTGTTACTATTTGATACGCAACGCTCTTTTTGTTCGCTACACCAAAAACGATAAACCGTTTACCTTGAAGTTGTAAAAAGGACATAAGCGTTATTGTACGGGTCGCCGTTGTGGTTTTTCAGGTCAGCAATCGTCAGATCAAAGGCAATCGCGTACATCGCAACAACGGACACAGGTTCCAAAGGCACCGGCATTATATCGAATATCGGGAAAGGTGCAAATGCATAATGTACAGGTTATTTTTTCTGCTCCTATTTATATTTTCGATTGATGTGATTGTATCGGAAGAGGCAACGACGGAGTCGCCACTTTACGCCTCTCTCGATGTCTTCGACATACCTCTTCTCTCAACTTCGTTCTTTTTCAAATTCGATGACGTTGCCGCGTTCATTCCACTTTACACTTGTCGCAAAATGATTGATGAGCAAAACGCCGCGTCCTGACGCAACCATCTGGTTTTCCGGTTCTCTCGGGTCCGCAAGAGAGTGAGGATCAAATCCACTTCCTTCATCCTCTACCCGAACATAAATTTTGTTTGGGCTTAATTTGCAGTCAAACCGGACATTCTTGGACGGATTCGAGTCATTTCCATGCTTGACCGCATTCGTGAGTGACTCTTCAAGGGCCAGTTCGACGGCGAAAATGTCTTTATCATCCCACCGATGCGTCCGCACCTCTCCGACCACTTCCATAATCAGGCTATGGGCTGTGCCCATATCGCTGGGAAATGTGCACTCCTTCGTCCACGTCCAAGACTGTGATTCCAGATTCATGGCGGTAGGTCCTCCGAATAAGTACAAACAGAAAACCGGTTCCCTTATTTTTCAAAGGTTTTGATCCCTTCGTCTTCATTTTTCTTGATTTGGAAGACACCGTCGAGTCGGGTAATACGGAACGCTTCCATAATATTGTCGTCGATTCCGCACAGCACCAGATCCGCCTTTACTTCTTTTGCCTTTTTGTTCAATGTAATCAAGGCGCGCAGAGCGGAACTGGACATGAAGAGGACTCGCTCAAAACTGACCAGCAGTTTTTTACATGCGGCATCATCAAAGAGGGCAATCAGTTGGTCGCCCCATTCTTGAATCGACAGGTCGTCGTTCAATTTCATGTCCAGTGTTGTTGCAATGGTAACGTCCGCAACTTTTTTCACGTCAATTCGCTGAGTCATAATTCTCCACTCTCCGTTAAGTTAAGCGTTTGGGATTCTTGTTTTGACTCTAACATCGAGTCAACCCATTGTTATCGTCGCCATTATACACGACAACCGGGCAAAAAATACTCCCCCCCAAAATATTTTTGGCGGTGTCCCCCAAAACCTCAAATTTTCATCTTGACAAAATCGGTAAAATAGTTACAATCCGCATAATCGGTAGGAACGGTAAAATAAAAAGAATCGGAAAAATTCATAAATTTTACCGATTTTGCCGATGTTAACACTCACAAGAGGGGTGTAAGGGGCGAGATGCAGGAACATTTCGATAGTACGGATTACACCTAACAATAAGGATGGAGCAACTTTATGGCAATTAAGACAGTCTTCACGACGGGCGAAGCCGCCAAAATCTGTAAAATTAGTCAGCAAACGATTATTCGTTGCTTTGACAATGGGCAACTCAAAGGTTTTCGGGTTCCCGGTAGCAAATTTCGCCGAATTCCCCGCGAACAACTCTTCATGTTCATGAGGGACAACAATATCCCGACGGATGCACTCGAAACCGGCAAGCGAAAAGTGCTGGTCGTGGACGATGATCCCGATTTGGTCGAACTGATCGTTTCCGTATTGGAAGACGACGGGCGATTTGAGACCCGAGTTGCCAATAATGGTTTCGAGGCGGGAATGATGGTCAAGGAATACCGGCCCGACCTCATCGTTCTCGATGTGATGTTGCCGGACATCAACGGTAAAGAAGTTTGCGTTCGGGTACGCGGCGACGGTTCGTTGGAAAATGTCAAAATCATCTGTATCAGTGGGATGGTTGAGCGAGAAAAGGTTAGGGAACTCAAGGAGGCCGGTGCGGATGATTTTCTCCAAAAGCCGTTTGAAACCGACGTTCTCATTAACCGCATGTGCCGGCTCCTTGAGGTCGAAGCGATTGCCGCTTAGTGCGTTAGCAACACATGCAGGCCGTCAACGGTCAAGGATCGAGGAAAAACGCACGAGGTGTGCAAGAATGCCAGATAGCCGTCATTCCTGCGAAGGCAGGAATCTAGAGAGTTGATGTTCATGCTTTACGTCTAGACCCCTGCCTTCGCAGGGGTGACGGAAAAAATGAACTTGCACATTTCGTGTTTTCACATGCGGGACTATCGCTGTTCGCAATCCAACGTCCCCTAGATTCGCTCACTGTAACCAATGAACAAAGTTCATCCGAGCCATCTTTGTAAATTTTATTCATTTGCTCTCTCTCCTTTCTGTAAAAATACCCTAAAAACGCCGATTGCCCTGTGCTACCGGCATGTCTTGTGTCATATCTCAATCGAGGTCTTTCGGATTGAGAATCACTCCGCTACCTGGTCGGCAAAGCCGAACGAAAAGTGTCTTGTCCATATCGTCTTTCAATGTTCGAACACTGCCATCGCAATACGCTGCAATTACTATGCCAGGATGCCCAGATGAAGGACGAGCCGTCCGAGTGTTGTATCTAAACGAAGCTCCTGTGTTCTTTCTACCCTCGTTTATAAACAGTGGGGAAGCGTCGTTATCAACTCCCGACTGGATAGGGACATAATCTGGAATTTCACCGGAGGCAATGTTGGACAATCCAGAGGAGATAGAGCCTCCAACGTAGTATCTGCGAAGTCCGGGAAAGCAGAAGGCGACATGTGATTCTGTCGTTCCGGGATCGTCCGGGTAGTATTTAAGACCTACCTCAACCGCATTATTAGAAAGCCCAACACTCCACAAAGTCACGGGACCAGAGTCAACGGTGCCACCACCAGTGGGAGGCTCGCCTGTAACGCGCCAAATCCAATGTCCTGCATCTTCGTTTTCAGAGAGCAAAATCGTCATACTTGTGCCATCCATAGCCGAAATATCATCTATTGACACTCTGGTCTTACACCATCGTAGAAAGTCTGTATTTTTCCACTCACCACTCATTGCCAAATGATCGAAAAATATAGTGTACATCTTTTCACTCTTTTTCTCTCGTTCGTCGTTGCCATACTCTATATCCAAACGTCTGGTTGGACCAATAGGATCACCATTTGCGTCAACCACTGGTACAGTAGCACAACCGTTTAATGGACCACCGTTGACAACATAATTGATACGGTTGTCTCCAGAAGACATACCACTGCTCTTGCATTGCATCACGGGTATTACCAAATCGAATAATTCCCATGGCCAATCAATGTTACCGATCCTGAACCCAGGCATGGTGTTAATCTGTGACCAGGCCGTATTTTGTTCTATAAATGGTAGTAAAAAACCCACCCATGTTAATTCCTGAGAACTCGGAGCGCATTTGTCAGTATTAAGCATTCCCCAAGCATAACCGTTGGGACGTAGCGGAGCCCGTAGCGGCGGGAAAGCCTGTTTTGCACTCTCATAGTTAATAAGGGCAAGAGCAACTTGCCTTTGGTTACTAATACATTGCGCCCGTCTTGCCGCTTCTCTCGCTGCCTGAATGGCTGGCATCAGCATTGCCGCAAGGATAGCAATGATCGAAATCACTACGAGGAGCTCCACGAGGGTGAATGCGGGACGCATTTTCGATACGAAATTTTCGTACTTGCTCATTGTTTCAAGTGTGTTAAGGGTTTGCCACGAGCACGGCAACAAAAGACACGCTTGAACGGGAGCGGCACGCCGATAAGAAACGGAACAATCCCTCCGACCAAAGAGGCGCATCACATAACATGAAAGTCGATGCTGATTTTACCGCATGTTGTACGCGACGCTCCTCTTACGGGAGCAACGCAACTTTACAACATTTCAACTATTTTCTACCCGGTTGCCCGGTGGTCTGTAGAAAACAATCTATCGCCGAAGCGATTCTTATCGTTTGTTGTCGTACTCTGAAAATCAATCCGCTCGGTATGCACCGGAGCGGTATTCCAAACTGTGCGTGTAGTGTACCATGCTTTTTGGAAAATTGCAAGGGAAATCAAATTTTTTTTCGCGAGCGGACTGCACAAGCGGAGGCGTTGGCAGAGCAGTGCCGAATCGAAGCGGAAGGAAAAGCAAAGGCAATTTTTGCAAAACTCGAAGCGGAGGCACGAGGAAATTACGAAATCTTGGCAAAGACGTTACCGCCGATGATGCAGGTGATGAAGGAAGTCGGCGGAATTGAATTTCCCGAAACGCTGGCAACGATAGCGGGTGTGGAGAAGAAAACGGAGTCAGAAGCGTAAACAAGGGTCAAAACGGTATTCTAGGGTACCGACTGACTTCCGTATCTTGGTCGAATCACCTCTCGACGATTCCAGCCTTGCGGCGGGACACGGATCTCCACGGGTAAGTTATTGAACCTTCACACTTATACCCGCCTGATTTACGCCGATGCTTTCCGGTCAGGTATGGGACTTTGAAGTTTTTAGCCTTCTTATCCAGCATCGTCGCCTCGTATCAGGTTTCTGTTCGTCGGGTCAGTGCTTTGCCGCGACTTCCTTCGGATTTGACCTTACGATCAACACCCTTGCCTTCTGGCTAATCGTTCCCCCTGACGGGTCGATAGAGGACTCTCACCTCCTACTTCAATAACATGCCGTGCGCACAAAGATTAACGCACCCTCGTTTCGTGGGGTGTGCGGAACATCGCCTTGACAGTTTTGCAAACTCCGGTAAAATGACGTTCGAGTCGGTTGTGAGCAAGATCGCATAGAATCAGGAGAGAGCGTTGGCAGTAAGAATACGAATGAAAATGTTTGGTCGTCGGCATCGGCCGTTTTTCCGCCTTTGTGTTACCGATGGACGTAATCCGCGAGACGGTCGGGTCCTTGAAGAGGTCGGATACTATGATCCGATGATTCCCGAGACGGATGCCCGCGCTGTTCTGAACGGCGAACGAATCGACTACTGGATCGGTGTCGGTGCCCAGCCTTCCGATAAGGTTGCAGTCCTCATTAAAAAATACGGCAGCAACGGTACGCATTTGGAACAGCAAAAAGCAGCCGTTGAGCGTTTATCAACTGGTCGTCGCCGTCCGTCAGTACCGACGGATTTGCCGAAAATGGAGCCGGTCGTCCGAAAGAAAAAAGAGGAAAAAACGCAACCGGAAGAAGTTCCTGTCGCTCCTGTTGCCGAAGCCGAAGTGGTTGCCCCCGCAGAGACGGAAAATGTTCAGCCGGAGACCGCCCAAGCGGAACCGCAATCGTAATGCGGCATTCGCAAGTTCATTGCGGCTCCTTATCATTGACATTTTTTTATCTGGGTATTCAATTCACTCCACCTGAATTTTGTGAATATGTATCGTTTTTCCCGCCTATAATGCTGTGATAAGGAGCCGAATCGACCTGAACGACCTGTTGCAGGAGTCGGTAAAACAACTTTCCACGGGAACGCGATGTCCGCCGATTGAACCGAAAAGTAAATTCGTCGAGGTAATAAGCCTACCCTGTCAAATATCTCACGCAGTAACAATGTTTTGAGGAGCCGAGTGCGGGAAACCCGCACGCTCGGATCCGTGGGAGCCCCGGGAGAGAAATCTCCCAGAGCCACCCGATCATCTCGTTGGCATTGAGTTCCCTTTTTGTGTTTTGCCGGTAAAATACCGATTGCAGAACTCAGTGATAAGACACACATTTGATGCGAATTGACATCCATCCGCTTGTGCAAACTTTTGGTCAGGAGCCAGCATTTGCCGGGGCGGCAACCGCTCTTTGGGGCGGCACCTCCATCTCGGCGGAAGGCATCGTCGGTGGTTCCTGTGCTCTCGCCGCTACCGCTCTGTTTCAACAGGGCAACGGTTCGATGATTCTCATTACTTCGAATGCCGATGCCGCCGAACAGATTGCCGATGACCTGACGTTGTTTCTTTCCCCGGAGTACCGGCTAAATGTTTTGTTGTTTCCGTCGATGACGCAACACGATTACGAATCGGAATCAGCACTGACGATTGCCGATGAGTCGTTCGGCGAACGAGTGAACGTGTTAAAACAGTTGGTGAGTCCCGCCGAACAGCGGTTCTTGATCGTCGTTTCGATGTCTGCCTTGTTGCAGCCGGTTCCGCCGCCAGAGTTATTAAAGGAGCGGACACAAACGCTGGCGGTGAATCACCGGGTCGATTTGGAATCTTTTCGCCGGTTTTTGGTCGAAGGAGGTTTTCATTCGACGACGGCGGTCGATTTGCCCGGCGAGTTTGCCGTTCGCGGGTACATTCTTGACTTGTACGCCCCGGATTGGGATCAGCCGGTGCGGATTGAATTTTTCAATGACGAAATCGAATCGATCCGCCGATTCGATCTGACGACACAGCGGTCATTGGAAAAAATTGAGGAAATTGACTTGACTCGATTGCAACCGTATGAATTTGCCGGTGCGTCATTGCTCGACTATGTTTCGCTGTCCACGCCGATTGTGTTGGTTGAACCGGCGGCGATGAAAGTGTAATTCCTTGATAAAACCGCAACGTCGGCGTATAATGCGTTCATGCCCTTGTCAAACGAGACGATTCGACAAAATGCCATTGCCTTTTCTGAGCATTGGCAAGACGAAACCAGATGGAACGAAAAGTCCTACGGTCAGAGTTTCGTTCGCGAGTTACTCGTTGTCTTCGGAATTGATGCCATCGACAAGGGACAATACGAGAAGCGGAGCGGAGATGGTTTTGCCGATTACCTCCTGCCGAAAACGATAGCGATCGAAATGAAGTCGGCGGGAAAGAATTTTGACGATGCTTATCGGCAATTACAGGAATACGTGATTGCCCTGCCCGACGA
>Ga0082212_10012477_pt1 | contig 10700 bp, 6 predicted proteins | sample TergutNt197P3_FD_71548 | JGI IMG/M metagenome (GOLD analysis project Ga0082212, IMG submission 71548) | Neocapritermes taracua P3 segment gut microbial communities from Petit-Saut dam, French Guiana - Nt197 P3 | ecosystem: Host-associated > Arthropoda: Insects > Digestive system > Gut ...
TCAGAGAGGATTTACGACTTAACTAATTTGCCGGTGATGATTGGAAAGCGCCGACGATAGATTGGTCGGCGAATCGGCATTGTAAAACAACAATCGTCATTATGTAAATCGAAAGTGGAGGATTTGAGACGGTGAAGACGAAATCTAATATTGAACGTCTCCTGGAAGCGGGAAAATTTGTTGTAACATCGGAATGCGGGCCGCCGAGAGGCTCAAACGCTGAAGTTATTCGTGAAAAGGGAGCCTTGCTCAAAGGTGTGGTGGATGCGGTGAACGTCACCGATAACCAGACCTCCATCGTACGCATGAGCTCGCTTTCGGCGTGTCTGATTCTTAAGGAAATGGGGATTGATCCGATCTGGCAGGTTGTCTGCCGTGACCGCAACCGCATCGCGATTCAAAGCGACATACTGGGAGCGGCTGCTCTTGGCATTAACAACATACTTTGTCTTTCGGGCGATCATCAGAAATTCGGCGACCATCCGAAATCCAAGAACGTGTATGATCTGGACTCCACGCAGCTTTGCGCCACGGTCAAACAGCTCAGAGACGAGGGTAAATTCCTCGGCGGTGATGAAGTAAAGGAAGGCAGACCCAATCTGTTTATAGGCGCCGCCGAAAATCCGTTCGGCGATCCTTTTGAGATTCGCGCCATGCGTTTGGGAAAGAAAGTCCGCGCCGGTTGCGAATTCGTCCAGACCCAGGGAATCTACAATCTGGAAAAATTTGCAAAATGGATGGAAATGGTTCGCGATTTGGGCATACACGAAAAATGCGCCATTTTAGCGGGCGTGATTCCGCTTAAGTCCGCGGGCATGGCGAAATACATGAAGTCATCCGTACCTGGCATGGACATTCCCGACGAGCTGATCGACCGGCTCAAAGGCGTTCCGAAAGAAAAACAGGGCGAGGAAGGGATCAAAATCTGCGTCGAACAGATACAGCGGGTTAAGGAAATTCCCGGTGTGCGCGGTGTGCATGTTATGGCGATTGAGTGGGAAGAAAAAGTGGCCGAGATCGTCAAGGCCGCCGGTCTTTCCCCTCGCCCCGAATAGTAATTGGATGCACATCTGGAAGCGCTAATTAAATTACCCTGCGGGTGAATTGCCTCATCCTGTGTAGTAATTTAATTAGCGCTTCCAGATGTGCGAATTCCCCTCAATGGCCGATACTGAAATTTCCGCACGGCGCATGTTCCGGCGCTTGGCTCTCATTACATTTGGCGCCGCCTTAATGGCGTTCAATATTAACACTTTTGTACATGCGGGCGGCCTTATCCCCGGCGGCTTTACTGGTCTTACTCTGCTTATCAAGGAGATATTTCTTCGCTATCTGAACGTTAACGTCCCTTTCAGCGTTGTCCTTTATATTCTGAACACCATACCTGCGGCTTTCTGCTTTAAACTCATCGGCAAAAAATTCACGTTATACTCGGTTTTGATGATTTTCCTGAGCGGCCTGATGACAGACTTCATGCCCGCAATGTTCATTGAAACCATTAAACTGCACGATATTCTTCTTTCCTCGGTGTTTGGCGGCATACTGAATGCGATTGCCATTCTTTTATGCCTGTTTGCCGACGCTACAAGCGGAGGAACGGATTTTATCGCCATTATCGTCGCTGAAAAAAAGCGAAAGGATGCATGGAATTACATCTTTGCGGGAAACTGCCTTATCCTCGTTATTGCTGGTTATCTTTTTACCCTGGAAAAAGCGCTGTATTCCATTATCTTTCAATTTACGACAACAATGGTTATTACCGCGATGTATGGTGCCTACCAGCAAAAGACTCTCTTTGTCATCACCACCCGTCCCGCAGAAGTTTATTCCATCATCAATGAGAAAACCCATCATGGAGCAACCCTTTTTAACGGGGTTGGCATGTATAACATGGAGGAACGGAGTCTTTTATACTCGGTGGTATATTCAAACGAGGTTGCGCCGGTGATGAAAGGCATTCACGAAATTGACCCGGGCGCTTTTATCAATATCGTTAAAACCGAGCAGATAACCGGCAGATTCTTTAAAAGACCCAAGGATTGATTACTATTCGTTATTAAGTATACCTCCTATACGCCGTACCGTTGAACATATAATGGATTTTGTGCCCCGTCAAAGTTTTTGCGGATTTTACCCGCGAATACTTTCATCATTTTGCGGATTATTACCGCTTTGGTGTATTTAATCAGCTTGTTGCAGTGCGCGGGCGATATTCATGCGGAATTGCCACAAATCCCGCACGGAAACGGCGTCACAACTGAGCGTACCGGCATCTTCGACTGAATTCACACAATTTTTCGATACAAGATTGAGATTCGCGCGTACCAGTCCCTCAATATCCCGGCGCGGACGGTTCAGCTTTTTCTGCAGGAGCGTAAGATATTCAATATCCTGTTGCCCCCGACGATACCCTTTCAGCCGAAGTGAGGGCAGAACTTCCGGTAAATCCTCGTCCGCCTCCCGCGGTTTTGGATAAAAAAGAGCAATCGCGTCCGATGATTTCCACGAATCAGCCGTCCCGATCGTCTGCCAAGGCAATATTCCGTCCGCACCTAGCGACCATGCGTCCAGCGACCAGATGACAGGCTGATACGCTCCATCCTCGGGAGCGCAGGTTGTACCATAGGCATAAAGTATCTGTCCGAAACGTTCCTTGCGATCGACTACCATGCGATTATACCGGCGCAATTCACCGCCGCTAACGACATTGACGCCGAGCGAACGGTCGAGTGAATCCCTTTGCCATTGCGGACGCGAAATATCCGCCCTGAATCGGATGGGCGATTTTACCTGGGAATTTACAATCGAAGACAGCGTGTTTACTCCTTTCAGGAAGAGTTCGCCGAAAAATTTCAACGCGGCAAAATCCTGAAAACTTGACGGTTCATCCAGCAGCCATGGAGAACTGGCCCGGCTCCAGCCATCCAGTTTGTAATTCATTTTGTTGTTTAGATAAAATTGAAAGTTTGTCCGGTCCCAGTTTTGCTCTATTAAATGCTCTGCGAACTCGCGCGCGGCGGTCTGGAAGGTTTCCCTGTATTCATCGGTGAACGCTTCGTCCGCCCACTGACTGCCATTGTAATGAGTAAAAATACTCGCCGGAAAATTTTCAAATATCGGTAGATAAAACGCCTCTATCGGGGTTTTTCCGCGCGGCAGACCGGCAAACGCGGAACCGTCAAAATAGGTTCCGTAACGCCGGTCCCAGGCCGACCAGTTAAAGGTACGCGATTTCGGCTCCCATTCCGGAGCGCAGCCGCGGCTGACGATTCCGCGATGTGAATACGGGACACGATTTATGTATGTACGGTGCAGATGCGCCAGTCGGTAATAGTCGAGCTCGTTTTCCGGCAGACTGTAGCAGTTCATTTCCGGTAGAAAACTGAGCGTATCTGGAAGCTCGAAATCCCGGACTGTCATCTCAACGGCGGCGGAATATATCCGAACGCCGGCGGACATCAGTGATAATGTCCCGTGATGTACTCCCGGCCCGATGGATTTCGGAACGAAGATTTCGCAAAATATTGAAACATTACCGTTTATATTCAACCGTGCGTTGCCGGCAACAGGAATGACCGGGTCCGGAACATTTCCAATAGGAGAAGCGACATACCCGAAGCGTGAGAAATTCACATCCGGCGCGGCAGCTGTCGTCGCGAGCGGTCCATCCCACATAAACCGAGGACTGAGTTGAGAAATATCGCCCGAAAGGTAAATCTGAAATCCAATAAATTCGTTCCGAGCGGTGTAAAGACGAATCCTGTTTTCCGCTGCGTTCCAGATATGATTGGCCGTAAAATATGATGTCGGCCGCTTAGGAATAAGATCGCCGGCGGCGGTTACTTTATCCAGTTCGTCTAAAATGGCAAGAGTCGCCGTTTCAGAATCAGAAAGCCGCAGAGTATATTCTTTACCGGTGGCGTGATCTCCCGCGAACTCGTCGTCCGACTGGGAAAATACGGCCGGGATTAAAAACTTTTCAGTAGAAACTGAAAATGTCTCCGTCGCGGCGACCCCTACTTTCCCCGCTTCGTTCACCGAAGCAATTTCCACCCGCGCCGTTTGTCCCGGTTTCAGGTTAAGGTCGCGCAGCCGCATTACGATTGTCTGACGATCCGCGTTGTCCGCGAAAGAAGGCGCAGGAATCAGTGAACGATGCGCTTCCATTCCATTAACCTTCACGTGGAAACCTATAATTTTTTCTTCAGTTAATGCCGGAATTTCCCATATTACCTTTGCATCTCCGGCCGGAAAGCCGTTGGTTTCGGCGCGAAGATTCACCGGGGCGGATGGAACGGGCGTCGCTGCGCTTTTCTCCGCAAGCCGCACCGTAAAATACGGAGCAGATGAGGCGTTTCGCTCGCGGCTGTAGAAAAAGCGGTTTGGAAAAGTATCTATCCTGACATTTTCGCCGTTTTCGCCGCTTCGGACCAGCTCCGTGCCGGTGTCGTCAAACACCACAAATCCGTTGCTGATTCCGGCGGCACGCGCGGCAAGAATTTTCGGATCCACCTCGATGGACTGCCAGCCGTCGACGTCCGGCGGTGTGGCATCGGCATGGCTCCAGAATGTTCCACCTTCGCCGAACATAACCTGCGTAAGGTCGGAGTAGCCGGATTCGTTGATTTTTCCTTCTATCCACGGAACATCCGGATAAGACCGCCAATGAAACGTCGATGCGCCGCTGACTTTCTCATACCTTCTGCCGCGACCTTCCGTCCACTCCGCGCTGATCGTACTGATTCCAACCCGTTTCAGAGGAATTTTCGGATTGACGTTTCTTACATGCAGCGTAGCCTGTTCAATCACACGGCCGGTAATCTGCGACGGATCAATATCAAGCAGGGTCATTTCCTGATGACCTTTGATTTTCAAACGGTCGGCGCCGCCGTTACTGCCTTCCGTTTCCCCCTGATAGCTTGACACCCATGTATCCCGCGTCACTTCCACGCGTATATATCCGGGCGGCATGTCGGCAACCGATGCCCCGGTAAAAAATGTATCTGAAAACAGGGCCATTATTAATAGCGCCAACGTGAATACCGTTATACCGGTTATAGCAAAAATGCGTTTTACGTCATGTTTCATAAGCAGTCAGTTTTTAGGAAAACCTGACATGGGATTGCCGGTGTCATCGCCGGCGCAAACACGCACAACAAATACCGAATCGCGAATTTACGCAAGCGAGCGGAGTCTTTTCAGCCCATTACCGTCAATAAAGGCTATTTCCGAAGTCAAAGTTTAAAAGCCATTTTTGATTACATCCTGGTTATCGCGGTTTATTACAATAACGGTTGTTAAAAGCATCAACGCCACGATGACTAAAAGCATCTCATCGTGGCGTTGGAAAAATTCGGGTATTGATGGAAGTTTTACTGAGGATACGCAAGCGCGTATTGTGGATAAACATTCCCATTTTTCATATTGTTTAGTTGTTTTTTCTCGGTAAGCATTTTCATTATAAAATCATGCACTTTATCCGCCCAAGGCTTGCCCATTTTTTTAGCGGTAATAGCAGCCAAACGTATGGAGTGCCCATAACCCCAATCTGGCTCCCGCCCTTTGGTATAAGCGGCAGACATATTGTATTCAAATACCTCTTTCCACGTTTGAAACCATTTGATGTTGGTGCTGGACCCGCCATATATGCCAAACGGTATATAGTAACTCGCCGAAAAACGCGGGTTAAACGCTGTTTCGGCATAGACAGGCTCAAATAGCGCTCTCAGACTCGACTCTATGAAAACAGTTCCTCCCTGCGCTCCCTGATCTCTTGCGTGCTGCAATGACCACATCAGAAATGAGAGCATCCACGGAGCTATACGCGCTTCCTTTGTACCCATATTTGCCAAATAAACAAGACCTAAAGGTGAAACCCTGGCAGGTTCTTTTTCAAAAATACCGTCAAGACTTTTCAAATTCCTCTCAACGACATTTTTAAAGTAGTCCTTATACTCACAATCATCAGGCGTATAGTACGCGGCATCGGCAACATTCCTGATAGTCCACGCGGTTCCGCGCACCTGGTTTACCCATAGCACCGGACCTTTATATATAGTGCTCTTTTTACGAGCGCCAGTAGAATTAACGGCTATATGACCATAATGCAACAATTCATCGCTGTAATACCTTAAGCCCGTCACAAGATACGGAACATATGAATGCGATCCACCGTGGGCGTTTTCCCAACTGATGTAACTGCCTCGCCTGCTGTTCAGCGGCTTGTCTCCATTGCTTGAGGCTGTAACATAATTTGGGTTTTCATCAAATGTTACGAATTTCGTCGGGTCATTCTTTGTATAGTGAGAGGCAAAAGATCCTGCCGCGTCACCACAAATTAACATTTGTTTCCGAAGTTCAGGCGTTTGATGCACTATATACCGCATTGTCCACGCGGGGTACGGCCCTATTTCACCTCTTCCGCCAGTACCTCCCATGTAAACTCTCATGTTTGCAAAACCCAGGATATCCCCACTCTTCCATTGTTTGTCATCTATAACGGACACAGTGTTGCTGACATCTTGCCTGTATTCAGGAATCGCGCCGGCTTCAATCCACGATTTAAAGTCAATTTTTACGCCTGATTCGACATAGTCATTCATTTCGATTAGCTTATGCCATCTTGCACCATATCTATGTAAAAATACTTTTTCCCAGGTATTGTTATTTACAAGCACGCGTTGATCAGTTGAAAATGTTCTGGAGTATTGGGAAAAATAATTCTCCCGCGGGTTGTCACCAATTCCTATTACTTCTGTTGCCAGCTTGCCGCTCGTTATTCTTATAAAATTTCCGGCAGCCAAACCGTGTTCAGCGGTACATTGATATCTTCCGTAGCTTTCGTTGTCACGAAAACTAATCAATCCCGGCCCTGTTTGGGTTGCATCGTGGCGATATACGTTTTGTCCCTTTATCGTTATATCGGTACTGTATATAACCGCATCTGCAATCGTTACATCGCGCACGTTTTCTACGGCAACATCAATCGTCCCACTGTTGTCATTATAGATACGAACATCCCATATATTTGAAAGGAAAGGGTGTTTCGTGCCGTTTTTATTGGGAATGTCGCGCACGCGCCATTCTTTTACCAGAGGCCCGTCAAGCCACAAATCTTTTGTATTAACACTGCCAGGTAAAACTGATTTGTATATCCCCCAGTGGCTATTTTTGACATCATCAGAGCCGTAACCCCATCTTTCAATGTTCAAGGTCAACTCAGCCGCAGGAATGGCAGGATCGAATGATTTTGTGTCTGCAGCAGCAACAACAATGTCATATTCACCTGGTTGCCGCACCTTTGTAGTTAAAATAGCATAGCGTATCGATCCATCATCCCAGCGGTTTTTAACGTCAATTTGCGTTAGTAATTCGCCTATCCTAAGGCCGATTTTTGCTCTCCCTTTTGGCAAAACGATACCAAACGACGCCCAACCTATGCTTGTAAATTCATATTTTGCAACAATTTTACCCTCGGCGTGGTCGACTGCCGGGCCGCCATCCGCAGCGTCAGCGGGATCAACTTTGTTTGCATGCGACGTTCCACCGCAATTTATCGCCGTAAACCCTGCTATTCCTATACCGCCGATTTTGATAAATTTTCTTCGGTTCATGTTGTCGTCCTCTATATTTTGCCGAGCGCCTGATTTATTTACTTATGGAGTTTTTACAGTTTCCCAGGATTTGGATATCAAATACGGTGTTTTACAAATTTTACATATCGTAGATGTAATTGCACTTTCATAAGCTCTTCCTTATGCTCCGGGCAACATTTTCGTCACGCGTGTTGTAATTGATCGCGACAGAATTGTAAATGGTATACTTAGAAGCATGGTAATAACCAGCACTAACAGTAACCGAACGAGCGCCATTAGAATATTCCCAGACAAGTCTTCCATGTTAAGACTATGTTCGATCACAACCAGCACAATTGAATGCAAGAGAAAGAGCCCATAAGAATTTCTGTTGGCGAACAATAATAATACTTCAAGGGGGCGTATTCGGTTTATAAATGACATGAGCGCATCACGGCCCAAGAGTAGCGTAAAGATTGCCGCATGAGCTAGCAGGATATAACAGGCATTACGGTTTTCAAGTTCCTCGTAACTTGAAGTCTGGAACGAGAGGTACAACCCGGGTAACAGTGTGATAAGGCAAAGGCCAATCAGTAAAGGGCGCGATGTCCAACGGGGGGTTTTGTAATAAAAGGCGCCCAGAAAGTAGAATTGCGCCAGCACAAAGGTTTGATGCAATTGGCCAGTCAGGCGTAATTCTCCTAATAGCGGCAATGCTCGAAATAAAGAAACTACGGCTGCGCGATCAAAAATCAGCGTCAATAGAAAATAACCAAAGAGACCGACAGCAAACAAAACTGTACTGGATCGGCGTAGAATCGGGAATATTACTACTGAACATATAACCATCAGCAACAATACGTTAATAAACCAGATTTGAGTAAGTTTAAATGGAAACAATGATTGCGGCGGCCACAATAATAACCAAGACACAAGACTCGCTGGATCTGCGTTTAACTGTCGCACTGAAAAGATCAGCGCTGCAGGTACCGTCAGCAGAAAAAATGGTATCCACAAGCCCGTAACCCGCTTGAACAGGTAAACGCCAAAAGGTTTTCTGATATAGTTCTGAAAAGAAACTGCGCCTGATACAAAAAACAGCACCGGAAGAAAAATACTAATATACCATGAATAGGGCGGTAAGAACCAGCTTAACCCTAAATGTGCCAATACAACCCGAAGGACTGAACCGCCACGCAATAAGTTGATGTACTCGCTATCACGTTGCTCAAACATTAACATTGCCCTTCAACACAGACACATTTACCCCGAATATCGAATTTGATATTTAAACATCTTTGTTTTGTCACATAGATCAATTGAATTATTGCCAGGAGGGCATTCATATCAATGTAAACAAAATAGAATAGCCGGATTCGCCGTAAGCGTTTCATTAATAAAGTATAATATCGCAACGGCTCACGCGCTTATCCGTTTGTAGATTTTCCATGGTATTGATAATAAATTAAACATCCTGCTTTCTTTGAGCACAAGATCTTCTTTGCTCACATAATTCAGATGTGATAACCTATTGGGATTTTCAATGTCTTTGAGTTCCAATCCCAAATACTTCACGAAGTCATCCAATTCTGCCGGTTTATCGTTTTCATGTTTTATGGCTTCATCGAGCGCTTTAATAGCATCGTCACGGGTCATTTGACCGTCCCGAATGAGCTGAGAAAATTTTTCCTGTTTAAATATGTAATGAGGGATCTGTTTGTTTTTTAAATAGTATTTAATAGGAGCATATTTACAGTCGATATGATCTTGCTGCTTATCTGGAGTTAACCAATCGAGTTCCTGTTCCAGGACGCGTTGAATTTCCTGGTTATTCCATTGCAAATAGTCAGGTAAATTGATTTTAACATAATCGGTGTCAAATATTTTCATTTTTATTTTTTCGAATGCGGAAGTTTCATTCTGTCGCTTTATCAGGTAGCTATTGATCTCCTTCAGTGAATATCCCTCCTCTGTGAGAACCTTTCTTACGTACACAGGATGGGTGCTGGTCACTTCAAATGGCGACTGTTCATCAACGCGAGTACTCGTTCCGGAAATAACGAGAGGAATGTTGAACAGGCGCTGATAGGTTATAGTAACATAATTAATTCCAGTGGTGCAAATAGAACAGAATTCGCCTCCTTTTTTCACCATCTTTGAATAAAACTGCTTTACAATATCAGGTTTATAAGTGGCAAATATATGATCGACACCCAATTTTTCAACAGTAGTAAATATGTTTTTCAGCGCGTAGTCACTCATGAACAAATTATTAAATGTCACAACCAGCGGATTTAATTTATAAATTGTTTTACACATATATACCACGTAAGAACTGTCTCGCCCTCCGCTATAGGGGATTAAACAGTCGTATTGCCGTTTTTTTCTTTTTGCGGTATCAAATATTCCCATTAACTCACGTTCAGCGCTTACATAGTCAAAAGTTTTCCATCGCCGATCCCAAGCATGGCAATAATTACAGATTCCACCCACATCAAAGTGAATATTCGGAAAATCTTCAGCCAGGATGCATCGTTGGCAACGTTCCAGGTTTTTAAAACCATCTCTTGGGTTCCCCATTTATTTCTCCTGCCTTAAATTCATCAGTTAGTGAAGTCAGCACTGTTCGCATATTGAACAAGTATGCAAATAAGTGAATGGTATTGCATAGTACGGACATTAAGGAAACGCTGATTAATTACCTATGCGGGTGAATCATTACGCTGCACGGCGCTCGCAACTTCAACATATTTATATATATGCCTCGGTTCCTGCGCTCCGTGCGCCTTGCGCTTCATCCCGCACGGCAAATTAATCAGCATTTTCTTAAGTTATCATTTTTTAGCACCTTGTTTATTGCAATGATACTAAACTTCGAAGAGATATCGTACAAAACAATAGACATTAGTAAAGAAATTAAAAGCGAAATCAGGAATATACCGGCACCAGGCATATTTGTTTTCTCAAAAAAGAACAATAAAACAGCTCCGTGAATCAGGAAAAATGCATAACAATATTTTTGAGCCGTAAAAAGGGCCAATGCAATTGTTTTACTCAAACTTCCAGCTTCTTTGGGCCAACCGACTGAGCATAATTCCGACATACGTAATCCGAATATAAACGATG
>Ga0082212_10012478_pt1 | contig 10700 bp, 6 predicted proteins | sample TergutNt197P3_FD_71548 | JGI IMG/M metagenome (GOLD analysis project Ga0082212, IMG submission 71548) | Neocapritermes taracua P3 segment gut microbial communities from Petit-Saut dam, French Guiana - Nt197 P3 | ecosystem: Host-associated > Arthropoda: Insects > Digestive system > Gut ...
CCGGAGCGGGATCACAATTTCCGGGGCGAAAACACGGCATTCGGCGAAGCGTTCGGCAGAAAATGGCGGCATGCGACGGGCGGTGGTTCGATGACGTTTGAAATGAAAATCAATCCAGCGAAGAAAAACAAACTGGTGTTCACTTACTGGGGCGGCGACAGCGGCAATCGGGTGTTTGACATTCTCGTCGATGGTAAAAAAATTGCCGAACAGCGCTTGAATAACAATGTCCCCGACAAGTTTTTCGATGTCGAACATCTGCTTGACGAGGAAGTTGTTCGGGGCAAGGAAAAGATTACCGTGATACTGCAAGCCCGACCGGGTGCAACTGCGGGCGGACTTTTCGGTTGCCGAACAATGCTTGTAGAAGAATAACAAACTCAAAGAGGAAACAATCGTGAAACACTCACACATTCAACCGATGGTCGTTTTATCGGCTTTCGTTTTACTTACCGTTCTCATGGCACCTGCCACCATTTACGCTAAGCGTCCGATGGAATACTTGGATCGTGGTCTCGTGGCAATGGAAGTCAATAACGGCATCTATCTTTCCTGGCGGATGCTGGGTACCGATACTCCCGATATTGAATTCAACCTGTATCGTAACGGCAAAAAAATCAATACGCAACCAATCACGGAGTCAACGAATTACTCGGACTCTGAAGGTAAAGTCAACGATACATACCGGGTCGAGGCAATTTTGCCCGACGGTTCGCTCGAACGTTCCGACGAGGAAGTCGCCGTTTGGGCGCAAGGCAAGACGGTTTCCGGTGCTCCTGGCAATGCCCCTTTGCGCCCGTACAAGACGATTCTGTTACCGGAATCGCCGGGGAGGAATCTTATACCGGGCGACGCAAGTGTCGGCGATCTGACGGGAAACGGTAAATACGAACTCGTTTTCATGTGGGAAGGTGTCGGTCCTTGCCTTGATGCGATTGACTTGGACGGCAAACATTTATGGCGAATCTCTCTTGGTGTCAATGTAACGGCGAATGCCGCACCGATTTTGGTTTATGACCTGAATGGCAATGGTAAAGCGGAGGTTGTCTGCATTACAGGACCCGGCACAAAGGATGGAACAGGAAAATTCCTCTCCAAAGGTCCGGCTGCCGACATCGACCACACAAAGATATTAAAACGAAAGAGCAGTTTGATGGAAGACCCTGCGTTCATAACGGTCTTTGACGGCGAAACCGGCGGGGAACTTGCGACTACGTTGTTTTGGCCCCCGCTTGGTCCAGAGGAGGATATGCAAAAGGTCTGGGGAGACGACCGAGGACATCGAAGCAATTCCATTAAAGGGGCGGTTCTGTACCACAAAGACTTGGGACCTTTGGTCGTCTATTCTCGCGGAATTTATACACGTGTTGCCATGAGGGCTTATACCTTCGATGGGAAGGAACTGAAACCGGCTTGGACGTTCGATAGCGACGACCCAAGCGGACAGTATCGTGGGTATCGCGGACAAGGAAACCATAGTGTTGCCGTGGGGGATGTGAACGGAGTCGGTTCGGATGCACTCATCTATGGAGCCTGTGCCGTCGATCATAATGGCAAGGGACTCTATACCACCGGTATGGGACACGGCGACTCTCATGCTTTGGGGAATCTTGATCCCGATCGTCCCGGACGATTGGAGTTTTATCAACCACACGAAGGTCCGCCTTATGGTGCTTCGATGCGGGATGCAGGTACCGGTGAGGTTCTTTGGTCAACCCGAAACGACGGCGATGTCGGTCGTGCCTGGGCAGCGGATGTCGATGCAAACTATCGCGGTGCAGAATGTGTGGCCGTTGGAATGCCGAACAGGGACAGCAAAGGAAATGTCATTCCCACAAACTATAATGCCTACGCACAGCCGATTTATTTCGACGGTCGTCCGCAAAGAGCACTTAGAAACCGTAGTAATATCGACGGCGAAGGGGGGAGACTCTTAACCGGGTGGTACTACGATGCTGGAACGGTACACGGTTCGAAGGCGGACGCGATTCTCGTGGCGGATATTCTCGGCGATTGGCGGGAAGAGGTCATTTTCCTGCGAAGCGATCATCGGGCTTTTCTGATGTTTTCGACGTGGATACCGACGAAGCGTAAAAACCCGACCCTGATGCACGATCCTACCTATCGGATGAATGTTGCCGTACAGAATGTCGGATACAATCAACCGGCTCACGTAGGATATTATTTTGCCGATGGAATGCCGACGCACGATATCGAGTTGATCCGTCATGATCAAACGGTGGAGAAGAAATGAATTGCTATTTCGCAATTTTGATATTTTTTTACGCAATTTTTGCTTGACGTTTAGGCAGGTGCATCTATACTACACCCCGTCAATAGATGACCGCTTTTCTCTTTGTGAATTCTTTGTGTTTTTTGTGCCTGGGGTGGTAAATTTTATTAACCACAAGGGACACAATGTTAACACAAAGAAAATGCCAAATGATGACAAAGTGAAGTATCGTTAAAGGGACAAACGTTGTAAAAATGATGAGAATAGGTACGATAATTATTCTGACGCTTATGGCATCGGTTTCGAGTGCGGTGGTTTCAGCACAGAGTCGATTCGTCCCTCCTGAAACGGAGGTGGAATGGGCAAAACAGTTTTTGGGAGTCAGTGGTCCCGGAAAGCCGGTCGTCGGCAACGGTTGGGGGGGATGGCGGAGTGGACATGACGGAGTCAGGTACTCTGGACCACACCCACGTCCTGAATACAACCTTGACTGGCGCGGGATGGCAACGGGTTCTGCCGTTGAAAAGGGACTCGTCCCCCCATTCAAACCGGCATTGGAACTCCACGTAAGAGACTCCGTCGTAACTCTGGGCGGAGACGGATATTACTACATGACAGGCTCTACCGGCGATAATATCTGGGCTTGGGCAGCGGGAGTGGAACTGTGGAAATCATCTGATTTGAAAAATTGGGAATACATGGGACTCGTGTGGGATATAGACAAAGAGGCAGACCAGTGGGTAAAAGATTGGCGGCAACATCCCCGGAGGGCGGTTCGTGCCGTATGGGCTCCTGAAATACATTATGTTAAGGGAAATTATTATATCGTTTTCAGTATGTGTCCCGGCGGGATGGGATTCCTGAAAAGTGCGACAGGAAAGCCCGGCGGTCCATACGTCAATGCTTTTGACACCAACAAGCCCATTATCAATGGCGGAATAGATGCAACTCTTTTTGAAGACGACGACGGAAAAGTCTATTTTACATACGGCGGAGCCAACCGAATCGCCCGGTTGAAAGACGATATGAGTGGCTTCGACGGTCCGTTTGTAAACATTGTTTTCGACGATCCCGACCATAATCCCCGGCATCACGCTGCAAAATGTGAACCGCGCGGCATGAACGATATTGGCCATGAAGGAGCGGTGTTGTTCAAGCGAAATGGTAAATACTACCTCGGTGCCGCAGACGACTATGAAGGTCGTTATTCGACTTGTTTGGTGATTTCCGAGAGTATTTACGGTCCTTACAAGATGAGGCACGAAGGAATACCTTGCGGCGGCGGGACAAACTTTTTCAAGGACAAGGAAGGCAAATGGTGGTGTAGTTATTTCGGTAACGACACTCAGTCGCATTTTCGAGAAAAAGTAGGGTTCGTGCGTGCGGATTTCGCTCCATGTGGAAGAGTTTATGTAGCGAAAGAGCAACCTTTTGTCGATCCCGCAGACAAGGCGGAATGGGAAGTTAAATGGGAAAAAGTGTGGAAGGATAAATATAAATGATAACGAGAATGAGGAAAGATATGAATTTTGTATTGAAAATTTTTTTGCCGGGACTTTTTATTGTCGCCGTGTCTTCGGCGGTCTATTCCAAGACGTATGACATCCGTGATTTCGGAGCCGTAGCGGATGATCCCACCGTCGTCAATACACAGGCAATCCAGAAGGCAGTAGATCAGTGCAGTGCCGACGGCGGAGGAGTTGTGTTAATACAGGGGGGATACTATGTTACAGGAACCCTTTTCATGAAGAACGGGGTTACGCTCCGTATCGAAAAGATGGCGAAACTGTCGGGCAGTCGGAATATCGCTGACTATGCCGAAGACGTTATGAAAAACATGTACCGGGATGAACCCTATATGGACAGGTGTCTCATTTTTGCACGCGGGCAAAAATCCATTGGTATCGAAGGAGGCGGGGCTATTGACGGCAGTGGAGACGCATTTCCCAATGCGGGCGACAGGGTGCGATACAGACCGATGCTGATACGTTTTGCAGAATGTGAAAATATCCGCATCAGAGATGTTACACTGCAAAACCCCGGTGGGTGGACGACGGCATGGCTCTATTGCAAGGACATCGTCGTAGATGGAATAACTATCGTTGCGAGGGTAAGAGGCAACGGCGACGGACTGGATTTCGACGGTTGCGAGAATGTGCGTGTTTCCAACTCGTCTTTCGACACCAGCGACGATTCGATTTGTCTGCAAACATCAAGGAAAGACAGACCATGTAAAAATATCACCATCACGAACTGTATTTTTTCCAGCCGCTGGGCAGGGATGAGAATCGGACTCTTATCGCGGGCAAATTTTGAAAATGTAATCGTAACAGCCTGCATTTTTCAGAATATCAACGATTCGGGGCTTAAAATTCAAATGAACGAAGGAGCAGTCATGAAAAACATGTTGTTCAGTAATTTGCTCATGGTCAGCGTTCCACGCCCTATTTTCATGACGCATTGTAGCCTTCGCGCTTTTGCTGACGGAGAAGAAGAGTATCCAGAAATGCAGACAATCGGCAACATGACGTTCAGTAACATCCAAATAGACAATACGATGCTCGACAAAAATGCAGCAATCATTATGACGAGTGTGCCGGGCAATGACATCCAGAATATCACTCTCTCGAATATCACGATGCGTACAGCGGGAGGGGGGACACAAGCGGATGCTGATGCAGTTCCCAAGGAATTCACGGTGGAGTATTTCAAAGCGCAGGATCGCCGACGATGGCCGGAATACGGCGGTTTCGGCGGGAGAGTGCCTGCACATGGAATCTATCTCAGGCACATGCAAAATGTTCGTTTGAATAATGTTTCTGTCACTGCCGTGAATGAGGATGCACGTCCGCCAATGATGGCGGTCGATGTCAAGGGACTTACCATTAACGGGCAACCCGTCGACAAAGAAATTATTAACGACCTCAGTAACCCACTAAAATAGATATACCTGCCTTACGCCTTACTAACTTCACCTTAACAAATTTAACCCCAAAGGAACCCCACAATGAAAACATTACTCCGAACCCTCCTGCCGATGCTATTTCTCGGCACTGCTCTCTTTGCCGCCGATGTCCAACTCACGCTCAAACCGGAGCAGGAATTGAACCGAATCGATGAGAAAATCTATTCCCATTTTCTCGAACACATTTACCACTCCGTCAACGGCGGACTCTGGGGAGACCTCGTCTGGAACCGATCCTTTGAAGACAACGAAGGGAGCGGCTGGTCGCTGGAAAACACCCTCATCACGCAAAAATCCCGAAGCGAAGACCAGCGGCTCCTCTTCGGCGAAACCAACTGGTCGGATTATGAATTCACCGTCGAAGCCCAAAAAACCGGCGGAGCAGAAGGCTTTCTCCTGCTCTTTCGTGTCCAAAGCAACCGGGAATTTTCCTGGGTCAATCTCGGCGGTTGGCAGAACCGGCAGCACGGCATCGAACGCCGAAGTGCGAGGCAAAACCGGCAAGCGGTCGTCGGTCCGATGATCAATGGTTCCATCGAATCGAACAAGTGGTACGCCATCAAAGTCCGATGTGAGGGAAACAACGTCAAAGTTTTTCTTGACGGTCAGCAGATTCTCGACGTAACCGATGCCGAAATGGCGAAAACCGGTCGCATCGGCATCGGCACGTGGAGCACGCAAGCCCAGTTCCGCAATTTCAAGGTTACGTCGCTCGATGGACAAACCGTGCTGTTCGATAAAACGCCGGAAATTTCGCAACAGTTGAGATTACGGCATTGGGAAACCGAATACTTCGGCGATGTGGAGGTGTCGCTCGATACCGAAAATGTGTTCAATGGGAAATACAGTCTAAAAGTAGTAGCCAATAGCAAAGGTGCTGCGTTACTCCAACGAAATGTTGAACTGAAGAAAGGTGAAACCTATCTCGTTTCCATGTGGGTAAAGGAACACCCTGGGAACCCCGACATCGGAAGACATAACATTGGAATATCGTTTATGGATTCCAAACTACATCACCCAATACCATTTGTATCGAGAAACGCGGGAATTTTCGCAGAAAACAATGGTTGGCTGAAACTCGATAGAACAATAAATGTCGCATCCCAAGATGAATCCAATGCGGTCATAGCTTTAGAAGTTAACGGCACAGGAGCCTATTACATCGACCAGATCAGCATCATACCGAAAAGTTGGGCGGCGAACGGCGGCTTTCGTCCTGACCTTTTGCAAGCGATTGCCGATTTGAAAGCACCGACGATTCGCTATCCCGGCGGGTGTTATGCGTCGGCGTACCGCTGGAAAGACGGCATCGGACCGCAAGACAAGCGGGGAGCGCATCCCTTTACCATTTGGGATGACCGGGATGTCAACAGTTTCGGCACCGATGAATTTGTCGAGATGTGCCGACGCGTTGGCAGCGAACCGCTCATCGTGATTAACATTGGTACGCCGATGTGGAATGTTCGGCGCACGCCTGCGACTGCCGGTGTCGATTGGTTACAGGAAGCGTGCGATTGGCTCGAATACTGTAACGGACCGGCAACGTCGAAGTGGGGCAAAGTCCGGGCGGAGAATGGTCATCCCGAGCCGTACAATGTCAAATACTGGGAAATCGACAACGAAATTGAAATACCGGTCGAAGATTACATTGCCGCCCTCAAAAAGTTTGTACCGGCAATGAAAAAAATTGACCCGACGATCAAAATTATCGCTTGCGGTTCGTGGCGGGGCAATCGTGCCGCTTGGGATAATACACTCGTCAACGAAGCGGGAGAACTTTTCGATTACATTAGTTTTCATCAATACGACGACCCGAACTTGTATGCCAATGGACCGGGAAGGATTGAAACGTATTTCCGCTCGCTTGGCGAGGTCATCAAAAATTCGCCGAATAAGCACGTCAAGATTTTCGATTCGGAGTGGAATGCTCAATCGACCGATTGGCGTACCGGCTTGTATTGCGGCGGCATTTTGAACGTGTTTGAACGTTGTGGCGATGTGGTGGAAATGGCGGCACCGGCACTGTTTTTGCGGCACAACTCGGCGAATGCTTGGGACAATGCGTTCATCAATTTCGACAACAAGTCGTGGTATCCGGCACCGAATTATGTCGTGATGAAATTGTGGCGGGAGCATTACGCTCCGACACGCATCGGCTTGGACGGCGATGTGAATGGTTTGAATGTTGTGGCAACGAAGTCGGCGGAGGGCAAGACGTTTTATGTCAAGGCAGTGAATCCGACGAACGAGGTGCGGAACGTCACGCTCAACGTCGGTGCCGAGGTGAAGAGTGCCACGCTCAAATTGGTATCGGCAAGCGGTTTGAATGTTCGCAACACGCTCGAAAATCCGAATACAATTGCTCCGAAGAATGGCGAGGTGAATTTTGAAGGAGGAACCGTACGGTTTATCCTTCCCGCTTATTCGGCGGGTGTGGTGGTGATGGAGTAGAATCCGGTCGAGACTAATTTTGCATTTTTACAAAGGATCAGATATTATGCCTGGCGATTTTTGTCAAACATTTGTCCTTCCTCCCCGCCGTTCCCGGCAGGGACATAAGGGAACCTATGGTACGGTTCTCGGGATCGGCGGTTCGCGCGGGATGGCAGGTGCCGCTGCACTGGCAGGACAAGCCGCTTTGCTCTCTGGTGCCGGTTTGGTGCGGCTTGCCGTGCCCGACCCCATTTTGGAGACCGTCGCCGGTTATTCTCCTGAACCGACGACGATTCCCTGTCCCGCCGACAATGCCGGTCGCTTTGCTCTCGCCGCATTGGACCCGCTCTTGACTCATACTGAACATTGTACCACCCTGTTTCTCGGACCTGGTTTGGGACGTTCCGAGGAACTCGATAGACTCGTTCCGCAATTTCTCCAAAAAAATACCAGACCGGTCGTCGTCGATGCCGATGCTCTTAATGCTCTTTCGGCAATGGGAATGGAATCGTTCGAGCCGCCGACCATTATGACCCCGCATCCGGGTGAGTTTGCCCGATTGCGAGGCAAACCGACGCCGCCGGAAGAAGAACCAGCAGAGCGGCAAGCGGCGGCATCGGAATTTGCCCGACAGTCCGCCACGATACTGGTGCTCAAAGGGCACCGGACGATCATTACGGACGGGCAACAATTATCGCTGAACACGACGGGCAATCCCGGCATGGCAACGGGCGGCAGCGGCGATGTGCTGACAGGAATGATGGCGGGACTGATCGCACAAAACTTTTCCTCGGTCTTTGAGGCGGTTCGACTTGCCGTTTATCTGCACGGCTTGGCAGGAGATATTGCGGCGGAACAACTTGGCGAACAATCAGTAACAGCAACGGCAATTCTCGATGCGATTCCGAAAGCATTTGTGAGAATCGCTCCGCACCAATAAAAGAGGGAAGTCACGCACCATCATTGTTCGTTCTCTGATGTTTGCGGCTCGCCATTCCCGAAAAAATTTTGAATGACTCCGAAAAAAGTTATCGCATCCTTTGCGGAGCAAACGTCATTTCGGAACTTTCTCGCTCCCGGCTTGGAATCGGCGTAATGGCACACCGTCTTGCGGATCAAAAACAGTGCCGAGTGTTCGTTGAACTGACGTTGTAAAACGGCAAAGTGTTGCCGAATCATTTCGTAGATTTGCAGTCCCGATGGTTCGGCATCCACTGGTTCTCCCCGTAGCGTTTGAGCAATCTGCCGAAATAACCACGGTTTGGCGATGCCGCCTCGCCCAATCATCATGCCGTCCACTGGAAAATTGCGGATCCGAAACAGCGCATCTTCCACTGTTTTAATGTCGCCGTTGCCGATCAATGGAATGGATCGCAGTTTTGGTTTGACTTTACCGATTTCTTCCCAATCGGCTTGACCGCGATACATATCTGCTGCCGTCCGACCGTGAATTGTGATTCCTGCCGCTCCTGCCGACTCAACGGCTTGGGCAACGTCAATCGCATTGATCGTGTCTCGTGTTCGACCGAGCCGGATTTTTGCGGTGACTGGTACTAGACTAGCAGCGGCGACCACTTTTTGGACAAGATCGCCGATACGTTCAGGAAATTGCAGTAGAAAAGAACCACTCGCACTTTTACCGGCAATTTGTTTGGCGGGACAGCCGAAGTTTAGATCGATGCTACTGACTTTGAGGTCGAAGGCAAGTTTTTGGGCGAGATGGGCGAGGGTGTCGGAATCGTTGTCCCAAATTTGGACGGCGAGCGGTCGAGGTTCTTCCCGGATGCCCCAAAGTCGAGATGGCGGTTCCATTCCGCGTATTTCCAGTTCGGCAAACGACCGGGCGGAAACCATTTCCGTAAAGATCAGGTCAACGCCGCCGAAGTGCCGAAGGAGTTCCCGATGAGCGTAATTGGTGTAACCCGCCATCGGTGCAGAATAGAGAAGCATAATGTAAATTATACAACAGTGAGTGCGGATGTGTGAATTATTGACAGAACCTGATAATCGGGGATAATTTCCCCATGCAAACGCTAAAAGAACAGTACGATCTCGTTGTCATCGGCTCCGGTTTGGCAGGAATGACTGCCGCCAACATTTTAGGACGTGCCGGACACAAAGTTTTACTTCTCGAACAACACTTTCAACTCGGCGGACTCGCCACCACATTCAAACGCTCCGGCGGGATCATCTTCGACGTGTCCCTGCACGGCTTTCCCGTCGGAATGATTAAAAGTTGCCGACGATATTGGAATACCGCCATTGCCGACCGCATCGTGCAACTGCCGAAAATCCGATTCGATAATCCGCAGTTCCAAATCGAAACGACGTTCGACAGGGAAGATTTTACCCGGCTACTCATCGAAAAATTTCAAATCCCACCGGAAAATGTCATCGGCTTTTTCGACAAGGCACGGAGCATGTCCCATTACGACAATGCGAACCTGACCGCTCGGCAACTCTTTGAAGAATTCTTTCCCGGCAGAATGGATGTCGTCCGCCTTTTAATGGAGCCGATTACCTACGCCAATGGTTCGACGCTTGACGATCCTGCGTTGACCTACGGCATTGTCTTTTCCAATTTCATGTCCAAGGGAGTGTACACGTTTCAAGGCGGTACCGACGTGTTGATCGGCATGATGACAGCGGAACTCCAAAAGAACGGCATCGACATTGCCAAAAGTGCGGCGGTCAAAAAAATTATTGTCGATAAAAATTCGATCAGCGGTATTGTCATGCAAACCAAAGATGGCGAAAAGACCGTGCGGTGCAAGTCGGTGCTGTCGAACGCCAACTTGAAGGGGACGATTTTCGATATGGTCGGCAAGGAACATTTCACCGCCGACTTCATCGAAGAAGCGGAAAAAGTTCGCCTCAACAATTCGAGTACGCAAGTTTACATCGCATTGAAACCGGGTTTTCTCATTGACGAGAACCGATGCGGTGATTTGCTTTTCACGTCGACCGCTTCGGAATTCAGTTCGGAAAAACTGTTGGACAAGAACATCACGAGCCGAACGTTTTCGTTTTACTATCCGAAGACCCGACCGGGAACAAACCGCTGTTATG
>Ga0082212_10012479_pt1 | contig 10700 bp, 7 predicted proteins | sample TergutNt197P3_FD_71548 | JGI IMG/M metagenome (GOLD analysis project Ga0082212, IMG submission 71548) | Neocapritermes taracua P3 segment gut microbial communities from Petit-Saut dam, French Guiana - Nt197 P3 | ecosystem: Host-associated > Arthropoda: Insects > Digestive system > Gut ...
TGTTATCGAAGGCTCGTCCATGCTTGACACATCGGCGCTGACAGGGGAATCAGTTCCCCGAAAAGTGGCAGAAAACGACGCGGTATTATCCGGCTGTGTCAGCTTGAGCGGAAAATTAACTATTAAGGTTACCAAAGTTTTCGGTGAATCAACCGTATCAAAAATAATCAGCCTTGTAGAAAATGCGGCAAGTAAAAAAGCAAAAACCGAAAACTTTATTACGACGTTTGCCCGGTATTACACACCCGTTGTTGTCGGCCTTGCGGTATTAATTGCAGTTGTGCCGTCGTTGTTTTTCGGCGGCAGCTGGAAAGATTGGATACACCGCTCACTTGTCTTTTTGGTTATTTCCTGCCCGTGCGCCCTGGTTTTATCCATCCCCATGAGTTTTTTCGCCGGAATCGGCAAGGCGGCAAAAAAAGGCATTTTGGTAAAAGGCGGCAATTACCTGGAAGCTTTTAACCGCCTTGATACGGTAGTGTTTGATAAAACCGGAACACTAACCAAGGGCGTATTTAAGGTTACCGCGATAGAGCCCGCGGAAAATTTTTCTGAGGATATGGTGCTTGAATTGGCGGCGCATGCCGAGGCGTTTTCCAATCATCCCATTGCGTTATCAATAATGGAGGAATACGGCAGGGAAATAAACCGGAATAACCTTACCGAATATACCGAACTATCGGGATACGGCGTACGTGTTGTTCTGAACGGCAAAACAGTTCTGGCAGGCAACCAAAAGCTTATAGAAAAGACCGGCATTGCTTTTTCAGAATCGCAGCGTAACGGTACAAAGGTTTGTGTTGCATTGGACGGTGTATTTGCCGGCTGCATTGTTATTTCCGATGAAATTAAAACCGACAGCCGTACTGTCATATCTGCGCTAAAAGCAAAGGGTGTACGAAAGACAGTCATGCTTACCGGAGACAACCCGGACATCGCCGGGGCAATCGCCGCCGAATTGGCTTTGGACGAAGTATACGGCGGTTTATTGCCCCACGAAAAAGTCGAAAAAATGGAAATGCTAAATACCCAAAAACAAGCCAACGGGAAACTTGTTTTTGTCGGGGACGGGATTAATGACGCCCCTGTCCTTGCAATGGCCGACATTGGCGTAGCAATGGGCGGTCTCGGCTCCGATGCCGCTATAGAAGCCGCCGACGTGGTGTTAATGACTGACGAGCCTTCAAAATTAATCGATGCTATGGATATTGCCCGATTTACAAAGAACATCGTATGGCAAAACATTATTTTTGCATTAGGCGTAAAAACCATTTTTCTTCTCCTTGGCGCATTCGGCATTGCCACCATGTGGGAAGCTGTCTTTGCCGATGTAGGAGTATCGTTGTTGGCTGTATTAAATGCCATGAGGATATTGAGTAAACCCCAATTTACTGTTTCATTAAACGGAAAGAAATCCCTGTAAAGGTAATTTCCGGAAAACGCTTTCTAACAGCATTAAGCAGTTCGCTTTGTTTGGTTTGGAGCAGCTGAATCCAGCCGGGATGATCTGCCTCTATGAGCAATATTGTCTTTTCCAGCTCGGCAATGCGTGAGTGGGAAACTCCCTGGGAAAGTTTGCAACTATCAAGCAAGTCGGACCAGACGGTAGATGAGAATAATTTTCCCATTTGCCCGGCTCTTTCCAGGGTCTCCCTGTCCATAAAAGCAGCCAGTATTTCTCCTGCCTTTTTCAACTTCCAATAACTCCGTTTTTAACATAATACACCAACGTACCGGCATTACCATAGTTTTTGTATGGTTCTTCGGGCAGGAAGGTAAAAAAAGCCTGTTCGTAACGGGGCATAACAGAAAGAAAACGATGCCGTTTTTCCCCGTCCAATTCGAGAAGCACATCATCCAGAAGCAATACCGGCGTTTTTCCGGTAAAATCCGAAAAACACCGTGCCTGGGCAATACGGAGCAGCAATGCCAGGAGACGGCGCTGCCCGGTAGAAGCATTATCAGAAAACTCAGCTGTTTTTTGATTTTGTATAAAAAGATAACGGTCGCGGTGAGGTCCGGAAAGCGTAACACTCTGGGCAAAGTCAGCAGCCCTGCGTTCTGTAAGCCGTCTGATTATGCCGTCGATATCCGGTTGTAAAACCATATCTGAACTTTGCCCCCAGCTGATGTTTCTCCAGGATGGCGTATACCTGATCGTTATTCCTTCAATACCCGACACTTCCCGGTATAGGGGACTAAACATGGCGGAAAAACGATCCGCTGCAGCGCTGCGTTTTTCCATAAGCCTGATTCCGTATTCGGCCAGCTGGGGATCCAGTACATCAAGCAGTTCATTTGCTTTACTAAAATCACCGCCTGTTTTTACATCCTTTAAAACGGTGTTCCTTGTTTTAAGTACGCGGCGGTATTTACGAAGGTCGTCCAGATAAACCGGATCATAGAGGCTTTGAGTTTGATCAAAAAACCAGCGGCGTTTTTCCTGGCTGCCTGAAACAAATTCCATATCTTCGTGACAAAAAGCAACAACGGGAATTGTGTTCAGCAGGTCTTTACGATCCGGAATTTTTTTCCCGTTCAGCATAATGGTTTTTTTTGATTTTTCCATCTTAACTATAATCTGACTGGACAAGGAAAGCGGCGCATCACTTTGCAGCTGACCAAGAACTGCGGCAGCGGAAAAATCTGTCCCGCAGCTGCGGCCGTCACTGCATGCCAAGTCTCCGTCTTTTACACCGCGAAAAGACGATGCATAAGCACAAAAGTACAGTGCTTCTAGAAAATTGGTTTTTCCCTGGCCGTTCTCTCCGACAAGAAAAACATCCCTTGAGGAGGTATCAATGTGTGCATCGGCAAGATTACGAAATGAAGCAGTACTAAGGGAAAGAAAGCTCATATGCGGCGATCAACATTAATCCGGAACAACTGTTCCAAAATCTGACATTCCGGAACAGTCTCAATCGAGCTGCATGGGCATGACAATGTGAAAAAAGTCTTTTCCCGGAACAGGTTTTATGGTAATGGCCTTGGCTGCTTCGGTAAAATGAACACTAATTTCGTCTTCTGTCATTATTTTAAACGGCTCTTCGATATACCGGTAATTTAATGCCATAGCAATTTCTTTTCCGTCGTACTTGCAGGGAATTTCTTCTTTGGCATTTCCTATATCGCCTTCATCGCTTTTATCTTCTCTGCTGGAAGAAATAATCATTATTCCCGGAGCTAAAATTAAATAAATTCTGTGAGACTTCTGCTCAACAAGGAGCGAAACCCTTTTTAGGGCATCCAGGGTTTCGAGCCGTTTTAATGTAAAAAAATAATCCTGTTTTTCCGGAATAACGCGCTGATAGTTGGGAAACTGTCCTTCGATTAAAACCGAAGAAAGTTTGTACGATCCAAAATAAATAAAAATGGTTTTATCTGTCATAGAAAGACCTACCATTCCTTCATCTCCGGATCTTTTCATCAGTACGGTAAGAATTTTCGGAGGAATAATTATTCCGGCAAAATCTTCGGCATTAACATCGATATTTTTTTCTGCATACGCAAGACGTCTGCCGTCAGTTGCCACCATAAGAAGTTTATTATCTTCTTTTTTAAAGAAAACACCGTTCATAAAGTAGCGGGTTTCATCGTCAGAAACAGCAAATACTGTTTGCGTTATCATATCTTTAAAATTCTTTATGGGAATCTCAAAGTAATTATCTTTATTATAAGCAGGAAATTCAGGATACTTATCAGAAGCAATACATCTAAGCTGAAATTTTATTTTTTTTGCCGAAGTTTTAATAACAATAATATTGTCTTTTTGTTCAAACTCAAGCTCTCCGTCAGGAATTGAATTAATTATTCCAAGAAATTTTTCTCCAAATACCGTTGTTGAACCTTCTTCCTTTACCTCAACAGGTATCTTTGTTTCAAAATTAACCTTAAGATCGGTTGCTTTTATTAAAAGCTCATTATTTTTTGCCTCAAGATATATATTGGACAAAATTGAAATTGCATTCTTTGAAGAAATAATTTCCTGAGACAGAGACAACTCTTTAAGCAGAACATTTCGTTCACATGTAAATTTCATCCACAACCCCTTATATTATATTTATATAAATATAATAGTAGTAATAGTAATAAGGTTTCTCTAAATGTGGAAAAACCCTGTAAGTCATTCTATTATAATGAAATAAAGTTTCAACAAAACCTTTAAAATAAGCTCCATTTTTTCCACATATTAACAATATGCTTCATTTTGCACACTGTATACAGATCATTTTAACAGCTATTACGATTTAACGCTATAGTCCTTTATGTCCCTAATCAGACTCTGAACGGTGGAATCAATAGCCGGATCAGTCCTGATAAGGTCCTCTATTCTCTGGCATGAATACATAACGGTAGTGTGATCTCTGCCTCCAAAATCCTGACCTATTTCGGTTGTCGTATACTCGGTTATTTCCCTGCATATATACATGGCCAGCTGCCGGGGATATACAATACTTTGGGTCCGTTTTTTACCTTTTAAGTCATTGGAACTAAGATGGTATTTTTCGGCTGTAACGCGCTGGATTATTTCGATAGAAATATTCGACTGGCGGGGAGAGGCAAAAACATCCTTTAACCGCTGCTGGGCTATTTCCAGGGTAACAGGTTTTCCGACAAGCCGCACGTAGGCGGTAAGCGTGTTAAGGGCGCTTTCTAAATCCCTGATATTGGTGGAAATATTTTTGCTTACGAGGTCGATTACCTCATCGGGGATGATAATTTCTAGAGCATCGGCTTTCTTTCGTAGAATAGCGCAACGTGTTTCGTAGTTGGGGGGCTGGAGGTCTACGTTAAGTCCCCGGCCTACGCGGGAACGGAGCCGCTCGTTAAAATCCTTTAAGTCGGAAACGGGCCTGTCGCAGGTAAAAACCATTTGTTTATTGGCATCGTAGAGCGCATTAAATGTATAGAACAGTTCTTCCTGGGTGCCGTCTTTTTTCTGTAAAAAGTGAATATCGTCGATAAGGAGAATGTCTGCGTACCGGTATTTGTTTTTAAACGCCGCTTTTACTCTTTCGTTATTTTCTTTTATAGCGGCGATAAATTCGTTGGTAAAGGTTTCGGCAGTTATGTAAAAAACCTTGGCATCCGAAGTATCGTGAATGTAGTTGCCTATGGCCTGCATTAAATGAGTTTTTCCCAGCCCTACGCCTCCGTATATAAGGAAAGGGTTGTAGGCAGTACCGGGATTACGGGCTATTGCCTGGGCTGCATTGGCGGCAAAACTGTTGTTTTCGCCTACCACATAGGTATCGAAGCAATAATCTTCCCGCAGCTGGATGTGTTTGTCTTTTTTGGGTTTGGCCGCTTCTTTGGCAGGAGAAGTGCTTTTGCCGGCCTGAACCGGCGTATGTACCGGATTTTCGGCAGCCGGAGGGCTTACCGGTTCGGTTCGGGGCTTAATTACCAGGTTCAGGCCGATATGTTTGCCGATGAGCTCTTCAATTTTCCCCTCTATATAAGCCTGATAGCGTTTTTTTATCTGATCCAGGTAAAAAAGCGATGGTACAGCAATGGTAAATTCCTTTTCATCTGCACCCTGGAATTCCAGATTAAACCAGGTCAGAAATTCCTGTTCGTCCATTTCTGTGCGGATTTGGCTCAGCGTCTCGTTCCAGATGATGGTAAAATCGTCAGTTTCAGTCATAGGAAAGTGTATTATCCACAATAATATCACAATTGAGAATAGGTAAAAATCCATTCGGATGATTTTTTTTGTTCTTTGCTCCTTAATACTTGATTAGTAAATAAAGGCTAAATCTTTGTAATATAAAGAATTAGATTATTAATAAAAGGCATTTATATGCGTCTCTGAAAAGTAAGGTCATTTTGACTCATTATATACATAAAAACTCACGGTTTATTCACAGGTTTTCCACAAAAAATGACAATATGGTTTATTATTAGTAATTTTTTGCGTTTTGCAGAGGATGTATTGACAGTATAATTTTTTAAAGTATAAAGTCAGAAAATTGTTTATGTTGTATTTAGCGGAGGATTTTTTTTAGCGTATGTCACAAGAGATGACTTTTCTTCTGGTGCCAATCGGGTCTGTTCTGGCTCTTCTTTTTGCATTTTTCCAGGCCCGGAAGGTTTTAAGCTTCTCTGAAGGCAACGAAACAATGAAGAGAATATCCGCATCAATACGCAAAGGGGCCAGCGCTTACTTAAAGCGGCAATACAAAGGTGTTGCGGTATTTTTTGCCGTAATGTTTGTATTCCTCGGCATTATGGCCCTGACAGGGTTTTTAACGCCTTTTGTTCCGTTTGCATTTATTACCGGGGGCTTTTTTTCCGGCCTTTCCGGGTTTATCGGTATGAAAATTGCTACCGCTGCAAATGCAAGAACCGCCCAGGCCTCGTCTGAGAACCTGAACAGGGGATTACGGATTGCCTTTTCGTCCGGGACAGTAATGGGATTTACCGTTGTCGGGCTGGGGCTTTTGGATTTGTCCATTTGGTTCTTTTTATTAAAATATGTATTTTATACGCCGGATTCGGCTGCAATTCTGGATCTTGTAGCTAAAGGCAGAACGCCGGAAGCTGCGCAGATTCTGCTTATTTCTTCCGCCATGCTGACATTCGGAATGGGCGCTTCCAGTATGGCCCTTTTTGCCCGTGTGGGCGGCGGTATTTTTACCAAGGCTGCCGATGTGGGAGCGGATCTTGTCGGAAAGGTTGAGGCTGGAATTCCCGAAGATGATCCCCGCAATCCCGCAGTTATTGCCGACAACGTAGGCGATAACGTAGGCGATGTTGCAGGTATGGGTGCGGATCTGTACGAGTCGTACGTTGGCTCCAGAGTGGCAACTATTGCGCTGGCAGTTTCGGCCGGATATAACTTTGGCGGAGCGCTGGTTCCCATGCTCCTGGCTGTAATTGGAATGGCAGCTTCTCTTATTGGAAGCTTTTTTGTACGCTGCGGTGATAAGGTGGATCAAAAGTCCCTTTTGGGCGCCCTGCGGAAAGGCACCTATATCTCATCCGGCATTGTAATTCTTGCAGCTTATCCGGTTATTTATTATGCCCTGGATTGCGCCAATAATCCCGGGCGAATCGGGGTTTATTTTGCCGTTTTATCCGGACTTCTGGCCGGGGTGGCCATTGGTTACATTACCGAATACTATACTTCAGATAATTATAAGCCTACTCAGAATCTTGCTGCTGCAAGTCTTACCGGATCTGCTACTATAATTATAGGCGGGATCTCACTAGGCATGGCTTCCACCTTTTTGCCGGTTGTTGTAGTTTGCGTATCTGTGCTGATAAGTTTCTTTGCTTCGGGCGGGGGGAACAACTTTGCACATGGGCTTTACGGTGTCAGTATTTCTGCGGTAGGTATGCTTTCTACCCTTGGAATAACCCTTGCCACCGACGCCTACGGTCCCGTGGCGGATAATGCCGGAGGTATTGCCCAGATGTCCAGGCTGCCCGACGAAGTCCGGGAGCGGACCGATGCGCTTGATTCCCTTGGAAACACCACCGCTGCCACCGGCAAGGGTTTTGCCATTGGTTCGGCTGCGCTTACCGCTCTGGCTTTAATTGTAGCTTATATTGATGAGATAAAAAATAACGCACCGGATTTTATTTTAAAACTTGAACTTACCCATCCTCCTGTATTAATTGGATTATTTATCGGAGTAATGCTTCCTTTCCTTTTTTCGTCAATGACAATGAATGCGGTGGGCCGGGCGGCTCAGAGCATTGTAAAAGAAGTTCGCCGTCAGTTCCAGGAGATAAAAGGCCTTATGGAGGGTACTGCGGAAGCCGACTACTCCGCCTGTGTGGATATCTGTACCCGAAACGCTCAGAAAGAAATGATCCTGCCCTCCATAACGGGAATAGTTTCGCCCATCATCGTCGGCCTGGTTCTTGGGGTTAATGGCGTTGCAGGCATGCTGGCAGGCGCCACCGCTTCCGGTTTTGTCCTGGCGATTATGATGGCCAACAGCGGCGGTGCGTGGGATAATGCAAAAAAATTCATCGAAGCAGGCAATCACGGCGGCAAGAAATCAGAACCTCACAAGGCTGCGGTTGTGGGGGACACGGTTGGGGATCCTTTTAAGGATACTGCCGGACCTTCCATAAATATTTTGATCAAATTGCTTTCGATGGTTTCCATTGTTTTTGCAGCAGTAATTCTGAAGTTTGCCGTACTGTTCTGATTAAGTACCGATTCCCAATTCCTCAACGATCTTTAGGCCTTGTTCGCGCAGCTGGTATTTTTGTATTTTTCCGCTGGCGGTAACAGGGAAATTTTCTACAAAAAATACATACTTGGGGATCTTATAACGGCTGATTTGGCCGCGGCAGAAGTCGCGGACATCTTCTTCTTTCATTGTTGTATCGGGCTGTAGAATAATAAAAGCGCCTGCTTCTTCGCCGTATTTTTTGCTGGCAATACCCACTACCTGTACGTCTTTAATACCGGGCATGGTGTACAGGAAGTCTTCGATTTCTTTCGGGTACACATTTTCGCCGCCGCGTATGATCATGTCCTTGATGCGGCCTGTAACCCTGAAGTTCCCATTGCTGTCTTTTACCCCAAGATCGCCTGAATGCAGCCAGAGGTCTTTGTCGATGCACTGGGCGGTTGCTTCGGGCATTTTGTAGTAGCCTTTCATGGTATTGTAGCCCCTGCAGCAGAATTCACCGTTTTCTCCGACGGGACATTCTTCGCCGGTTTCCGGATTACGTATCGTTACCTCTATGCCGGGGAGGGCGCTGCCGACCGTTTCTACTTTTACCCCAATACTGTCGTCAAAATGAGTCTGAGTCATTACCGGCGAAGACTCGGTAAGGCCGTAGCAAATTGTTACTTCGTTCATGTGCATCAGGCTGATTACCTGGCGCATCGTCTCGATGGGACAGGGTGATCCGGCCATAATGCCGGTACGGAGGCTTCCAAGGTCGAACATTTTAAACATGGGGTGATTAAGGACGGCAATAAACATTGTAGGAACACCGTAAACAGCGGTACATTTTTCTTTTTGAATCGTAGCCAGTACCAGCAAAGGATCGAACCATTCTATAATGGCTGCTGTAGCGCCGTGGGTGAGTATCGCCATCATCCCAAGAACCAGGCCAAAGCAGTGAAAAAGCGGCACGGGAAGGCAGACAATGTCCTTTTCGGTCAGGCGCTGGTTGTCGCCTATGCCAAGACCGTTGTTAAGTATGTTTCGGTGAGTTAACATTACGCCTTTGGGGAAACCTGTAGTACCGCTGGTGTACTGCATGTTTACCACTTCGTTACAGTCAAGTGAAGCTGTTACTTTCCTGAACTCTGTGTCATCGCTGTGCTGGCCGAGGAGCAGGATTTCGTTAAAGGAGTACATGCCCCGGTGTTTCTGCTGCCCCACATACACCACGTATTTTAGGAGGGGGAATTTTGCCGAGTTAATGCTGCCCCGCTGGGAAGTTTTTAGTTCCGGTACCAGCTCGTTGACAATGGCGATATAATCGGAATCCCGCCAGCCGTCGATAACGCACAGGCAGACCATGTCGGACTGTTTAAGAACGTATTCCAGCTCGTGGATTTTGTATGCTGTATTAACGGTAATTGAAACAAGCCCCAGGCGGGCGCAGGCAAAAAGAAGCGTATTCCAGTCCGGCACATTGGTAGCCCAGATTCCCACATGGTCGCCTTTCTTAAGTCCCATGTTAAGGAACCCATTTGCAAGATCATCCACCCGTTTGTCAAATTCAGCATAGGTAAAACGGAGGCTGCGGTCTGCATAAATTAAAAAATCATGATCCGGATTTGCCAGAGCCTTTTCCCGCAGCACTTCGCCCAGAGTCTTTTCTACATATTCCATCGTTTACACCGGTGTATATATTACGGCAAGAATTCGGACCGGATTGGCATCTGCGGAGTAAACCCTATGGGGAACTATTGAATCGTAATAAACCGAATCCCCGGCTTTAAGGGTGTCCTTAACCGTGCCGTATTCCAAAAAGAGATTTCCTTCAAGGACATGGATAAATTCTTCGCCTTCGTGGGCAGATTTTTCCTGGTGTGCGTCGCTTTCTATGTCAACGATAAAAGGTTCCATGTGGCGTCCGTTTTTATCTGCTGCAAGGGATTTAAAACTTAAGCCCTGGTGGTCTTTTTTTTCTGCGGATTTTTCCTGCGGCAGTCCGGTTACAAAACGTTCCGATGCGGTTACGGCTCCGGCCCTGGTAATAACCGGCCCCAGTTCTTCATGATCGTCCAGCAGAGTACCAAGCCTTACCCCAAGGGCTCTGGCAATTTTAATCAGCGGAGCTAAATCGGGAATAAGCCCTTCGTTTTCTATTTTTGCAATTAGTTCTTCTGGAATACCGCTCCGTTCGGAGAGTGTTTCTCTGCTGATAGAGTATGTTCTGCGCAGTTCGGCGATATGCTCGCCCGGTGTAACTGTTGCCATGAAAAACAGTTTATCGATTTAAGCGGGGATAGGCAAGAATCATCTGGAATGATATGTCTTTTCCTGTTATAATTACACATGAATTCAGACTACTCTGCACAAAATATCCAGGTACTTAAAGGTCTGGAAGCAGTTCGCAAACGGCCGGGTATGTATATCGGAACCACCGGTATAGACGGCCTGCATCACCTTGTATATGAAGTGGTTGATAACTCTGTTGATGAAGCCATGCAGGGTCACTGCGATGAAATTCTGATAGTTCTGGAAAAAGATGATATAGTCCGGGTGGAAGAT
>Ga0082212_10012480_pt1 | contig 10700 bp, 9 predicted proteins | sample TergutNt197P3_FD_71548 | JGI IMG/M metagenome (GOLD analysis project Ga0082212, IMG submission 71548) | Neocapritermes taracua P3 segment gut microbial communities from Petit-Saut dam, French Guiana - Nt197 P3 | ecosystem: Host-associated > Arthropoda: Insects > Digestive system > Gut ...
CACATATAATATGAAGCAATCCATTGCCAAAAACGCATTTGCAACTCATTTACCACAGGATGTTCATCCAATACCATTACAATTTCCTTAACGGGATAAGACGCCGTGTTCTGTTCGTGGATTTCCTGCACGATGCCGGAATAAAACTTTCGCGCGCCAAACGGCACAATGACCCGCACTCCTTTTCGTATCTGCGCCGACCATTCATCAGGCACGGAATAGGTAAAAGTTCGCGGAAGCGGCAAAGGCAATATGACGTCAATGAAAAGCATTTGATTTTTTTTCAGGTCTTGTCTTCTCATTCTGCGTATCAAGTTCAATTTTATCAACAACCTTTATTTCTGGTTTTATTAATGAACCTGTATCGTCTAACTTTACGGCGGATACTGGCTGCTTTGACTGATTAAAATCTTTCGGATAAATCCGGCTGACATGGGGTAACTTTACTAATGCATCATCAAAGCGATACTTCGCATCATCCGGTCTTACGTAAGCAGTTTTGAGCGGATATTCCAATTCAATTTGTCGTTCATTTTTGAATTTTTCAATAAAAGATTGAAAAGGAGTAGGCTTCATTTTTGATTTTTTCTTCGGGATTTCCTGCGAAACTTGCAAATCAGGTTCAATAGTCTGACTCCGCTCAGCAACCGTTTCGGCAACTGCTTCATCAATGATGACAGGAGGATTTACGAGCGGTAGATCATCTTGCGCCTGAATTTTTTCAACAATGGCTTTTTCCTTTATCGACTTCTTTTTTGATTTCTTTTTCAGACTTACAATTTGCGCTGTGTTTTGTAATTGTTTCTCTGCCCTGTTTTTTTCTTTTTTAGCGGCTTTTGCCTGTTCTTTTTCTAATTTTTTAGCGGCTTTTGCCTGCTCTTTCATCTGTTTTAGCAATTCCACTTTTTCTTTCTTTTTAGCGGCATTAGCCTGTTTTCTTTTTTCTTCTTCCTGCTTTTTAGCGGCGATAATCTGTTCTTTCAAACGCTCTTGTGATAATTTTGCTTGAATTTCCTTTTGCTTCAGCAATTCAAGTTCAGCGGGTTCAATTTTTCCGACAATCTTTATATCAGGCTTTTCGAATGAAAATGGCTTTTCATTTTCATTTTCAATTTTTAACGGATTCGAATTTTCATCATTGTTGGGGTAGTAGCGGGGAACGCCTTTCAATCTTACCAATACATCATCATAAGGTTTTGGAAATGGACGGTCTTTCGCTTTGATGAGAACAAGGTTTTTGGGCTTTTCTCGTTGGGCTTTACAATATTCATCAAAGGTTTGATATTGTTCTTTATTTTCGGAAAAAGAAAACTCAACTCGCAAAGGAATATCAGATATGTCAGAAAAAATACTCATCAGTTTTCAGTTTACCGAGTTTTTCAGCCCTTCGTTTGCAAGTAATTCTTCCCCTGCGGGATTTTGTATCAGGTATTCGCTGTCCGTCCAACCCTGCGTTCGATAGGTGGCGTACATTTCGCGTAATTGCGCCGTTGATAAATGGCTTATGGAATAAAATCGCTCTACCATATTGCAAAAACTTTCATGCTGTTATCTTCCCCAATATTCAAATTGTACCTTTTTCGGCAGTTTTTTCACAACTTCCTCAACCGAGTGCCTAATCCAGTATTTTACCGTTTCATCGTCCATATCTTCATTCAGAATGATGTTGTTCCAGTATTTTTTATTGAAATGCCATGCCGGATGCACGCAATTATATTGTTCGCGCAGTTCTATGGCTTTGGCGGGGTTGCATTTTACACATACATTTAACACCGGGTCGTTGAGCGGAACGACGGCAAACCATTTGTTGAATACTCTGAACATAAGATATTCATCCTCAAACGGCATGTCTTCCGTTGCTTCTTTCAGCGATAGACAATATTCCCGAAGTTCTTCAATATTCATTACCCGAAAACGTAATATTTCCTTACCGGCTTTTTCACCTGCCAAACACACGATAACCCTTTCGGGAAAACGACTAAATCGCCGGCAGCGAAGGAAACGCTTTTCGAGCCGTAAGTTACGGTTACCTCGCCCTCAATCAAAAGACACGTTTCCTTATCGTCATAACTCCAATTAAATTCCGATATATCGCACGTCCATACCGGCTTGGTTTTCATTGCTTCAATTTCCCTGTCGGTGGGTTTTCTGACTGTAATTTCCATATCATTTATATTTTGTGCAAAATTAACAAAAAGTAGTGAAAATGATTGTAAACAAAAAAAAAGGAGCGCCTCAGCGCCCCCTCTCTATTATTAATTGCTAATAACTTATAACTTATAACTAATAACTAATCACTAACAACTAATAACTATCACTGCACCTTCGTCGTTTGCGTATGGCTAAACGCACCGCCGCCGGTTGTTTTCAGGTGCGGCAGGCGGTTGTTGGCGCAATTCCAGTTGGTACTGCTGTAACCAGTATCATACCACCAGGCGCCGCTGTTGGCGCCGTGCGTTAAGTTTGCGGGAGCATTAACTCCATTTCTTGTATGATAATAAGTAATCGTCTGTACAAACCCATTACAAATCAGCGTTAAGCCGCTTTCGCGTGCGTAGCACTTGGTCAATGTGCCGTAGTTAAAGTCGTCACCGCGTACTCGACCAAACCAACCCCAATAGCCACAGTTAACTTCATAGTTCATCGCAACGCAACGGTCAATATCGCCGTTGGAATACCCAACTATGCCGCCGACAAATATACCCTCACCCTTTATTTTTCCCGTTGCGTAGCAGTAGCGCACTGTGCCGAGAGCGTTTCTGCCCGCTATGCCGCCGACACCGTTTGGTGCGTCTTCAAACACATTGTATCCGTCTTCATTGCCATTGGCTGTAACATTGCAGTTGGTATAACAGTTTTGTATCACGCCGGCGTTAAAGCCCGCTATGCCGCCTACGTTATTCCATCCCCAGATTCCTCCCGTAACATAGCAGTTCTCTATCGTACCTCCGTTATTGCCCGCAATACCGCCTATACCTGTCCATTTATCTGTCCGAAATCCTACTGATGTCCGAAGCAGCGCCACATTCCTTACCACGCCGCCATCGAGGATACGGCTGAACATTCCCTGATTGTTCGCGGATGATGAAATGGTTAAATAGTCTATAAAATATCCTCCGCCGTCATACGTGCCGTTAAAGTTGTTTATCGGCGTAAATAATCCGCTTAATGTAATATTGGCGGTTTGCCGGTAGTGCTTGTCCGGCGTCCAGCCGTCCGTTCCGCTGCCCACCTTTTGCAGGGTTGCCGCACTGTTTACAATAAATGGATACGACGCCGAGCCGTCGGGTGCGGGGACTATCACCATCGGGTACCATTCCTGCGTTACGTTGATGGTTTTCGGCGATGTGTTGTCGCCGCCGACGGTAATCACTGCCGTCCGCGACGCCGTAGAGCTTGGGTTGGGGGTGGCTGTAACCGTTACCGTACCGTTGCCTGTGCCTGAAGCGGGCGAAACGGTAAGCCATGTCGCACTGCTGCCCGCTGTCCAGCTGACTCCGGTGGTAACCGTAAATGTTTTACTGTAGAAACTGCCGCCATCGCCTTCTATAGTGAGCGAATACGTCGACAGGTTCAGGGTTCCTACCAAACTTGTACCCGGCTGCCATATAGTGAAGGATTTCGACACTGCGCCCGTGCCGCTGACAGTAACCGTTATCGACCGCGCCGACATGACTGTATTGGCAGGGAGTGTAATCGTTATCGTACCGTTGCCTGTGCCGGAAGTGGGCGTGATGCTGGTGAACCATATAGGGAACCAGGTACCGGCTGACCAGTCTGTGGTGGTGATAACATTAACGGACAGCGTTCCGCCTGCGGATGGAAATTCCAGCAAGGAGGCTGAGAGGGTTAACGCAATCGCGGGGTTTACGGTAAGCGTTGCTTCGCCCGATATAATTTCGCCCGCCGTATTGGATACCGCGCAGCGCAGTTTCGCGCCGTTCAGATCTGCCGATACGCTCTTCAGCAACAGTAGCCGCGTATTTGCACCCGATATTTCGTCGGTGATGTCGCTTAATATTTTCCAGCTTCCTCCGAAAAACATCTGCCACTGATAAACAGTCTCCGCAGGATTGCCCGGCGTTACGGTAACCGTGAAGGGTGCGTCCTGTCCCTCCGCAATGGTGCGGTTTGTGGGATGCAGTGTAAATTCCGGAAGATATGGCAACTCGTCCGGCGCCGGAAATACGGCAGTTACCACCCCGCTGTTTGCCGCGTTGGTTACGGTGTTCGCCCCGTCAACGATAAAGAAGTCAGCCGGCACGCCTTCGAGCGTATAGCCTGCTTTTGCCGTAAGGGTAATGACGGCGGTATATACCTTTTTCCCAAACACGGCGTCGGCGGGCGTCCATGCCACTGTGCCGGTAAACTGCTCCGTTTCGGTAACGGCGGTCGCCGGCGTTTCACCTGCCACAGGCGCCGTTACCCCGTCTATTTCGGGGATGTTGATGATGGCATCCGCCGTTGCCGGAAATACAGCCGTTATCACGCCGCTGCCTGCCGCGTTGGTAGCCGGAGCCGAAGTTCCCGCCACGGTAAAGAAATTAGCCGCCACGCCCGCAAGCGTATAGCCCGTCTTGGGCGTGAGCGTGATGGTTGCTGTGTACGCGGTGCCGTATTCAAACTCGGTGTCGTCAGGCTCCCATGCCACCGCGCCGGTGTACTGCTCCGTTTCGGTAATGGCACTTACCGGCGTGGCATCCGTAACGGGAGGCGTAACTCCCTGTATTGCCGCAATAGTGATGGTTACATCGGGTTCGGGCGCTTCAGCGTTGACGGTAATGGTAAAATCTTTTGTGTAGGGCGTAGTTGCCGTTTTGCCGTTGGCAACCGTTGCCGTTACTACCACTGTTCCAGCCGCCGTAGTGTTCAGCGTGCTGCCCGTAATGGTGGCGCCGGTGGTTCCTGCGTTATTCACCGCCCACGTAATAGTTTTGTTGGTGGCAGTAGCCGGAGCTACCGTACCTGTTAGCGTAAGCGCCGTACCCGCCGTGGCGGTTGTCGGCACACCCGTAATATCGGTTACCGCAACAAACGCCGGCGTTGGCGGCTCAACAGGTTTAGGGTCTTTCTTCTTGCACGAAGCAATCGCAATAACAGCGATTAACACTGCAACTGCGGAAGACCGTAAGATTGTAAGATGTGTTTTGTTTCTCATAATTGATTAGTTTAAAATCGGTTTATAAATATTTAATTGGAACTTCCATTTTTGGTTATTTGGTTATTTGCTTATTTGGTTATTTGGCTTCGCCGAGCTCGTAAACTCGGTTGTTGTTGATTGTTTTTTGTTTATCTGTTATTCGTCATTGTGTATTCTATCCCCCCCTCTAAAGGAGGTAATCCATTCTATCCCCCTCTGGAGGGGGTAGGGGGAGGAGTTTGGTTTGTGGTAAAAACTTTTATCCTCCCCCTGCCCCCTCCGAAGGGGGATAAAGTATGCAGCCTGCCCCCTCTGGAGGGGGATAAAGTATGCAGCCTGCCCCCTCTGGAGGGGGATAAAGTATGCAGTCTGCCCCCTCCGAAGGGGAATAAAATAATTATCAATTCTCCATTATCAATTTTCAATTAAATTAAGGTATCAGTGCCGAAAACATTGGTCCCCACGGACCTGTTTCACCCTTGCTGTTCTCGTAACGAATGCAGAAATAAGCCGTTTTCTTTGAGTCGGCGGGAGTAAATTCGAACAGCTGCTTTTTGCGCCTCGTAAATTTGCTTTTGGTCAAATCTTCGCCGCTTGCGGGCTGTGTGTCGCTGTCGGAATATATGCCGAAATAGATTTTATATCCGTAGTCGGCTTTATCGTCCGTTGGCGTACCCTCAATGTGCTTTATGTGCAGCTGCATCACCCTTTTGCCCAGATACTCTATGTCGGCTTCAGCCTCGCCGAGCGGTTTGGCAACGGCAGTAGGCTCGGTGTCTTTTATGCGCAGACCAAGTGCGGCAAAGTCGGCATTTTCGAGCGGCGGAGCAAAAAAGTAACGCTTTTTAATGTCGCGCATCACTGCCGTAAGCTCATCGAATGCATCTTTAAGTTTTGCATTGCTTACGGCATTTCGTTCGCCTGCCGGAATCTTCATTTCAACCTCGGCTTTCATAATTGCAGTGTTCAGCGCGGCTAAGGTTTCCGCAGGAACTTTCCAGCTCGGGTAATAGTTAATTCGCGTATGCCAGCTTTTTGCCATAGCCAGCCGCCCGTCTCTTGTCGAAGCTATCCAGTCGCTTTGTTTCATCGTGTCCTCCTTTTTTTGTTAGGTTAATTAAATTTTATGATTAATTTTTGGGTTGTTTACTATAATTTTTGAGTTAAAAACTACTCCTTTCTGTAAAAAGCGGTTTCCGAAGAGGTTAACAGTGTGCCCGATTGGCTAAAAACTGTTCTGTACAAATCAAACACTGTTCCCGATGAGTTAAACACTGTTCCGGTTATGTTAATTTGAGTTCCTGTCAGTTTAAACACTGTTCCGGTTAAGGCAAACACTGCTCCGAGTGCGGTAAACACTATTCCGAGTGTGGTAAACACTGTTCCGAATAAAGCAGAAACTACTCCCGTTGAGTTAAAAACTTTAGTTTTTGAGTCAAACACTGTTCCCGATAAGTTATACGGAACACCTGCCTTGCTGAAAAGACACCCTGTAACTACTTGATAATCAGTGGGGGGGGGTAAACACCTTAAAAATCGCGCAAGCGGCGGCATTTGCCGTCATTGCGAGAAACTGCGACTGCAAAGCAGGAAGCAGGACGAAGCAATCTATGTTACTACTCTGGATTGGCTGCGCCGAGCTCGTAAACTCGGTTGCTTCCTGCTTCGTACCTCGCAGTTCGCAATGACGTACAGGTGCTTGGTTGTATAACATGGTTGAATATTATGGGGGTAAATATAATGAAAAATTAATTAATAATGGATAATTAACAATTAATAATTAATAGAAAAAATTCATATCGTCATTGCGCATCATTTCCCCCTTTGGAGGTTTCATACCTCTTTTTATCCCCCTTTGGAGGGGGCAGGGGGAGGACAAAGCAGGAAGCAATCTGTTATTTCCTCCCCCTTTGTCCCCCTCCGGCGGGGGATAGTGGCGCGTGCATCAAAATTTCCCCCTTCGAAGGGGGCATGCCTCCTTTTATCCCCCTTCGGAGGGGGCAGGGGGAGGTATCTTATGAACTTTGTGAACCGCAGCCCTGAAAGGGCAAGCTCAGCGAAGCTAAAAACCTTAGTGCGCTTAGTGGTAAAATAATGTTTTAAACTAACCGCTAACAACTAATAACTAAAAACTAAAAAAAGTATCTTTGTAGGGTGAATATAGTTCGATGGATTTTTTTGAGAATATAGATGCCGGAGTCAGGCGGGGGAGCATTGAAGTTATAACAGGTTCAATGTTTTCGGGCAAAACGGAGGAGCTTCTGCGAAGGCTGCGGCGGGCGCAGTTTGCAGGGCAAAAGGTTGTTATTTTCAAACCGGCTTTAGATAAGCGTTATTCCGAATCGTTTGTCGTTTCGCACGATGAAAGGTCGATAATCTCAACCCCTGTCGATAATGCATCGTCAATATTGCTTCTTGCGGCAAACGTAAATGTTGTTGCTATTGATGAGGCTCAGTTTTTTGATGCTTCCATTGTTGATGTTTGCAACCAACTTGCCGATTCGGGAATCAGAGTAATTGCCGCCGGACTTGATATGGATTTTTCGGGTAAACCATTTGGTGCTATGCCCGCGTTGATGGCAATTGCCGACCAGATTACCAAAGTACATGCCATTTGCATACGGTGCGGAAATCCGGCTCAATTCTCTTTCAGAAAAACCGAAGAGGACAAAGTTGTGCTGCTGGGCGAAAAAAATCTTTATGAGCCATTGTGCCGAATATGTTATAACAAAGCGTCAAACAAAGAATAAATGAAACATACATCAGATACTAAAATTGAAAAGCCTTTTAAATGTAAGGCTCATCAAACCAAACTTGAAATAAACCTCGATGCCATACTGCACAACCTTGATGTTATCAGGAAGTTTCTTAAACCCGAAACCAAAATTATGGCAGTTGTCAAAGCGTCTGCTTACGGAGCTGGAGCGGCAGAAGTAGCTTTGTTTCTTCAACTGCACAAGGTAGATTATTTTGCAGTAGCCTGCATAGACGAAGGCATCGATTTGCGCACGGCAGGCATCACTTTGCCGATAATTGTACTGAACCCCGATATTTCGGCTTTCGATATGATTATTAAACATTCGCTTGAACCGGCGCTGTTCAGCAATGAATCGTTTGATGCATTTACATCAATAGCCGAAAGAGATGGATTGACGAACTATTCTGTTCATATTAAAATTGATTCAGGAATGCACAGGCTTGGGTTTATGCCTGAGGAGATTGATAATCTTGCCGAAAAGATTAAGCAGAAAGAGTGTATTAAAATCGTTTCGGCTTTTTCGCATCTTGCAGGCAGCGGCAATAGCGATTTGGACAGTTTCACCGAAAAGCAAGCCGATGTGTTTTTGTCGGCATGTTCAAAACTGCAATCTGCCACAGGATATTTCTTTATGAAGCATATCCTTAATTCATCGGGCATTGCGCGTATGCCGCAGTATCAGTTTGATATGGTAAGACCCGGAATCGGCATATACGGCGCAGGAACTTTCAACAATATAAAACCCGTAAGCAGATTCAGCGCAGTAATATCGCAGATAAAAACCGTAAAAGGCGGCGACCCCGTTGGCTACGAATGCGCTGATGTTTCTGCAAACGACCGCCGGATTGCAATATTGCCCGTTGGCTATGCCGACGGCTTGCGCAAAGAAATGGGCAACCGCAGAGGCGAATTATTTATACGAGGCAAAAGAGTTCCCATCGTCGGCAATGTTTGCATGGATATGTGCATGGCAGACGTTACCGGTATTGTAGCCACCATTGGCGACGAAGCCGAAATATTCGGCAGAAATATTTCTGTTAACGAAGTTGCCGAAATATGCAAAACTATTCCTTATGAAATACTCACGTCAGTATCGGGTAGAGTGAAACGAGTGTATATGCGAGAGAATGAAAAATTATAAAAGTCGGTTTTTAGAAAGTATCTTCAACAACATACTCTTTCAGAGATTCCGACATCCATGTTTCAAATTCTCCATTGTCTCCTGAATATATCATAAACGCGCTATACTCCGGGTGGCTGTTGATAAATTCTATCGCCTTTTCGTGTCCCAGCACCATGCACACCGTAGCTATTCCATCGGCTATTCCGCATTCGTCGGCAAGTGTTGTAACGCTGAGCAACCTGTTTCTTACAGGATAGCCTGTTCTCGGATCAATTGTATGCGAATATTTTACTCCGTCTTCAACATAGAATCTTCTGTAATCTCCCGATGTAGCCATCGCTTTGTCGGTTATGCTTACTATTGCCTGCAAACCTGCCATACCTTTCATAAAGTTGCTGTCTTCGGGCTTGTCAATACCTACCCGCCACAGATTTCCATTTTTTGTTCCTCTTACCCTTAGCTCTCCGCCTATTTCAATAAGATAATTCTTTATCCCAAGTTTATTCAAATATCTCGCAACCACATCGACCGAAAAACCTTTAGCAATAGCGTTAAATTCCAGAACAATATTCGGATTTGATTTTACAACCTTGCCGTCAACTAATTTTACCTTATCCATCCCAACCAAGTTGAGCAAACTGTCGAGTTTCTGTTCATCGAAATTTCTGCGTCCATCGGGACCAAAACCCCATGCGCGCACCAACGGACCTACAGTTATGTCAAAAAGTCCGCCGCTCATTTCCGAAATCATAACCGAATTTTTGTAGATTTCTTCAATGTATGCATCAACTTTTAAATCCTCATTTCTGTTAATCCTGCTCAAAAGCGACGTACTGTCATACGATGAAAGCGATGCTGAAAATTCGTGCAGAATCTTTTCAATATTCTGTTTAAGCTCATCGGGCGTAATCTTTTTGCTGCTTTCATAAATCACGCTATATGTTGAGCTGAAAATAAATCCCTGAATACCCACAAATTCAGCCTCTGCATTTTTACACGACGACATATTCAGAAACGCTGAAGCAAAAAGAACAAACAATATATTTTTCATGATAAATCAGTTAAAACTTTCGTGCAAAAATAATAAGAAATCATATTGTAATAGCTTTTTGTTAAATAACTATCCGTATACATACCTAAATTCATTTTGTAGCTCACACAAGCAACAAGCAAACGGTTGAAAAGTCCTTTATAAAATCTAACAATGTTATAACTCTATTGTTTTGGTTTTAGGATACAAAGATAATCATTTTAGGCAAATATACGGACATTTATTTTCGTTTAAATCTCGCCAAGTAATGTCGTATCCAACTATATGTAACCCTCTATGGTACAAGTTTCCGATTTTGTTTGCAAATGTTTTTCAGCAGGAATAAATTCCTCGTAACTTTTCCAATAAAAAAGCATTAACTTCGCATTTCGGATTTATTACGATGAAAGATTTACAAAGTATTAAGCAACGGTTTGGCATAATAGGTAATAATGAGGTGCTTAACAGGGCTATTGACATTGCCTCGCAGGTTGCTCCTACCGATTTGTCGGTGCTTATTTCGGGCGAAAGCGGAACAGGAAAAGAGATATTTCCGCAGATAATTCACAATTTCGGCTCCCGAAAACACGGAGAGTATATAGCCATTAACTGCGGCGCAATACCCGAAGGAACCATCGATTCGGAATTG
>Ga0082212_10012481_pt1 | contig 10699 bp, 6 predicted proteins | sample TergutNt197P3_FD_71548 | JGI IMG/M metagenome (GOLD analysis project Ga0082212, IMG submission 71548) | Neocapritermes taracua P3 segment gut microbial communities from Petit-Saut dam, French Guiana - Nt197 P3 | ecosystem: Host-associated > Arthropoda: Insects > Digestive system > Gut ...
TCAGGCGGTCCGTTTTACGGCAAAAATAAAGACGAACTAAAAAACGTCACAGTCGATGACGCTTTGCGTCACCCGACATGGAAAATGGGAAAGAAAATCACGATAGATTCTGCAACGATGATGAACAAAGGCTTGGAATTAATCGAGGCTTGCCATTTGTTTAATGTAAATCCCGACGATATTGAGATAATAATACACAGGGAAAGCATAATTCATTCGCTCGCGCAATTTAAAGACAAATCAATAAAAAACCAGATGAGTTTGCCCGACATGAAAATGTGCATACAATACGTATTGACATGCGGAAATAATTTCGTAGGGACGAACTGTGTTCGTCCGCAAATTCACGCCAACGCGGATTTTTTACGCGGACGAACACAGTTCGTCCCTACAATAAACGGCAAACGTGAAAAAAGTTTATGCAAAGAACTTGATTTGACAGAAATAAAAAATCTGAGTTTCGCGAAACCGGATAACGAAAATTTCCCCTTTCCCGAATTTGCGCGGTTCGCGGTAAAACAAGGCGGGACAATCCCCGCAGTCATGAACTCGGCAAACGAGATTGCAGTCGAATTGTTTCTTAAACAGAAAATAAGTTTCACGGATATTTTTGACTTGGTGCAAAACGCCGTTCTGAAACATAAAAATATAATAAATCCCGGTATAAACGATATAATATACGCGTCGGAAGATATAAAAAGACATTTAATTGCCAAATTCGCATAAATATTATATTATTATATATTTTTTGGAGGTATTTAAAAATTATGGGAAGTGTATTGTCGGTAATATTATTTAATATATTGATACCGTTATTGATTTTAAGCCTGTTGATATTTATACACGAACTGGGGCATTATATGGCAGCCAGAATATTCAAAGTCGCGATAAAAGAATTTGCCGTGGGCATGGGTCCCAAAATTCTGTCGTATAAAAGCAAAAAAACAAAAATAGTTTACGCAATACGCGCAATCCCCATGGGCGGGGCGTTGACTATGCACGGCGAGGACGAAGATTCCGAAATCGAAAACGCCGTGAGCAAGAAACCCGTATGGCAGCGGCTGATAATAATTTCAGCCGGTTCAATCATGAATATATTGCTTGGTTTTATAATCATGGCTGTGATAGTATCGGGACTGGAAGCGTTCCCTTCGACTAAAATAACCAGATTGGACGCCGGCTCTGTCGCGGAATCGAGCGGGCTTTTTGAAGGCGATAAAATACTTAAAATAAACGACAAAAAAATAAATGTGTATAATGATTTGCCGTATGCTATTTTCCGGGAAGGGCGGGACGGGAAAGACCCGGTAAGCGTAACTGTTTTGCGGAATGATGAAAAAAAACTGATTCCGAATGTCAAATTCCCGCCTGTGCCGCAAGACGATAAACCATGGGAATTAGGTTTTTATGTCGGACCTCAAAATAAAAATTTCGGCTCTGTTATTAATCAGACGTTTTTCCAGTCTTTATCAACAATAGATATGGTATGGACGTCGTTGTTTGATATGGTCACGGGAAGATACGGGATAGAGGCGGTATCCGGACCGGTAGGTGTAACGCAGATAATAGGAGATACGGCAAAAGAAGCCGCGACAACAAAAGGAGGCGGCATGATGTTATTATCGTTGCTTGCGATAATAACAATGAATCTGGGAGTCGTGAATTTACTGCCTATCCCCGCGCTTGACGGGGGAAGAATAATATTTTTAATTATAGAACTGATAAGAAGAAAGCCTATCAAGCCTGAATACGAGGGATATGTACATCTTGCGGGATTTGCCGTTTTGATTTTGTTTATTATTTTTGTAACGTATAAAGATATTATGAAACTGATAGTAGGGTAAAAAATTAGTAGGAGGATTATATAATGCGTATTGATTGCCACATTCACTCAAATATAGCCGATGCTGACCGCACCGATATTATTTCAAACATGAAAAACGGCGGTTTTGACGGCGGGATTATTTTCTCGCAGAGCCCTCGCGCTTTATTCGGCGGCGAAGTTGTATTACCGGAAAAACGTATGGACGCCGTATTAAAAATCTGCGAAAGGCATAAATATCTTTTCCCGTTTTATTGGGTCAATCCGACCGAACCTGACGCTCTGGAACAAATCGAACTTGCCGGACGCAAAGGCATAATGGGGTATAAAGTAATCTGTTCTGCGCATTACCCGTGCGACGAACGCGCTATGCCAGTATACCAAAAGATTGCGGAACAAAACAAGCCTTTGATGTTTCACTCCGGCATATTATACGACGGCAGGAACGCGTCCGGGAATTATAACCGCCCGTGCAATTTCGAAGGGTTATTGTCGGTTGACGGTCTGCGTTTTTCGCTCGCGCATGTATCATGGCCGTGGACTGACGAGTGTATAGCAGTATACGGAAAATTCAACAACGCGCTTGCGCATTCAAAATCAAACAGTCCCGCAGGGGAAATGTTTATCGACTTAACCCCCGGAACGCCGAGACCCTATCGCAAGCCAATGTACGAAAAACTTTTATTTTCGGGATATAACATAAAACAAAATTTATTATACGGCATAGACAATTCAGCAGGACCGTACGGTTCAGATTACGCCAAATCAATCATTGATTTAGACGAAAGCATATTTGACGATTTTTATAAAACAAACGGAATGTTCGGTATAAAATTAGACGATGATTTTAAAGATTATTTATATTATAAAAACGCGGTAAGATTTATCGGTCTGCCGGAAAATTATTAATAACAGGGTGAATTATGATAACCAGAAGAAAAACAAAAGAGATAGCCGTCGGCGATATAAAAATCGGCGGCGGAAATAAAATAAGCGTGCAGTCTATGCTGAACGCCAATCAGGACAATTTCGATAAAATTAAAAATAAAATTATTGAGTTAAAACAAGCCGGGTGCGATATTGTCAGAATGGCGATAGTCGATTTTGAACACGTAAAATATATCGCGAAACTAAAAGAACTTGCCGCCATTGATAAAAATTACGATATTGCTTTAGTAGCGGACATACATTTTAATTATAAACTCGCGCTCGAATCGGCACACGCCGGAATCGACAAAATCAGGATAAATCCCGGAAATATCGGCAGCGGCGACAAAGTAAAATCAGTCGCAGATATTTGCAAAGCTAAAAAAATCCCTATAAGAATCGGGGTAAACGGCGGCTCGCTCGAATCGCAGATATTAAAAAAATACGGCAGCCCGACCCCCGAAGCCCTCGCCGAAAGCGCAATATATAATATAAAACTTCTCGAAAAATATGATTTCACGGATATAATAGTCGCAGTAAAATCTTCGGATGTTGATAAAATGATACAGGCTAATTTAATACTGGCGGAAATGTGCGAATATCCGTTACATATCGGGGTCACGGAAGCCGGCACGGCTCACATGGGGCTTATAAAAAATTCTATAGGAATCGGAAGTTTGTTACAGCGCGGGATAGGCGACACGATAAGAGTGTCTCTTACAGCCGACCCTGTAACGGAAGTTTACGAGGGAATTTCGATATTAAAATCACTCGGACTTTACGGAAAATCAATCGAGATAATATCATGCCCCACATGCGGGCGGTGCAAAACCGACACAATATCAATCGCAAACGAATTAGAGAAACGGCTTATCCCAATCGAGAAAAAAATCAGGGAAAACAAAAAAGACATAAAAATAAAAATCGCGGTCATGGGCTGCGTGGTAAACGGTCCGGGAGAGGCAAGGGAAGCCGACTTCGGGATTGCGGGCGGGACGGAAAAATTTTTATTTTTCAAGAACGGCGAACCGGTCGAAAAAATCCCGAAAAACAAAGCCGTCGATGTATTGCTCGAAGAAACGGAAAAAATTGTGAATTTGTAGGGGACGCCGCTCCCGGCGTCCCTAAATATTATTGATGAATTTAAAACGGAGGATTAAAAAGTGCCGGAAGAAAATCAAACAGAAAAAAAAGTCTTTTTTGATATATTTAACAAATATTCCCCGTCCGAAATGGAAAAGAATATATTAAACGGCGCGGCTGATATAAAAATCCTCGCGGACAGGGACAAAAGAATAATCGACGTTAATTTAAGTTTTGACAATCTCATTGAAAAAGATTTTTTACATAACATCGAAAAAAAATTATGCGAATTATATAATCTGAGCAAAATGTCTTTGAACCCGAAATATAAAAAAGAACTGTTTTGCGAAGATTATTTCAAACAGATAATAATAGAGGCAAAAAAACGCACTACAAACGCATGGTTTCTAAAAGACAGCGAAATAAAAGCGAATATAGAAGAAAATAAAAAAATCAAAATATATCTTGCGCACGGGGGGAAAAATTATCTTGAAAACCCCGCGCAGTTTGTCAGGTTATTGCAGGATATTATCATGGACGAGTTTGGCTTTTATATAGACATAGAGCTTGGCGGGGTCACGGCGTTATATAAAAACGACGAACAGGATATAAAAAATACGGCGGAAAATTTAAAAAAGATAAAAGAATCCGCGCAAAAAGCCGTAAGGGAACAGAAAGCCGCCATAAAAGAACGCAAGGAGACCGAAAGACGGGTAAATCATCAGGAAATAGTAAAAAAACTATACGAAAAGACAAATAAACTCGCGGATATTGATTCGGGAATTATTAACGATTCTGTGATTTACGACGAAACCACAGGGATTTTGCAGACCGGATATTTAAAGACAGATTTTGAAATGCAGTCCCCGGTAATTTTCAAATCAGACAATACAGAAAACGAAGAAGAAAAGATTTTACCCGATGATATAACGCCGATATGCAAAATAGACGGCGATATGGTTTATGACGCCGACAAAGACGTTATCGGCAGTTTTGTCGTAACCTGCGGAAAAATATTCGCGATAGACATAAAAGACATACGCAGAAATAACAAAAAAAGCGTAACTATAAAAATCACGGATTATTATTCTTCTGTAAATATAAAATTTGCGGATAAAACCGAGGTTGTTTCGGAACTTCTGAAAAAAATAGAAACAGGCGACTGCGTTATAGTTTCGGGAGAGGCAGGGTTTGACAATTACGACGAAGAAATAGTTATAAATTTAGAGTCTCTGTTAAAGACAAAAGAAATAATAAATATAGATACCGCCGAAAAAAAGCGGGTCGAACTGCATCTGCATACAAATATGTCAAATATGGACGCGACTATAAAGCCCGGTGAAATAGTAAAATACGCGTATCAAACAGGGCATACGGCAGTAGCGATAACAGACCACGGTAACGTTCAGGGATTCCCCGAAGCCATGCTCCAAAAAGAAAAACTAAAACTCAAAGACGGCGAAAGTTTTAAAATTATCTACGGGATAGAGGGGTATTTGCTTGACGATACAGATAATTCAGTATTCGGAAAAATAAACGCGAGGTTCGGAAACGATACTTTTGTTATATTTGACATAGAAACGACGGGGCTTAAGCCGGAGAACTGCGGCATAACCGAAATAGGCGCGGTTAAAATAAAAGACGGCGAAATAATAGATGAATTCAATACTTTCGTAAACCCCGGTATGCCCATACCGCAAAGGACTGTCGAATTAAACGGGATAACCGACGAAACCGTTAAAGACGCGCCGAAAATAAAAGAGGCGTTAAAAATGTTCTTTGATTTTGCCGGTGATAATATGCTTGTCGCGCATAACGCCGTTTTTGACATAGGATTTATCAGAAAATACGCTTCTGTCTGTAAATATAAATTCACGAACCCGTATCTTGACACTCTCGCTATGTCGAGAAATATAAACAAAGACTTAAAAAGGCACAGCCTTGACGTTCTCATGGAATATTATAAAATCGAGGGCTATCAGCACCACAGGGCATGCGACGACGCGAGAGCGTTGGCTATAATTTTCATGAACATGACCGAGCAGTTAAAATCTTTCGGCGTTCTGACGGTATTCGAAATGAACGAAATGGCAAGCATGACGCAGAAACCGACATATCATATAATTATACTTGTGAAAAACAAAACAGGGCTGAAAAATCTATATAAAATAGTTTCGGAAAGTTATCTGGATTATTTTTATAAAAAGCGGGCGAGGATACCGAAGTCTGTTTTGGAACATTACCGTGAAGGCTTGATAATCGGCACGGCTTGCGAATCCGGGGAATTGTTTTCGGCAATCAAAGAAGGGGAAAGCGACGGCGAGTTAAAGAGAATCGCGGATTTTTACGATTATTTTGAAGTGCAGCCAATCGGCAACAATATGTTTCTCGTAAACGACGGGACTGTCGCAGACGTAGAAACTTTAAAAAAGTATAACATGAAAATAGTAGAACTCGGCGAAAAACTAAACAAACCCGTAGTCGCTACGGGAGACGTGCATTTTTTACGCAAACACGATGAAATAGCGCGTAAAATCTTACAGACCGGCATGAAATTTTCAGACGCCGACAGGCATATACCGTTACATTACAGGACAACGGAAGAAATGCTTGAGGAATTTGCGTACATATCAAAAGAAAAAGCGTATGAGATAGTAGTCGAAAACACGAATAAAATCGCTGATATGATAGAAGACGTGCGACCAATCCCGACAGGCTCTTACACCCCCAAAATGGACGGCGCGGAAGAACGATTAAGAGAAATGTGCTATAAAAAAGCCTATGAAATATATAAAAATCCCCTGCCCGAAATAGTCGAACAAAGGCTTGACAAAGAATTGACCGCGATAATAAAAAACGGGTTCGCCGTTTTATATGTCATAGCCGTTGACTTAGTCACGAAAAGCGAAAAAGAAGGCTATCTCGTAGCTTCGAGAGGCTCTGTCGGCTCGTCTTTTGTCGCGACTTTATCGGGCATAACCGAAGTAAACCCGCTGCCCCCGCATTATTACTGCAAAAATAAAGACTGCTCTTATACTGCCGATTTTACAAACAAAGAATCATACGGCTCAGGTTATGACCTGCCCGAAAAAAACTGCCCGGACTGCGGCGAAAAATTAGCGCAGGAAGGACAGGACATACCGTTCGAGACTTTTATGGGGTTCAGCGGCGAAAAAGCCCCGGATATAGATTTAAACTTTTCCGGTGCGGTGCAGTCAATAGCGCATAAATATACAGAAGAACTTTTCGGTAAAGAAAATGTGTTCAGAGCCGGAACGATAAGCGCGCTTGCCGACAGGACCGCGTTCGGCTTTGTCATGAAATATCTCGAAGATAAAAAAATAAACTTAAACAAAGCTCACACAGATTATCTTGTGTCTAACTGTATCGGGGTGAAAAAAACCACCGGACAGCATCCGGGAGGGATAATCGTAGTGCCGAGGGAATACGACATATATGATTTTACCCCCGTTCAGCACCCTGCGGACGACGTAAAATCCGGGGTAATCACAACGCATTTCCCGTTTGAATTTCTTCACGATACGATATTAAAATTAGACCTGCTCGGTCACGACGTTCCGACTAAATATAAAATGCTGAAAGACATGACCGGGATTGACGTAAGGGATTTGCCTATGAACGACAAAAACGTCATGGAACTGTTTATCTCGACAAAATCAATCGGGGTGAATCCTAAAGATATAAATAACACTCTCGGCACATTCGGCATACCGGAATTAGGGACAAAATTCGTAAGGCAGATGATTGTCGAGACACAGCCGAAAACTTTCGCCGACATGCTGCAAATTTCGGGGTTGTCACACGGCACGGACGTATGGCTCGGAAACGCGCAGGAACTTATAAAAAATAAAGACTGCACGTTATCCGAAGTTATAGGCATAAGAGATAATATTATGATTTACCTGATACAGAAAGGCTTGGATTCAAGCACGGCGTTCAAGATAACCGAAAGCGTAAGAAAACCGAAAGCAAACGCGAGCGAAAAAAAACTTACGCCCGAATGGGAAAAAATAATGCGCGAGCATGACGTTCCCGAATGGTATATAGACTCATGCAACAAGATAAAATATATGTTTCCCAAAGCCCACGCCTCGGCTTATATAATAGCGGCGATGAGATTAGGCTGGTTTAAAGTATATAAGCCGTTGGAATTTTACGCGTCTTATTTTTCGGTACAGCCGGAAGGGTTAGACGCGGAGCTTGCCATGTCCGGAATGGACGCGATAAGAATTTACGTCAACGAAATAGAGAAAAAAGGCATAGAGGCAACGCAGAAAGAAAACGACGTAATGACCGCAATGCTTCTGGTTCTTGAAATGTACGCGAGAAATTTCAGATTTTTGCCGGTTGATATATATAAGTCCGACGCCTTTGAATATAAAATAGAGGACGGTAAAATCCGTCTGCCGTTGTCGTCGATAAACGGGGTAGGCGAAACAGCGGCTGAAAATATTGCCATGGTGAGGGACAGAGAAGTGGAAAAAAACGGCGAAATATTTTCAATCGAGGACATGCGTAAAAAAGCCAAGCTGACAAAAACCGTTATAGACGCTTTCAGACGCAACAAAGTTTTCGGGAAAATCCCCGAAACCGACCAGATTTCGTTATTCTGATTATTCTGAAATAATTCTAATGCAGACCGTAAGCCTCGTTAACGTCCATGACAAAAATTATACCGTTGCCCGGTTCGTCGATTTTCAAATCGTTTCTTATTGATTCAACGATATTGTCTTTCAAATCAGACTTTGTTATAATAAAAACTTCTTCTTTTTCGGGTTCGATTTCAATGTCGAATAATTTCTGGACTTCATGAATCCCCGAACCCCTGCCGTTGATTATCGTGCCGCCACGCGCCCCGGCTTTATTCGCCGCGTCGATGACATACTCGGCGTTGCCTTTATCGACGACTACGTAAATAATTTTATACATATTATTATCTATCACCTCTTTTGAAATAATACCGCTTGGATTGCTTGATTCAAGCGTATTCTTTTTTCCCGTAAATTCAGAAACCGAAAGCGAAAACGCAATACCGTGATGGGGCTTGTTAAACTCCATGTCCCCGCTTATGCCTTTTATCGCTCCCGCGGCTAATTCTTTTTCAACTATCATAATAACTATTTCTTTTCTTACTTCATAAATCCCCAGAAAATCTAAAAGCCGGTTTTGCACAGTTCCCCTGCCTATAAACATGACCGCGCCTTTTACTCCGTATTTTCTCGCCGATTTTAAAGTTTTGGAAGCCGTTCCGAAATTTACGACGCAGCATATTAACTCAAATTCGGACATTTTATATTTCACACCTCGCTCTTTCTTGACTTGATTTTATAAATTAAACCTAAAACCTGCAACGCAATCAACGGCGTCATCGCGACCATAGCAATAACCCCGAATGAATCCGTAAGTATATCTGAATATTCTATCGCGTCCGAAGCCCCCTGCGCGAAAGCCAGTATAAACGTAGCTGTCATCGGTCCGGAGGCAACCCCTCCCGAATCAAACGCGATACCGACGAAAATCTTCGGCACGATAAACGTCAGTATCATAGATATAACAAATCCGGGGAGTATATAATGCCATAACTGTATTCCCGGAACGACTATTCTCAGCATAGACAATCCCACCGCGAAAGCAACCCCTATAGAAAGCGTCGCCAAAACAGTTTTTCGCTTGATATAACCGCTTGTCACGAGTTCTATCTGGTGAGTCAGAACATAAACCGCGGGTTCTGTTAATATAATAATCATTCCCAGTAAAAACCCCGTTCCCACCAGAATCGCTTTATTGTCATACTCCGCGAGTTTCTGACCTATGATATTTCCCACGTTCATAAATCCCGTGTTAACGCCGATTAAAAATATAACAAGCCCTATATATGTGTATAAGAATCCCAAAAGCATTTTAAAAAACGCCCTCCGGTGAGCATGAAAATTTATTTTCTGGAAAACGACCAGTATCATCACCATAGGCAGTAAAGCGATAAACGACTGAAAAGCAATATCGGTTATTTTTTGAGAATGCGTTTCAAGCAGAACGTCTTTTATATTGTCTGTCTTAATAAAAAGATTTAAAATCAAAACCCCGAGTATTGCTCCCGTTGACATTATGCCGACCAGTCCGAAACTGTCTTCTTCCGAAGATTTACTGTTTCTTTTCATCGCCGAAACCCCGACGCACAACGCCAATATAAGCGGCACGGTAAGAGACCCTGTCGTCGCTCCCGAAGCGTCGAATCCTATCGCCATCATGTCCGACGACGAAAAAAGCGCGAGTATAAGCACTATCCCGTAAATTATAATAAACGTGATATTTAACGGGATTTTTTTTACTATTCTCGTTATACCCAACGCAAGCATAATCCCCGTGCCGACAGAAACCGATAAAAGTATTACGGGCATTGATATATAACCGCCCGTCACAGAAGATACCTGTCCGGCAAGAACCTGCAAATCCGGTTCGGCGATATTCACGAAAAATCCCAGAAGAAACCCGACTATAATAACAAACCACAGCTTGTTTGATTTCAAAACCGCCGTTCCCATGTGATTGCCAAACGGCAGAATGCCAATTTCAATTCCCACTAATAATACAGCCAACCCAACTATTATAGCCAACGCGCCCATAATAAACTGAAATAAAATCAAGCCCGGCAAATGAATCAGCGTAAAATTTAAAATAAGAACAATAATTATTATCGGCGAAACAGCGTATAAAACTTCTTTTAATTTATGCAGTAAAACATTCAAATACTCAAATCCTCCTTCATCTCATATTTTATATTATTAATGCAAATCACGAGTAGAAAAGCACTTTTCCGAAAAAGCCCCCTTTTGAAAGGGGGTGTCA
>Ga0082212_10012482_pt1 | contig 10699 bp, 8 predicted proteins | sample TergutNt197P3_FD_71548 | JGI IMG/M metagenome (GOLD analysis project Ga0082212, IMG submission 71548) | Neocapritermes taracua P3 segment gut microbial communities from Petit-Saut dam, French Guiana - Nt197 P3 | ecosystem: Host-associated > Arthropoda: Insects > Digestive system > Gut ...
GCTTCTTCGCCAAATTGCTAATTATCTATTGCAAACGCACGGAAACTCCCTGTTATTCCGCCCGCCGTCGGGAGCTTTAAATGTATCTGCCCGACTCGGCGGCGATGAGTTTATTAAAATCGTCCATGGAATCGGCACTGAAGGGGAGGCCGCCACCTTTGCTATGAAGGTGTTGGATGAATTCCATTCTCCGGCTATAGACAGATTTATCGAAAAATTCGACGTTGGCATGAGTATTGGCATAGCCCTATACCCCATGCACTCTGATAACTATCATGTATTGGTCAAATATGCTGACATGGCCATGTACCACGCCAAGCGTGAAGGCAAGCATATTTATCGAATATTTAGCTTCGACATGGAGCCAAAATTTGAAAAGTGAATGTCTTAGCTGACATCTTACGTGCTTTGATTTCTTTTAGCATACTTCATACTGGAGCTTACTGAGCGATGAACAAGTTGCTTTCATGGCTACCATTCATCATTGCCGGAGCCGTGTTTGTTTGGGGTATTGCCGTATTTGTCCTCAGATTTGCAAGAATTCGCAATCATCCCAAGCCAGACCCTGATTCACTGGTGTTGGGGGCTGTCAGTACCAGTCTGAGGGAGCGCGGCGAGTTGGCGGCAAGCCTGGACGAGTTGAGGACAGTCCATGAAAAACTCCTCAATGTGCTTCCAGTTGGCCTCTTGTGGGTTGACCAGCGTGGCAATATCGGAGCGTTAAATTCAACTGGCCAGTATCTTCTCGGAGTCAAACCAGGAGCAGTTGGGCTTGAAGCGGGGTTTGTCCTGAACTCATTTCCCTGGCTGATGGAAGCACTGGCACATGGCTCCGATGAGTCTGAGCGCGCAACAGACAAAAACAAGCGGCGATGGGAAACCAGGAAAATAATGGCTCCCAACAGTGTAGGAACCCTTGTTCAGTTTGAAGATGTCACAGAGCGCGAAAACGAAGAGCGGCGACAAGCCATTCAGGACAGGTTTGCAGAATTGGGCGAAATGACCGCGGGCCTGGCTCATCAATTAAAAAATGGCCTTGCGGTACTAAAAGGACGGGGACAACTGTTGCACCGGCAGGGGCATCAGGAGGCAGCGCAGGAAATAATCCAGGAAGTAACATCACTGGAGCTGCTTGCCTCAAGTTTTTTGCAGTGGGCGAAGCCTCTCTCTCCCAATTTAAGGACTACTGCCCTGGACGTTGTCGCAGATGAGGCCATAGCCGAAATAATTCGCAGACCGTGTGCTTCAAATGTCTTAGTCGAGAGGTGCGGAGAAGGGCAGGGGAGGGCAGATTCGGTTTTGCTCCGAGAGTCACTCTTGAATATCATTGAAAATGCTTGCCAGGCAAGCCCTGTTGGTGGCAAGGTATTGGTCAATGTTTCAAATTCCATGATCCAAATCCTTGATGAGGGATACGGATTAGACCACGTAGACCTGGCAAGGATAATACGGCCCTTCGAGAGCGGTCGCCAGGATGGCACTGGTCTTGGGCTTTCTCTGGCATTCAAGTGGTTGAATGCTCAAGGTGCGGACTTGGCCGTTGAAAGAAGAGATACGGGGGGAAGTTGTTTTATTATTAAGTGGTAAATTCTGGTGCATGTTTTCGGTTGAGGTGTGTCTAGTGCAATGTAACACTTAAATGTTGCATTGCACTGGTCGGGATTTGCTCGCAAATCACGACCGCTAGATGCTTGCAAGGCGGACTTGCTACGCCGTTAAGCAAGCATCTAAAGCGTTACAATGTACTAGTTTCGCGTCCTTGGATTCTTATATTGTATGGTTCCATTCCGACATGATTTGTGCAAGAATGGGCTTTTGAGGGAGATTTGCCATGAAGAAATTTATCTGTGTAATCTGTGGTTATGTCCACGAAGGTTCTGAGCCTCCAGAAAAATGCCCACAATGCAAAGCACCAGCCTCGAAGTTCAACTTGCAGTCGGAAACTGGCCTCGCCTTTGCCGATGAGCATAGAATCGGCGTTGCGAAGGACGTAGACCCTGAAATCATTGAGGGGTTGCGGCTTAACTTTATGGGTGAGTGTACAGAGGTTGGGATGTACCTTGCTATGAGCCGCCAAGCGGACAGAGAGGGCTATCCTGAGGTTGCAGAAGCCTACAAGCGGATCGCCATTGAAGAAGCTGAACATGCCGCCAAATTTGCAGAACTACTGGGTGAAGTTCTTGATTCCTCTACCAAGAAAAACCTCGAAATGCGAGTCATGGCCGAGCATGGGGCTACTCAGGGCAAGAAAGACCTTGCGACTAAAGCAAAGCAGCTTAATCTTGATGCTATCCACGATACTGTGCATGAGATGTGCAAGGATGAAGCGCGCCACGGCATGGCTTTCCAAGGGTTGTTGCATAGATACTTTAAGTAGACAGAGGCAATTTTAATATGTCTGTAGGAGTTTTGTTCGTAATTAACGAACAAAACCGGCAAAAACAGCTATTAAGGCTAATTAAATGAGAGTTGCTCTGCTCCAGCTAAACGCTACCCTTGCCCAACCAGAGATAAATGGCAAAAGTATTGAAGCAGCATATAAGGAAGCAGTCAGGCTAGGAGCAGATCTGGCTGTGGCACCGGAGATGGCAGTTCCTGGCTACATTCCGGGAGAAATGCTTTTTGACTCGAGCCTGATGCAGGCAATAGAAATTGAGAACGAACGATTACGGACTATTTCAGTATCTGTACCCCTGGTATTCGGCACTTGTTCACGGGTCGAGTCCGGAAATCTATGGAATGAACCCTGGAATGAACTATGGTGGTGCGCAAATGGCAAGGCAACAGCCAAAATACGCAAGAGAACTCTTCAGAACTTCTGCTTCCTTGAGGATAGCGAAGATTTTGAGCCAGATGCTGTCCAACGCACCCTGATTGAATATTCAGGCAAAAGAATAGGCTTCATCATAGGCGAAAATTCGCAGGACTCATTCTGCCGCCTCGTAAATGAAGGTGCCACCCTAATCATTAATCCCACAGCAAGCACATGCGCCCTGGGCAGCTATGTCCCCAAGGGCAGAAAACCAGGCTGGGCCTTGCCGTCTAAATCCATTCAACGAAAGGATTTGCTGTCGGGACTCTCAAGGGATTCTGGAGTACCGATTGTATATGTTAATAGAGTCGGAGCAGACAGCGGCTCTCTGTATGACGGTGAAAGCTGTTTGATTCTTCCGGACGGGACTATTCAGTGCGCTGAAGCATTTGACGAATATGTCTTTACAGTTGATACCGATAAAAGGGGGTCATCGGGGTTAGATGTCCCCAAAGATGAGGGGACTTGGCTGCATAAGGCTCTTGTTGTAGGAACAGCCGACAATTTGCGTAAGATGGGAATTAAATCGTTGGTGATTGGACTTTCTGGTGGTATTGACAGTTCAGTGGTTGCTTCGATAGCTACCAAAGCAATTGGACATGAAAAAATAACTGGTGTGTCGCTGCCTACTCGTTTCACCAGCGAAGATAGTCTGCGTCTCGCCAGGCTTCAGGCCCGGTTGCTTGACATTCATTACATGGAAATTGATGCAGACGCGCCCTTTGAAGGTGCCACAGCGTCCCTGCGGCGAGCCATACCTGGACGCGGATTTAGCTTGACTGATGAAAATATTCAAAGCCGATGCCGCGGAATGTTGTTGATGGCCCTGACGAGTGAGCCGACCCTGCATCGGCGGCTTGGTACAGATCGTTGTGCCGTAATAAATTCGGGCAATAAGAGCGAAGTTGCCACTGGATATTTTACTATGTACGGAGATGGTATTGGAGCTTTTAGCCCAATAGGGGACTTATTCAAGATGCGGGTCTATGCACTTGCCCGGGAAATGAGCGATCGAATTCCCGAAGAGATAATAAAACGTCCCCCAACAGCCGAGTTGAGGCCAAACCAAACAGACGAGTCCAGTCTGATGCCATATAGACAGCTGGATGCCATCTTGGGGGCACTACTTGAGGCAAATCGCCCAGAAGAAAATTTGCACGACGATTTGGCAGAAGTCCTGGAAGGGCAAGACCTTGTAGATGCAAGAATGGCATTGTCTCGAGTCCTAAAGCTGAAAAAAAACAGCGAATTTAAGCGCAAACAACTGCCCTTTGCGCTGAACGTTACCCACAATGCTTTCGGGGCTGCCAGAAAATGCCTTCTTCCGGTTTAACTTTTCAGGAAGAGTTGCTTCCCACAAGTTAAACGACTATTTCTAAAAAGAGTATGAAAAGCTAAGGTTAAACACTCCCCTGCCGAAAGCATCGGAGTGTTTTTCTTTTCCCTCGGTGTAGTACCAGCCGGCAATCATTTTGGAATTTTTGGAAAATTCATAAGGGATTGATATTCCTGCCTGCCAATAATTAGCAGAGGCTTCAATTTTTTCGGCAGATTTCTCACTTTCAGACCATTCAAAACTACCAACGAGGGCAGACAATTCTAAATCGACACCGATAGGCTTAATTGGAATCGAATAATCAATTCCAAATTCGTAAGTTGGGCCTTTCATGACTAAGTCGTAATAATAAGTTCCCGTAAAGGCAATGCCGGAAACGGAATAAACCAGCGAAATATTCGGCTCGTAAGTGGCTTGGTAGAAACCATCTTTGTTTTCTGCCCTGGGGAAAGTATATGCGGTGAAGCCTGGCCTGACCGTCAGTGTGTCTGGTAATAGCTCCCAATCCCAGGAAGCATAGATGTCGAATTCAGGGTCTGAAACGCCTTCGATTTTTTTTGACATGGGGAAATTCGCCCATACTCCGATCGCAAGCGGCCCCCTGGAGTACTCAACAGATGGCTGAAAGGACGGACCACCTAAGCGCATGCCACGAAACATGAAATCAGAAACATAAGAAGGCGTGATGGTAAATTCACCCTTCGAGTCTGCAAATGATTGAGAAAACATTGGTGAGGCAGTGAGGGCAACAAGCGACACCGTCAATAAAGTCTGTTTTTTCATTTTTTAATCCTATGGTTTTGAAAGCGTTAAGTTGAAAGGCAGCGGTGTATGGCCACCGAGAATGAACTAAATTTTAGCATGTAAACAAAAGGTTGCTTGCAATTTTTGATAAAGTACGTAATTTTACTATATCTGTGGAGATTGTTTGGGGTTCATGGTGTTGCAGATTTGGCACAAACTAGCGTTGCAAGCAAAAGTCATTTGCCTCTTTACTTTTGCAAATTTATTGATCGTGAGCGTTTATACAGTTGCTGCCATCAAGACCCAAACGGCCTCAGAGCTTGAAATGATGGATAGCCAAATGGTGGTTGCCGCCAAATCATATGCCCGTGTTGTCGGTGAAAAAAATATTGACTTGGCAGTTAGCGGCAACAATATCCCTGAAGATGAGTACATCGCCCTGGTTGCTTCGATGGGCAGGTACGCAGAGGAAGTCGGGCTGGAATATATTTATTCAATGGTGGTGGTCGATTCAAAGGTCAAGTATGTGATTGACGGCTCGTCTCAAAGTGAAATTGATGAAGGGGACTTTAGCTTTCCGCTGGATGACTATGAGGATGCAGATGCAAAATTGGTGGAAGCCTGGAATGACTGGACTCCAAAGGTTGTAGAGTATCAAGACACCTTTGGGCAACACAGATCATATTTCTTGCCTGTAGCGACAAGTGTTGGCAACAAAATATTAGTCGGCGTTGACACGGACATTAGTGAAGTAAGGAATAATATCAGAGATGTTTTGATGACTCAGGTTTACATTGGTATCGGAATATTGACTTTTGGATTCCTGATTACTTTCCCCTTTGCCAGAATAATTACAAAAGCAATGACAAATATTTCAGCAGGTATCAAGCAGGTTGCAGAAAATCGAGATTTTACACACGAAATCATGATTAGTGCCAAGGACGAAATTGGGGACATTGCTGAAAACATTAACATGCTGCAAAATCTCATCAAGCAGACTATAGGTCGTGCCTACAGCATGTCATCTGAAAGCCTGTCCCAGGCAGAACACTTTATCACTTCTGCGGATTCGATTCATGCTCAAGTGGCATCGGCAACAGATCAGGCTCAACACATATCAGACCAGGCTCAACTCGCGGCAAAGAATACAACATCAATCCAGACAAGGACAGAGGAGATTAATCGACAGCTATCAGATTCTCGCATTGCAATAAAGGAGTTGGCCGAAGGCGTAAATAAGACCGCCCAAAACAATCGTATTCTGGCAAATGAACTGCAAGCCCTCACCAAAGAAGTCGGTGCCGTCAAGGTTGTTCTCAATACCGTGGCAGAGATTTCTGACCAGACAAATCTACTATCCATTAATGCCTCTATCGAAGCCGCCCATGCAGGGAAACTGGGAGCAGGGTTTGCTGTAGTAGCAGATGAGGTGCGGAGCCTTGCCAACAAGACTCAACAAACTGTCAGCGAGTCCGAAGAAGTAATAAAGATGATATCTGTCAGTGTCGATGAAGTAGTAAATAGAATGGTGGAAATTGTTGACATAAACGAGAAGTTGGCACAGACTTCAACTTCGTCCCTTGCAAATATTGAATCTATTTATGAGAGATTTACTCATATTACTTCCAGTGCGGCAGAGTCTGCAGCCAGCAGCAATGATATTAGGGAGTCAATACTGGACATTTCTGATAGCTTGAAAGAAATAAATGCAAAAATGGAAGCAAGTGAAATGCAGGTTAATGAAATAGTGGGCAAAGCATCATCCATCCGTGATGATGCCCGGAAAATCAAGGATTATCTGTCTGGGTTCAAGATTAACTGACAGCAGGTTACAACTGCATCACCACGCCGGGAAGAGTATGTATTGCGTGGCGGAGCGGTTCTTCGGCATATTTGTCTGGCAGGGTGATCCAAAAGGTATAGCTGATATAACTTCCATTTTTTTTTGAGTTCCAATCCGTTAGCTCCTGCACACCCAACTTTTCTGAAATGACTGCGGCGATGGCCGCCGGGTCGAGAACTCCATCCCTGCCAATGACTTTTATTGGAACTCTCTGGGGGAACGTCTCTGTATGGTCTTTGGGTAGCTGTGTGGCATCATTCATTACACAATAATATAGCAGTTTTTGTTTTATTGTTTGTTTTGGTTGGGCATCAGAGCATTAGGAATGATGAGCCTGTATAACAAATGTCATGTGTTGCAAAAAGGCACAGAATGGAAATAGCTTGCCTATCGAAGTTCAGCATATAATAGCGTAAACTATAAACGAATGCGGTTTTCACTTACACACTCACATCTCATCCCCCTGAGCAAAGCATGTCGGCAGCCAAACACAGCCAAGCCCCCCACGAGGCCATTCAAGCCTACATAGCCGAGCTGAACCGCCAGTACGCCACCCCAAAGCCGACCGAGCATTCCTATCGCCCCGCACTGGCACAGTTGCTGAGAGAATTACTCCCCCACCTGAACCCATCAAACGAACAAGGGCGAACAGAGTGCGGTGCGCCTGATTTTGTTCTGTTGCGTCTCAAAGACAATATCCCCATTGCCTACATTGAAGCCAAAGACATTGACGATACTGACCTGGAAGGGGCCAAAGGCAACAAAGAGCAGTTTGATCGCTACAAATCTGCGCTGGACAACATCATTTTCACTGACTATCTAAACTTCCTGTTCTGCAAACAGGGCAACATCATTGAATCTGTCCGTATCGGCGAAGTCAGGAATAGCAAGATCACCCCCCTCAAGGATGCCTTTGACAAGTTCCAAAGCCTGGTCGAAGCCTTTGGCGATTCAAGCCCCCAAACCATCACATCTCCCGCTAGGCTCTCCCAAATTATGGCCAACAAAGCACAGTTGATGGCAAAAGTATTTGAGGATTCCCTCGTCAGGGAAAACGGCGACAGCACTCTTACTGGGCAGATGGATGCCTTCAAGAGTTTTTTGATCCACGACATTACCCCATCCGAATTTGCCGACCTGTACGCCCAGACGATTGCCTATGGCATGTTCGCCGCACGTATCCACGATACATCGACAGACACATTCAGCCGTAAGAACGCCGCTGATCTCATACCCAAAACGAATCCCTTTCTGCGAAATCTTTTCCATACTGTCGCTGGCCTTGATGTAGACGAGAGCATAAGTTGGATAATGGACGACCTGGCAGAAGCCTTCAGGGCGACAGACATCAAAGCCGTGTTGGAAGGCGTAGGACAATCTACACAGCATACTGACCCCCTGATTCATTTCTATGAGGATTTTTTGTCGGCATACGACCCTGGCCTGAGAAAGAACCGAGGTGTCTGGTACACGCCGAAGCCGGTGGTACGGTTCATCGTCCAGGCAGTGGATGAAATCCTACAGAATGATTTTGGCTTGCATCAAGGATTGGCCGACACATCAACAGTGGAAATCCAGATTAAAGGTCCTGGCAAAGGAACCAAGGCAATAGTCCACAAAGCCCAGATACTCGACCCAGCTACGGGTACAGGGACATTCCTTGCCGAAACAGTCAGACACATCCATGAAGAATTTAAAGACCAGCAGGGCCAGTGGCAGAACTACGTAGAGCAGCACCTCATACCACGTCTCAACGGCTTCGAGATACTCATGGCCCCCTACGCCATGGCTCACCTCAAACTGGACTGGCTTTTAGCAGAAACAGGTTATAGGCACAAAGGCAAGCAGCGACTGCGGATATATCTAACCAACTCTTTGGAAGAGCACCACCCTGATACAGGCACCCTCTTCGCACAGTTCCTCGCTGAGGAAGCCAAAGAAGCAAACGCCGTCAAGCGGGATACGCCCATAATGGTGATTATGGGCAACCCGCCATACAGCGGCGAAAGCTGGAACAAAGGGAATTGGATAGCAGGGAAATTGGAAGATTACAAGAAAGAGCCGGGCACAAATACCAAGCTGGCCGAGCGCAACAGCAAGTGGATAAACGACGACTACGTAAAATTTATCCGCCTTGGCCAATACTACGTAGACAAAAACCAAATCGGCATCCTGGCCTACATTTCAAACCACGGTTTTCTGGACAATCCCACATTCAGGGGGATGCGCTGGCACCTGATGCAGAGTTTCGACAGGATTTACATCATTGACCTGCACGGCAATGCCAAAAAGAAGGAAATAGCCCCTGACGGAGGCAAAGACGAAAATGTGTTTGAAATCCAGCAGGGCGTCTCAATCAACATCTTTGTCAAAACTGGCAAAAAGAAAAAGGGCGCATTGGCAGAAGTTAGACATTTCGATCTTTTTGGCAAAAGGCAGGCAAAATACGACTACCTGCTTAAGACAGCCCTTTCTGATATACACTTTGACACTCTCCAACCCACTGCCCCTGAGTACTTCTTTGTGCCAAAGGACTACAGGGGTAAGAAAAAATACGACAGCGGATTCTCACTTGCAGATTTGTTCCCAGTCAATTCAGTGGGCATAGTCACGGCAAGGGACGAATTTACTATTCACGAAAGCCCTGAAGCCGTCCGTAGCCTAATAAAAGACTTCCTATCAATCACAGACGAAGAGGCCAGGGAAAAATACAATTTGGGCAAGGACGTGAATGATTGGAGCGTAGCTAGGGCAAGGGCAGACTTGCAGTCATCCAAGCACAACATTGTCCCCATAGCCTACCGCCCCTTTGACATCAGATTTACAAGATATTCAGGAGTTCCTAACGGGTTTCATTGCAGACCACGTAGAGATGTGATGAAGCATTTCCTGACAGGGCAGAACGTGGGGCTGGTCATTGGGCGGCAGGCCATAACGGACAATTGGTCTCATGTTCAGATAACCAATCATATTACCGATAACAGGATTCACTATAGCAACAAAGGCATACCCGTTTCGTGCCCTCTATATTTGTATTCTGACCAAAACGGCGGAACTCATGAGCCCAACCTCAACGCGGACATCGTTCGCAATATTGCCAAAACGCTTAACCTTGAATTTGAACCAGAAAAGACCAACGGCAAAAACAAATTCGCGCCAATAGACCTATTGGACTACATCTACGCAGTATTACACTCTCCAAACTATCGAGAGAAATACAAAGAATTTCTAATAATAGATTTCCCGCGTGTGCCATACCCCACTGATGCCGCCGAGTTTCGCCGTTTGACTAAATTAGGCGAGGAACTACGCCTACTACATCTGATGGAGTCCCCCGTCCTTGGCAAGCAAATCACTGGATACCCTGTAGACGGGAGTGATACATTCGAAAAACTGCGATGGGAACTACCTAAAGGTAGTTCTAAAGGCAAGGTTTGGATAAACGACACTCAATACTTCGACAAAGTGCCGCTTGTGTCATGGACTCTCCATATAGGTGGCTACCAACCAGCACAAAAATGGCTCAAAGATCGCAAGGGGCGAAAACTTTCATACGAAGACATCAACCACTACCAGCGGATAATCTCTGCACTCAAAATGACCCATGAAATAATGGAAAGGATTGACAATGGAGCATGACATGTTCAAATCCGGCAACAGAGGCGTGGCCACACGTATAGGTAACTACAAAGAGCCACTTGAGGAGTTGCCTCGCATCATACTAATTGGGTGCAGTCGTGTTCCAAATAGGTTTTCATGCGCTAACAGCATCAGGGGGAACACATTGAAATATGATGAAATATGGGTAATGAAGCAATAACTAGGCGGTAGAGGAACAATGAGTAGAGACTGGGAATCGGTGTTTTCGACATGGGCACAAGGCCCAAGCCAATCGGAACAAGAGCGGGCCGAAAATGCGGAGCGGCAAATTCGCGAAGCAATAATGGCGAGTCGCAGACTCGAA
>Ga0082212_10012483_pt1 | contig 10698 bp, 7 predicted proteins | sample TergutNt197P3_FD_71548 | JGI IMG/M metagenome (GOLD analysis project Ga0082212, IMG submission 71548) | Neocapritermes taracua P3 segment gut microbial communities from Petit-Saut dam, French Guiana - Nt197 P3 | ecosystem: Host-associated > Arthropoda: Insects > Digestive system > Gut ...
GGAAGCAGTGCGGAAACGCCCGGGTATGTATATTGGCAGCGTTTCTACCAAAGGCTTGAATCATTTAGTCTACGAAATTGTTGATAATGCAGTCGACGAACACATCGTCGGCTTTTGCTCGCATATCAAAGTCATTCTTTTGGCAGATGGCTCGGCCACAATTGAGGATAATGGCCGTGGTATCCCGGTAGGGATGCATGAAAAAGGCATCAGTGCGGAAAGATTGGTATTTACGACCCTCCATGCCGGAGGGAAGTTTGATGACAGCGTTTATAAGACCAGCGGAGGTCTCCATGGGGTCGGTTCTGCAGTGGTAAATGCTCTGTCGGCTTATTTGGTCGTTAGGGTGAAGCACGGCGGCATGATCTATGAAGACCGATATGAACGAGGCATCCCAACGGTGGAGCTTACAGACGGGCTTTTGCCGGTGGTTGGAAAGAGCCGGGAAACCGGGACCACGATCAATTTTTTACCGGATGACGAAATCTTTGACAAAACCCGCTTCCGTGAAGAAGATATCAAAAGCCGCCTGCATGAAACGGCATACTTAAATCCCCAATTAACAATTATTTTTGAAGACCGGCGAAAAGTAGAGCCAGAGATTATTGAATACCATGAGCCAGAAGGAATCACCGGATTCATTAAGGACATGAATAAATCGAAAGAAACAGTTTGTGATATTATTTCCTTTAGCGGTGAAAGTGAAGGCATTACGGTCGAAGTTGCCTTGCAGTATGTCAACGAGTTCCATGAAAATGTGCTCGGCTTTTGTAATAATATTTATAATTCGGAAGGCGGTACACATCTAACCGGATTCAAGGCGACGTTCACCAACATCATCAATGGCTATGCCCGTTCGATTGGGATTTTAAAAGATAAAGATGCCAATTTTACCGGAGCTGATGTCCGTAACGGGATGACCGCAGTCATTTCCATCAAGCATCCTGATCCACGTTTCGAAGGCCAGACGAAGACCAAGCTTGACAATCAAGATGCTGCCAAAATAGTCGGCAAAATCACCAGCGATGAAATCAGTCGCTATTTTGACCGCAATTTAGAAACGCTCAAAAATGTGATCAGCTGCGCAGAAAAAGCCGCAAAAATTCGTAAAACAGAAGAAAAAGCTCGTACCAACATGCTTACTAAACAAAAATTTTCCTTCGATTCGAATGGGAAATTATCCAATTGTGAATCAAGAGAGGTAGGTAAGTGCGAGCTTTTCATCGTCGAAGGAGATTCTGCCGGCGGCAGTGCAAAAACGGCTCGTAACCGCCATTTTCAAGCAATCCTGCCGATCCGGGGCAAAATTTTAAATGTGGAAAAAGCCAGCATCGATAAAGTATTGGCCAATGCCGAAATTAAAGCGATGATTAATGCTTTCGGCTGTGGTTTCTCGGAAGGGTATGGGAATGATTTTGATATCTCAAAACTCCGTTATGATAAAATCATCATTATGTCTGACGCGGATGTCGATGGAGCGCATATTTCAACATTACTGCTGACCCTATTTTATCGTTTTATGCCGCAGTTAATTGGGGAGGGGCATATTTATCTGGCGATGCCGCCTTTATATAAAGCAGTGCCATTAAAAGGCGCAGAAGAGTATTTGTATGATGATAAAGCCCTCGAAAAATACCGCAAACGACATAAAACCCCTTTCACGCTCCAACGTTTTAAAGGCTTGGGTGAAATGGATGCCGACCAATTATGGGAAACGACTTTGAATCCGGAGACAAGGCTTTTAACCCAAATCAGCATCGAGGATGCCAGGATGGCATCTGAAGTAACCGAGATGCTGATGGGAACTGATGTTCCCCCGAGAAAGGCTTTTATTTATAAGCATGCGAATGAAGCGGAATTGGATGTTTAGCATTTGTTTTCATCGCTGGATTTAAGAAGCTTAACCAATATACGATTTGGAGATGAAATGGAAGATCGGATCATAAAAACAGAATATTCAGAAATCATGCAAAAATCATACATTGATTATGCGATGAGCGTCATCATTGCCCGTGCCTTACCGGATGTCCGGGATGGGCTAAAACCGGTCCAACGCCGGACTCTATATGATATGCATGAGCTGGGGATCAAATATGACAGGCCATATCGCAAGAGTGCGCGTATCGTCGGTGACACGATGGGTAAATATCATCCGCATGGTGACAGTTCTATTTATGATGCCTTGGTGGTGATGACCCAGGAGTTTAAGAAAGGGCTGCCCCTGATTGACGGGCATGGCAACTTTGGCAATATCGAAGGTGACGGCGCGGCGGCAATGCGTTATACCGAGGCACGCTTAGAGCAAGTTACCCAAGAATATTTTTTGGCAGATCTCGATAAAGATGTCGTTGATTTTGGAGCAAACTTCGATGAAACAGAAAAGGAACCAACGGTGCTGCCTGCTCGCTTCCCTAATTTATTGGTGAATGGGGCCGAAGGAATTGCCGTCGGGATGGCGACCAGCATTCCGCCGCATAATTTGACGGAAATCTGTGAAGCGACCAAAGCTTATATGCAAAACGAGCTGATTACCACCGAGGAATTGATGCGCCATGTGAGCGGGCCTGATTTTCCGACCGGTGGCATTGTCATCAATAAAGATGAGTTACTAGAAGTCTATGAAACCGGTACCGGTAAAATCCGGGTTCGCGGCAAGGTCGAGCTTGAAAAAGCAAAAGGCGGAAAAACCAATCTGGTGATTACCGAGATACCTTATCCGATGATCGGAATGGGAATCGGCAAATTCTTGTCCGACGTTGCGGCTTTATACGAAGCCAAGAAAGCTCCTGATATCGTTGATATTTCCAATCAATCTTCAAAAGACGGCATCCGCATCGTCATCGAACTAAGAAAAGATGCCGATGTCGAGAATTTTAAAAATCTGCTTTATAAGAAAACCCGGCTGGAAGATACGTTTGGCGTAAACATGCTGGCGATTTCCCATGGCCGCCCTGAGACGATGGGTTTAAAAGCGATTATCAAAGAAAATACTGACTTCCAGTTCGAAATAACCAAGCGCAAATATGAAACCTTGCTGGCAAAAGAGCTGGAACGGAAAGAAATTCAGGAAGGCTTGATCAAAGCCTGCAATGTGATCGATTTGATCATCGAGATTCTAAGAGGTTCAAAGGACCGGGCGATGGCGAAAGCCTGTTTGACACAAGGCAAAATCGATGGCATCAAATTTCGCGCCAAAGAATCAAAGATTATGGCAACCCAGCTGAATTTCACCGAGAGACAAGCGGCGGCTATTTTAGAAATGCGCCTTTACCGCTTAATCGGCTTAGAAATCGAAGCCCTGATCAACGAGCATGAAGACACCATCGCCAATATTTATCGCTATGAAGATATTCTGGAACGGAAAGATTCCATGGCGCAAGTCATCATCAATGAGTTGGATGAGATTAAAGCCAAATTTGGGCGCAAACGCCGCACCGTGATTGAGAATATTGCCGAAGCGGTTTATAAGGAAAAAGAAATCGAAGAAATGGAAATCATCTTCTTAATGGATCGGTTTGGTTATGCCAAAACAATCGACATTGCTACCTATGAGCGGAACAAAGAAGCGGCCGATGCGGAACATAAATATATTTTCACTTGCAAGAATACCGGACGGATTTGTATTTTTACCAATACCGGACAATTACATACGGTGAAAGTGATGGATATCCCTTACGGTAAGTTTCGTGATAAGGGCATTCCGATTGATAATATCAGCAATTATAACTCCGAAAAAGAAGAACTGGTGTTCATCACCAGTCAAACCCACTTGAATCTTTACCGTGTTATTTTCACCACCAAGCTTGCGATGATGAAGGTTGTGGATGGCGGTGAGTTTGATGTTTTAAAAAGGACAGTTGCCGCGACCAAGCTTTTAGAGAACGATGAAGTTCTGAGCATGGCCATTCTAGATCAGCAACGAAATATTGTCTTGCAGACCAAAGATGGATTTTTCCTTCGTTTTTCGGTTGAGGAGATCCCGGAGAAGAAAAAAGGGGCAGTAGGGGTCCGGGGCATGAAATTAAGTGCTGCCGATTGGATTGAAGCAGTTCACTTTACGTTTAGCGGTATCGAAACCGTGGTTGAATGTCGTGGAAAATCACTTGAATTAGGGAAGCTTAAACTAGGCCGGCGTGATTCCAAAGGAACGAAAGTAAGGATTTAGAAGATTGTATGAGAGTAATTGCAGGCACTGCCCGAAGCTTGCGGCTAAGCACCCCGAAAGGAATGGATACAAGACCGACGGCGGATCGAATAAAAGAAACCCTATTTAATATGCTGTCTTACTCCATCCCCAACAGTATGGTTCTTGATTTGTTCGCCGGAAGCGGTGGGTTGGGGATTGAAGCCCTAAGCCGCGGTGCAAGATTTGCTTATTTTATCGAAAATAATAACAGCGCATGCAAATGCATCACTGAAAACATTCAATTTACCAAAATGGCTGAGCGTGCGGTTTTATTGAATCGCGATGTCTTTTCCGGTATTCAGTATTTGGCTACAAGCAGAGAACTTTCAAACCAGCATTTTGATTTGATTTTTATTGACCCGCCTTTTAAGCTCCAATATGAAAAAAAAGTCCTTGATTTGCTTGCCGTCCAAAAATATGTCAATCACAAGTCCCTCATTGTCTTAGAAACGGAGGTAGTGACCGACACTTCCAGCTTTTTAAACGAAGTATTTTATCTCGAAAAAGAGAAAAAATATAAAACGAATAAACATTTATTCATTAGAAAGAAATTAGATGAGGTATAATAAAGCAGAATGAAAAAAATGAATATCGCAATCTACCCCGGCAGTTTCGACCCCTTAACCTTAGGGCATATGGATGTAATTCATCGCGCTGCCGGCATGTTTAACACCTTATGCGTCAGTGTCCTAAATAATAAAGAAAAATCTCCATTGTTTTCCGCAACAGAACGTGTTAATATATTAAAAGAAGCGACCAAAGATATTCCCAATGTCAAGGTCGAGTCTTTTAGTGGTCTGCTAGTGAATTATGCCAGACAAAAGGATGCCCATATTATTATTCGGGGGCTTCGGGCGATTACCGACTTTGATTATGAGCTGCAAATCGCGCAAACGAACAAGATTTTGTCAAATGGTGAAGTGGAGACGGTCTTTCTTACCACCAGCTTGGAATACGCTTATTTGAGTTCTTCAAGTGTCCGCCAAATTGCCAGCTTCCAAGGCGACATCAGCATGTGTGTCTTACCATTTGTCGCGGAATTGATTCAAGTAAAGTATGAAAGCATGAACATAAAACAGGAGGAACATCATGAGTAGCAGGATCGAGCAAATAATTGATGAGATCGAAGTTTTTATCGAAAACTGCAAATATCAGCCTTTATCGAACACAAAAATCGTCGTGAACAAAGAAGAAATCGATGAGTTGGTTCGTGAGCTGCGGATGAAAACCCCGGATGAAATCAAACGATACCAGAAGATTATTACCAATAAAGAAGCGATTTTAAACGAAGCGAAGCGGAAAGCCCAAGAATTGATTGATGCCGCCACCATTCAGACCAATGAATTGATTAATGAGCATGAAATCATGCAACAAGCTTATGCCCAGGCGAATGAAGTGGTTGATCTTGCGACCCGTCAAGCCCAGGAAATCCTTGATGCCGCAACGATGGAAGCAAATGAAATGCGGAGTGCGGCAATGCACTATACCGATGAGCTTCTTGCCCACATGGAATCATTGATTAATCGGACGCTGAATACAACTTCGGCGCATTCGGAAAGTTTTATGAATCAGCTTAGTATGTATGGCGACGAAATTGCACATAATAGATTAGAGCTGAATCCGCCGGAAGCTGAGCTATTGGACGAAGTCATGATGGCATCCATTCCCGATGATGATGAAGGGGCTTCTACGCTGGATATCATTTAATCGATGGCCATTACCTAATCCATGACTAATGACCTAACTAATAATTTAATGAACTAAAGTTGAGTGCGTTCATGAAGATAATTCGCTGTATTTTGAAAAAGAGAAGGTTGCCGGGAATATTCCTGGCCACTTTTTTTATATTTTTAATCTCCCTTTCCATGCGTGTTTTTGCCGAAAAACCGATTGTCGTGGTGCTTGATCCCGGCCACGGTGGCGAGAATCTCGGAGCGTTATACAATGGCTATGTAGAAAAAGACATGAATTTGATTGTTGCCAGGGCAATGAAAGAAGAACTCGAAAAATATGAGCATATTAGAGTATATCTGACCCATGAAGATGAAGATATGTCCCTGAAAGAAAGGGCCGAATTTGCTGCCGCCAAAAAGGCTGATTTTTTGTTCAGCCTGCATTTTAATATGTCCGAAACACATATGCTGTATGGCACTGAGGTGTGGATATCTGCCTTTGATACTTTTTATGCGAAGGGACATGCATTTGGTCAAATTCAAATGGCCGCTTATCAGGAAATGGGACTGTTTAGCCGCGGTATTAAAACAAGAATCGGAAAGACTGATGAGGATTATTATGGTATCATCCGCGAAAGCAAAAAACTTGGCATTGATGCGATCTTGATTGAGCATTGCCATCTTGACCATCTGGTTGACCAGGCTTTTTATGCATTAGGAGATTTCCAGCTGGAAGAATTCGGGCAGATGACAGCCACTTCGGTCGCGAAATTTTATCAATTAAAATCCAGCGTTTTAGGGGTTGATTACAGTGATTTTCCGGTGCCGGCAGTCGCGGTGCCGACGGAGGCAGTAAGGCCTGATTTAACACCTCCTGATCTTTGCCATATCGAATTAATATCACTGGATGTCGATGAAAGAGTAGCCGTTTTTAATTTAATGGCGATCGATTATGACAGCCGGGTTCTATATTATGGCATTAGCTTCGATGGCGGCAACAATTTTGAGATGCTTAAGATTTTCCCGGAAGGAGAAAGTGAATTGACCATAACAGTCAATTTGCCGCCGGGGAAAGATTTAAAAGTCATAGCGGCTGCTTATAATGCTTATGACCGGATTACTGAGAGTAATATCATCGAAATTGGGGCTTTGCCTTCTGATGTGCTCGAAGAAATAGAAGAAATTCTGGAAGACTTAGAAGAGATGATTGATATTTCTTTAACGGAGTTAACCCAGACACTTACGAAAAGTCAGGAGCAGATGAAGCAAAGCCTTAAAGCGTATCAGTTTATCATCATCGGAATCATTGCCCTTATGGTTTTGCTGGTAATGATTGTGATATCGCGGATATTTTTGTTTAAGCGAAGCAAGAAGCGTTTAACCGATTAAGGAGTATAGAAAAAATAAATGTAATAAAGGCTTGCAAGCAGGGTCAAAATCATTTTATGATAGATGTATGTGCGAATCGATAAATCCGTCTTTGCGATTAAGCTATATGTTTGGGCAAAGCATGAAAATCCGCCGAAAGTAAGCAAAATAAGCGAAATGATGGGAATGCTGTCGCTAAGTTCCTTAAGCCCGCCGGTGATTTCCAAAATGCCGGATACGGTTCCGAGGGCGATTTGCTTAGAGGATAGCAGCAAGTAAGGGATGATGTTTATAAGATTGAAAAGAATCATATAGCCGCCAAGTTTGGTAATCCCTTCGAGACCAGCGGCAACGGAATCGTCAAGCGCTTTTAGCATGTTTGCTGGTTTTACCTTCCGGGAGGATGCCTTTACTCCCTCTGCAAGCGCTCGGCGATAAAAGGTATAGCGAAGAAGTAAGCCATAACCAAGGGGGATGCCGTACATACCGCAGAGCAGTATCGCATTTAAGCGAAATCCGAGGAGTGGGAGCGCAAAACTGATAAAATAAATAGGGCCAATATTATTGGTAAAAGCCAACAAATAGGTGGCCTCATGCTGGTTGATTTGCCTACGTTCGTATAAATCGGCAGTAACGCGGGCACCCATGGGAAAACCGCATAAAAATCCAACGGCAATGACATACAGCATCGTGGATTTTAACTGAAACAGCGGCTTTAAAACCGGTTTGAAGACAAATATCAAAGGATCAGTCAGATTCATCCGGATCATCATCCCGGACAGAATCATAAACGGAAGCAGAGTCGGCACCATTTTTTGAAACCATAAATTGAGGCCGTTTAGCGCAAAGTTTAAGCACTCTTGCGGATAAATAAGCAAGAGCGCAGTTAATAAAAGAAAGGCCGCCGTGTAAAATGTTTTTTTCATCAGATTTTGGTTTGGGCTATTTATAAACGATATGCGGCCAGGCAAAAAAATAGTATTGGAGAGCAGGAGAAATGTTTCAGGATATCGATGCCCTATTATTTGATTTGGATGGAACCTTAGTTGATTCAATGTGGATTTGGAGGGATATTGACATTGCCTATTTAGGACGCTATGGCATTGAATTACCTGATAATATCCAATTGCAGATTGAGGGGATGAGTTTCTCGGAAACCGCTCAATTTTTCAAAGAAAAATTCGCAATTCCGGATGATGTCGAAACGATCAAACGTGATTGGAATGCGCTGGCATGGGAAAAATATACGAACGAAGTTCCTTTGAAGCAAGGGGTAGTCGCATTTCTAAATAAGGCAAGAAAAAAGGGATTGAAAATGGGAATTGCAACGAGCAATTCGGTGGAATTGGTAAAGCAAATTGCCCATGTTCACGATCTTCATAAGTATTTTCCGGTGATTAAGACTTCCTGTGAAGTGAAGAAAGGAAAACCGGCACCCGACATTTACTTGCTTGTCGCAAAGGTGCTTCAAGTTAAACCGGAGCGGTGCTTGGTTTTTGAAGATATTGTTCCGGGGATTATTGCCGGCAAAAGTGCCGGAATGAGGGTATGCGCCGTGGAAGATGAATATTCGGTGACGACACGGGAAGAAAAGAAGCGTTTAGCGGATTATTATATTTATCATTATGATGAGATTGAAATCATATAGGATTAGGAGATTACATGTCAAAATTCTTGCCGGTTACGCGAAAAGACATGGATGTAAACGGGATCAGCCAACTGGATTTTATCTTGATTAGCGGCGATGCTTATGTGGATCACCCTTCGTTTGGCCATGCACTCATCAGTCGTTTGCTTGAGTCGCGTGGGTATCGCGTCGGAATCATCGCCCAACCGGATTGGCGTGATGCAGACAGTATTCTGGTGCTGGGCAAGCCCCGGTTGGCTTTCTTGATTTCCGCCGGAAACATGGATTCAATGGTAAACCATTATTATGTTTCGGGCAGAAAGCGTGAAACGGATGCCTATACCCCCGGTGGCGTTATCGGCAAACGCCCTGACCGTGCGACCGTCACTTATGGTAACTTAATCCGTCGCACCGATAAGGATGTACCAATCATCATCGGCGGTATCGAAGCAAGTCTAAGACGGCTGGCTCATTATGATTATTGGAGCAATTCATTCAAACGTTCGATTTTACTGGATTCGCAAGCAAATCTTTTGGTATATGGCATGGGGGAAAAGGCGATTGTTGCGATTGCCGATGCCTTGAACAGCGGAATTGACAAAAAAGACATTACCTTTATCCCAGGAACCGTATATAAAACCAAAGATCCCTCTATTATGGCTGATTTAATTCAACTGCCGGATTATGCTATCATGAAATCAGCGCCAGAAAAATATGCTGAAAGTTTTTATCTCCAATCCCAAAACACGGACAATATCACAGCAAAAACTTTGGTAGAAGCTTACCCCAATCATATTTATGTGGTGCAAAACCCACCTTCAGAACCATTATCAACCCTAGAAATGGATGATATTTATGCGTTGCCTTATACCCGCACATATCATCCGGTTTATGAAAAAGACGGCGGCATTCCGGCAATCCGCGAAATAAAATTTTCATTAACCAGCAGCCGTGGCTGTTTTGGTGGTTGTTCCTTTTGCGCTTTGAATTTTCATCAGGGACGGCATGTCCAAAGCCGCAGTCACGAGTCGATCATTGCCGAAGCGAAGATACTGGCGACAGACCCGGAATTTAAGGGTTATATTCATGATGTCGGCGGTCCGACCGCCAATTTTCGTAAGCCTTCCTGTGAAAAACAGCGGACGAAAGGAATCTGTCAGAACCGCCAATGCCTTCATCCTGAACCCTGCCCACATTTAGAGGTCAGCCACGCCGATTATTTGCGCCTGCTTCAGAAATTAAGGAAGCTTCCCGGCGTGAAAAAGGTTTTCATCCGTTCCGGCTTGCGCTTCGATTATCTGATGGCGGATAAAAATGAGCAATTTTTTAAAGAATTGGTGGAACACCATGTCAGCGGACAATTAAAAGTCGCACCAGAGCATATTTCTGACGCTGTCCTTTATCGGATGGGAAAGCCGCAAAACCAAGTTTATCAAAGGTTTGCCGCAAAATTCAAACGCTTAAACGAAAAGCTTCATAAAAAGCAGTTCCTCGTACCATATCTGATGTCATCCCATCCGGGTTCAACCTTAAAAGAGGCGGTCGAATTGGCTGAATATCTACATGATACCGGCATTTTTCCGGAACAGGTACAGGATTTTTATCCGACTCCGGGGACACTATCAACCGTGATATACTATACTGGGATTGATCCACGTGATGGCAAAGCTTTATACGTCTGCCGCAACCCGCATGAAAAAGCAATACAGAGAGCTTTGATTCAATACCGAAACCCCCAAAATTATGATTTGGTCAAAGAAGCCTTAATCAAAGCCGGACGTGAGGATTTAATCGGATTTGAGCAAAAGTGCCTCATCAAACCTCGACAGTTAAAAGATAAGCGT
>Ga0082212_10012485_pt1 | contig 10698 bp, 12 predicted proteins | sample TergutNt197P3_FD_71548 | JGI IMG/M metagenome (GOLD analysis project Ga0082212, IMG submission 71548) | Neocapritermes taracua P3 segment gut microbial communities from Petit-Saut dam, French Guiana - Nt197 P3 | ecosystem: Host-associated > Arthropoda: Insects > Digestive system > Gut ...
TGGGAGCGTGTCAGAGACGGGCGCAATGGTCAATATTATTGGTGCCGATCCCCGCTCTCATGAATTTTTGCATCAGGTAGTTCTCTTCATTAGTACAGCGCGCCGAACTGAAAGCGGCTATACTATCCGGCCCGGATTTCTCCTTGATGCCTTTCAGCTTGCTCACGACCAGGTCGAGCGCTTCCGGCCAGCCGGCTTCTTCCAGTTTTCCGTTTTTTCTGATAAGAGGAGTAGTCAATCGGTCCCGGTGATGAACAAAATCAAAACCGAAACGTCCTTTCAAGCATAACTTGCCCAGATTCACCGATTTTTCCACAAGGGGGGTAACACTAACGATTTGTCCGTCCTCTACGTTTAAAGAAAAATTGCAACCACATCCGCAATAAGGACAAGTAGTTAATACACTTTCCATGTCACGCCTCCTTCAGCCGGATAAATCATTATTTTGATGCTTATACAAGTGTAGTACATTATACTCCTTATTTTTTTTCTGTCAACAATCGATAATTATTTGTTTTTATTGCTATATTTTAATTTGGGCAAACAATAAAAGAAACCCCTGGACTCCCAAGGAGCCGGGGGTTTCTTTATATCTGCTTTTACAGGTTGGTCAGGCGGTCTGGGCGGCCGCGGCGGCCTGGACCGTCGTGTTTAAGGCGGCCAGACGCTTGTTCTTCAAAAGGCCGCTCAAGTCGTCTTCCTTGACCAAGCGCAAGCATTCGGTGGGGCAGACCCGGACACAGGACGGCCCTCTGGATTCATTCGGGCACAGGTCGCACTTGTTGGCCACGGCCTTGGGCGTCCCGTCCGGGTTGATCCCGCCGAACCCCAGGGCGACCATCTGAATGGCCCCGAAGGGGCAGGCATCGGCGCATGATTTGCACCCGATGCACTTTTCCCGGTTCACCGTCACCGACCCGTCCCGGCGGCTGATGGCCTCTGAACGGCAGGTGGTCAGGCAGGCCGGATTTTCGCAGTGCTTGCACTGCACCGGCACGCTCACGCTCCAAGTCTTGACGACGCTGAGCTTGGGATGAAAGTCGTAGCCGTCAGGGTCGATTTCAAAAATGCGCTTGCCCTCGTGGGCTACCACGCAGGCTATCATGCAGGTGCGGCAACCGATGCAGAGCATCGGATCGCCTTGAACATACCCATTCATGCGGCGTTCGCTCCTTTCTTCCCGATGCCCATGCTGGTCCGTATCTTCTGATACTCTTCCAGCACATATTTTTCAGCCCAGGCCTGATCGAATATCTTTTCCACCCGGCAGGCACAGTACTTGTACTCGGGGGTTTTGCTGATGGGGTCCAGGGAGGCTATGGTCATTTCATTACAGGCCCCGATCCACCACTGGTAAGTCATGTAAACCGCGCCGGCCTTGACCCGTTCGGTCGGCAGACACCGGGTGATGCTCCAGCCCCGCTTGGAGATGACTTTCACCAGTTCCCCTTCCTTGAGGTTCAGGCGGGCGCAGTCCTCGGGGTTTATCTGGAGCCAGCCAGGCTCGTCTTCCAGATTCCTCAAAAGCCGGCAGTTGCCGGTCATGGTTCGGGCCGAATAGTGACCAACCTCGCGGGCGGTGGACAGGACCATGGGGAATTCCGGGCTCAGCTTTTCAGTGGGCGGTTTCCATTCCACAGCCGAGAAATTGGCCTTCTTGTCCGCAGTGGCGAACTGGCCGTCCTTATGGAGGTACTGGGTGCCCGTGTCGGACATGTCCTTGGACCGGCAAGGCCACTGGATGTTGCCGTATTTTTCCAGTTTCTCATAGGTGGCGCCGGTGAAGCTCGGGCAAAGGTCGATGACCTCGTTCCAAATCTCCTCGGTGTTTTTGTATTTCATGGGATAACCCATGGCCGTGGAGAGGCGGCTGATGATTTCCCAGTCCGGCAGAACATCGCCGGTGGGTTCGATCAGCTTGCGGATGCGTTGAAAACCCCGGTCGCAGCAACTATAGACGCCTTCATTTTCGCACCAGCCCGTGGACGGCAGGATCACGTCGGCATACTGGCTGGTCCTGTTGAACATGATGTCCTGGACGACCACGAATTCCAGTTTTTCCAGGGACTCCCGCACTTCGCCCAAGTCGGGGTCCGTTTGGGCCGGGTCTTCGCCGAAGACGTAGTAGGCCCGGATTTTTTTGTCCTCCGGTTCATGGAGAACATGGTGGGGCACCATGGTGAGGGTGATGCCCGGCTTGTCCGAGAGCTTGACCCCCCAGGCCTTTTCAAACTTGGCCTGGTTTTCCGGGACAGTGACGGACTGGTAGCCGGGGTAGGTGTTAGGTAAGGCCCCCATGTCGCAGGCGCCCTGAACATTGTTCTGACCCCGCACCGGGCCGATGCCCACCGAGGGACGCCCGAAATTGCCGGTCATGATGGCCAGGTTGGCCAGGCCCTTGACAACATCCACGGCCTGGGCGAACTGGGTCACGCCCATACCGTAGAGGATCATGGACCGCCCGCTTTTGGCGTACATGCGGGCCGCCTGCCGCACCAAATCCGGGTCCACGCCAGTCACGGCGGCCGTCTCTTCGGGCGAATACTTCTTAACCAGGGCCTTGAGTTCCTCAAAACCGTTGGAATGTTCGGCGATGAATTTGTCGTCGGCCAGGCCCTCTTCAATGATGACGTGGGCTATGGTGTTGACCAGGGACAAGTTGGAGCCGCCGTTTAGCTGCAGATGGAGGTCGGCGATGCGGGCGGTCTCTATGCGGCGGGGGTCACAACAGATGATCTGGGCGCCCTTCCTCTTGGCCCGGACAATGCGGCGGGCCACAATGGGGTGGGAATCAGCCCCGTTATAACCAAAGACAAAAAGAAGCGCGGCGTCTTCGATTTCGTTGACGCTGTTGCTCATCGCTCCGGAACCAAGTGATACCAGTAGACCCGCTACTGATGGAGCGTGTCATATTCGGGCGCAGTGATCGACATTGTTGGTGCCGATGGCTGCGCGGGCGAATTTTTGCATCACATAGTTGGCCTCGTTGCCGGGGCCCCGGGCCGAGCCCGTGCACATTATGGCGTCCGGGCCGTGCTTTTTCTTGATCTCGGTCAGGCGGCCGGCCGTATAGCTGATGGCCTCATTCCAATCCACCTCCACCAAGGGGCTGCCCTTTCCGCCCTTGCGGATCATGGGCTTGCGGATCCTCTTGGTGAGAATTTGGGGATCGTTAAGGTAATCCCAGCCGTAATGCCCTTTGAGGCACAAGGTCCCCTCGTTGGTCCGGCCCATGGCCGGCTCGGCTTCCAGGATCTTGTTCTTGTCCGTATCGACCGTGAACATGATCTGGCAACCGGCCCCGCAATAGACGCAGGTACTTTGAATGTTCTTGACCGGCATCCAAAAGACTCCTTTCTTGAATCAAAGAAATCACTCTCTAGTCCGGTGGCTTAATTAAAGGGCCGCGAGACTATTCCCGGCTTCCGTTCGCTATTAAGAAACCATATTATGCCGCCATATCACTTTAGACGTGTATAAACGACAATATATCTTAAATGTTATTTTTTGTCAAGTAATTGACAGGATTGACGCATTAAAGAGATATTTTATTGATTTTATAGGGAGATTGAAGCCGCATGGGCCAGGAACACCCGTAACCGGCAGGCGTCTTCAGGAAGCCCTGACTAACCGGAAATCATTTTCCCGGTATCAGAAGAATAACAACCGGGAAGTGAGCCAAGCCCTTTTCTCAAGCCCGATGACTGCAATACATCCAAGAGCGCCGTAATGCCGGGGTGGTCACCTAAGTCTGACGGGATGACCAAATCACAACGGGTTACACCCAGGGGAACGAAATCCAACCCGAAATATTCCGCGACAATACGTAAGCCCAAGGCCGCATCGGCGGTTCCGTTGGCCACCCGGATGGCTCCTTCATTGTGGGAATGGACTTCGTCCGTATAACCCCGGACCTTTGAGATGGGCAGGCCTTGCCGCGACAGCTGCGTTTCCAGGAGTTTTCTCAGCGCGGCGCCCTCCTCGCGGTTCGCCAGGCGGGTCCGGCCATTGGCGATGTCATCCACAGTGCGGATGCCCAAAGGGTTTCCCGGCGCGACCATAAAGCCTTCCTCCTGCCCGGAAAAGGCGATCACCAGGCAGTCCTGGCCCGGCAACAGGGAACGGACAGCCTCGATATTACCGTCCGAAGAGCCTGAACCGTGGTAGTGGATCCCCGCAACGTGCGCGTTTCCCTCGCTTAAGGAGAACAAAGCCTGGCGGCTGGAGGCAAAAACGGTATGGATGCGGATTCCGGGGGCGGCGCGGGCCATAAGGCCGCTCAACAGGCTTAAAGCCGGGTCGCAGCCTAATATCAGAACCGTCTTGGCCAATTGAGCGTGGGGGATATGGCAATCAATAGTTTTGTCCGCCAGCAGAAACCCATCGGGAGCCTCCAGTTTGAAAGGCCAGGCGTGAGCCTTGGGGAAAGGGATACCGACCAGCTTTTCCCGCACGCGCGCCAGAGACAGTCTGGCCGTCGCGCCGGCCTCGTTCAAGAGGTGGGTGCTTCCAAACTCCCCTGGAGTGTCTTCTATAAAAAGCATTTCCACTGTGCAGCCAAGTACGCGGGCCAGCCGCAGAACCACGGCGGTGTTAGGCAGGTAACGTCCTGATTCCATATCATAAATTGCCTGCCGCCTGACCCCGACCAATTGCGCCAATTCATCCTGGGACAGGCCTCTCCGCTGACGATATTTTTTTATTTCGCATCGTATGGTTTCATGATTGTCAGCCATAAAGAAGCCTCCTGGTGGTCCTCTCTTGACAATATTTACCACAAGGTTTAAAATCTAGCAATGACGTGTTTACACGCTTATTTATGCTTATACACGTCAAATTTTGTATTGTGGAGGAATTTATGACCCGCCTACTTAAAGTCCTGGGTCTGGTATTTGGTTTATTTCTTTGTGCCGGGGCTTCCCAGGCCCAGGTGGCCGAGGCGGACCTGACTGTATTTGGAGCCGCTTCAACGACGGATGCCCTTACTGGAATCGCCAAACTCTATGAAGCCGGAGGAAACGGCAAAGTGACGCTTTCCTTCGCGTCATCTTCGACTCTGGCCAAGCAGATAGAAAACGGCGCCCCGGCTGAGGTATTCATTTCAGCCAATGCGGAGTGGATGGATTACCTGGAGGAGAAAAAACTTTTGGAACCAGGGAGCCGGTCAGACCTTTTGGGTAACAGGATCGTTTTTATTGTTCCCGCGTCCAGCCCGGTAGAGTCTTTGACCGTCTCGCCCCAGCTTGATCTGGCCGCCCTCCTCGGCCCGGACGGACTTTTGTCAGTCGGAGACCCGGCCCATGTGCCGGTGGGCAAATACGCCAAGGAGGCCTTGGAAAACCTTAAGTTATGGCCGCAGGTGGAAAACAGAATAGCCTCCGCCAAAGACGTCAGGGCCGGGCTGGCTTTGGTCGAGCGCGGTGAATCCCCCTTGGGCATCGTGTATGCCAGTGACGCCGTCATCTCGGACAAAATACGGGTTGTGGGCGCGTTTCCCACGGACAGCCACACTAATATAGACTATCCGATGGCGGCCCTGAAAACCCCCAACAGTGCCGCCGCCTTGAATTTCATCAAATTTTTGAGTTCTCCACAGGCCAAGGAGATTTGGGCTAAGTACGGATTTGAGGTTAAATAGTGCTTTCTCCCCTGACCCCGGTGGAAGTGAACGCGCTTCTGCTCAGTCTCAAAGTCGCTTTTTGGGCGGTCTTGTGCGGCCTGCCTTTTGGAGTGACGCTGGCCTGGGTTCTTTCCCGCCTGCATTTCCCCGGCAAAAGCCTACTTGACGCTCTATTGCACCTACCGTTGGTGCTGCCGCCGGTGGTCATAGGCTACCTTTTATTGGTGGCCTTGGGGCGTAACGGGGTTATAGGTAAAATACTGTATGGACACTTCGGAATAAGCATTGCCTTTACCTGGAAAGGGGCCGTGGCGGCTTCGGTGGTCATGGCCTTTCCTCTTCTGGTGCGCGCGGTGCGGCTTTCCATCGACGCCGTTGATACCAAGCTGGAAATGGCCGCCCGCACCCTGGGGGCCGGCCGCGCGCGCGTTTTTTTCACGGTCACCCTGCCGCTGTCCATACCCGGTATCGTCGTAGGCATGGTGCTGGCCTTTGCCCGCAGCTTGGGGGAATTCGGCGCGACCATCACCTTTGTCTCTAACATTCCCGGTCAAACGCAGACCCTGCCCCTGGCTCTCTACACCATGACCCAGGTTCCGAATGGGGAAGACGCGGCCATGCGTTTGTGTTTCATCTCCATCGTAATCGCCCTCCTGGCCCTCATCGGGGCCAATTGGCTGGAAAAGCGCTTTGCGCGGCATTTTGAGGGCTAGGGTATGGATGTCAAATTGCAACGCCGACAGGGAACTTGCTTTATTGATGTGGCCTTCCAAAGCGATGAAAACGGCATTACCGCCTTGTTCGGACCGTCTGGAGCCGGCAAAAGTTCCACAATCAACATGGTGGCCGGGCTGCAAAGGCCTGACCACGGAAGTGTCTTCATCCGCGGGCGCTGCCTGTTTGATTCCGCCCGCGGCATCAACCTGCCCCCTGAAAAAAGAAATGTCGGTTACGTGTTCCAGGAAGGTCTGTTGTTCCCGCATTTATCCGTCAGGGGAAATTTGCTTTATGGGCGGCGCCGTGACCGGCCCGGCCGGGACAGCGTTGATTTTGACCAAGTGGTGAATCTGCTCGGCTTGGAAGATCTCCTGTCCAGAAAGCCCAAAGCCTTGTCCGGCGGGGAAAAACAACGGGTGGCCTTTGGCCGGGCGGTTCTTTCCAATCCGGACATCCTTTTAATGGATGAACCCCTGGCTTCTTTGGATGAGGCCAGAAAAGAAGAAATGCTGCCTTTTATCAAAAATTTGAACACACACTTCGGCATTCCTATTTTGTATGTAAGTCATTCTTTTGAGGAAATACTCACCTTGACCAACAGCATTATTAAATTGGCAAACGGTAAAGCCGTCAATATATCATAAGGGTAAAAGCCTACAGTTCCTGGAAATGATGATGTTAAAGTGGGCCGAACCCCGTGCATAGTCATAGGCCGTCCGAACTGGTCAATCATTTTCCCGTTTCTTTCGGATATGCCTTTCCACCAGTTCGGCCAGCCCCTTGATGTCGTCCGGGTGGCAGATCGGCACGCCGTCGAGGTGAAACGGCAGGTCAATGGCCAGGGCGAGCAGCGTTTCCGGCGCACAGACGGGCGCGATCGACACCGCCTTGCGCACCACTTCGATTTTGGGGTGGCCGGAATGCTTGAAACCTTCCAGGAAAAGTATGTCCAAACCGCCCATGTGCCGGGCTAGTTCAGTTTCATCCACACCGCCCCCCATACGCACCAACATGGATTTAGCCTCGGAAAAAATTCCGACGCTCTCGGCACCGGCCGTCAGAAGACGGTGGGTATCCGTCCCTTCCACGTCCGGGCTGAAATCGTGCCCGTCGTGCTTGATGACCCCGCTCCGGAAGCCCCGCTCCGAAAGCAGGGGGATCAACCTTTCGATCAGCGTGGTCTTGCCTGAATTTTTGACGCCGCTTATCGCCAGTACGGCCGGGCCGCACGGGTCTGTGAATCCGTTCATTCAGCCGCTCCTCTAAGCCGCACTAGGCGAACCTCATCCCCAGCCGTTAAAGAGCCCGTGCCGGCCGGTATATCCACCAGGCAGTTGCAGCCCCGGAGGCTTCCCAGCACTCCGGAGGAATGCGGCCCGTCCGCCAAGCGCACCCGGCCGTGGCTTGCGGTCCCGCGAATAAAGCGCCGACCAGGGCTGGGTGTTGGGAAGCCGTTTTCCAGAACGCCGTTTTCATATTGGAGTTCAAGCGCCCCGTTCCGGGTCAGGACCGCCAGCGCCGGCCGGGCCAGGAGTTCCATGGTGGCCAAAGCGGCAAAAGGGTTCCCGGAAAGACTGAGGATCGGCAGCCGGCCATAAAGCGAAAACATCGCCGGGGTTCCGGGCTTCAGGTTCAAGCCGTGGAAAAGAGTTTCGGCGCCTAAGGTTTCCAGGGCTTCCGGCACCAAGTCTCTGGCCCCCACCGACACTCCACCCGTGGTGATGACCAGGTCCGCTAGCTGCGCCACCTGAGAGATATTGCCGGCAATGGCCTTTCCGTCGTCTTTGCAGAGATCGGCCACGAGAGCCTCCACGCCGAGTTCTCCCAATCGGGCGGGAAGCAATGCGTGGTTGCTGCTGTAAATCTTTCCCGGCGGCGGCGCGCCGAACATCGGCAGCCACAACTCGTCCCCGGTCACCAAGAGAAACACCCGCGGCCGGCGATAGACCCGTATCGAAGCAATCCCCGCCCCTGCGAGCAAGCCCGCGTGCACATAATTAAGGCGCTCCCCGGCGCGGACCAGCACTCCTCCGCGTTCTATGTCCTCCCCTTGGCGGCCAAAATTCTCAAACGGGGAAAGTTCTTTGAAGACGCGCACCCGCCGAGAGCCTTCATCTGTCTCCTCTATTGTTTCCTCCTGCCGGATGACGCAGTCCGCCCCTTCCGGGATGGGAGCGCCGGTCATCAGCCGGGCGGCGGTTCCCGGGGTCACGCTTTTTTGCGGCCACTGTCCCGCGAATATATCTTCGATGACCGCGAGTTCCGTTGGCGACTCCATTGAAGCTCCCGCGCTGTCCTGCGCCAGGAAGGCGTATCCGTCCAGCGGCGAGCGGTTAAAGGGCGGGATATCAAAGGCGGCCCTAGCGTCTTCCGCACAGATGCGTCCGTAAAGCCGACCAATTCCCAAAATCTCCGTTTCATCAACGGGGCTGACCTGGGCGCGGATGATTTCCACCGCCTGTTCCAGTTCAATGCCCATGGTCACCCCTTGCCGAACGAGCAGGCCGGATAGCGGCATTTTTCGCAATCCAGGCAGAGACCTCCGTGGCTCAAAGCTGAAAAATCCTGGGCCGTCATGACCACCCCGGCGGCCACGCGCGGCAGGACCAGGTCGAAAATGGTACGTTTTCCGTACATCACGCAGCCGGGCAGGCCCATTACGGGCGTCCCGTCCTCAAAATAGGCCAACATGAACATGGCCCCGGGCAAAACCGGCGTGCCGTAACAGACCAACTTGGCACCGCTGCCCGCAATGGCTCCGGGCGTCCGGTCATCCGGATCGACGCTCATCCCGCCGGTACACAGGATAATGTCCGCGCCCGCTTCCCGGCACCGTAAGATCGCCCGCTTGATATTGGCCTTGCGGTCGTCAACTATTTCCTGCCCCAGAACGGTGATTCCGAAATGGGCCAGTTTTTCCACAACTACCGGCGTAAAGGCGTCCTGGAGCAGGCCTTCCGCGATTTCGCGGCCCGTCGTGACAATGCTCGCCCGAAGCGGCTGGTAAGGCCGGAGTTCCAACAGGGGTGCTTCACCAGCAAGTTCCCTGACCTTGTCCATTTTCTCCCGGGCGATGACCAGCGGAATTACCCTGACCCCCGCCAGTTTCTCTCCTCTGATCACCGGCGTATTGGTGTGCCTAGTGGCGATACATATCTCCCCGAGTGAATTTATGGCCAGAAGCCTTTCCGCATCCACGCGAAAAAGGCCGTCCATCCGGGCGGTCAGCTCAATTTTCCCCTCTTTTACGGGAGTCGGTGCCATTCCCGTATTCTGGCAGACGGCACGCAGAATGTCCGCCGCTTCATCCTCGTGGAGCATTCCCGCCCGCTTTTCCCAAACATAAAGGTGGAACTTACCCAGTTTGTGCAGTGTTTCAATGTCCTCCTCCCGCACAATATGCCCCTTGCGGAAGGCGGCGCCTTTTTCAATATCCTTGATGATCCGGGTAATGTCGTGACACAACACATGACCCACAGCGTCCTTGGTGGCGATTTTCTTCATGGTTTTTCACCGTATAACACAGCGTTGACCAAGCCTGTCAATGTTTACAACAGAATGGTATGTACTGTATAAGATACTCGCAGAATTACTACAGACATTTTTGTTCGGAATGCTATTTATTCAATATTTTCAGCCAGTATATACCGCATTGACCAAGCCTGTCAATGTTTACAACAGAATGATTGGACTAATAATCCGTACTGTATAGAATACTTACAGAATTACTACATAAAGGTTATGGAAAGAAAGGAACAGAAACATACACCAGAAAGCAATTCAATCAGGCGGTGAATGACCTGGGCCTTAATGACGGCATACGGCCCGCATTGTCATTCCCATCAGCTTCAGCCTCAAACGAATAAGCCTCCCAAACTCGATTGACAAAAAATCATAATATATGCTAGACTTTACAAACACTTCTGAGAATGAAAGGAAGATAAATAATGAAAATAAGCGCAAGAAACCAGTTGAAAGGCACGGTCACCAGTATTCAAGAAGGCGCCGTAAGCGGCATCGTGGCCATTGACATCGGCGGTGGAAATGTCATCACGGCCACCATTTCCATGACTGCCATCAAGGAATTGGGATTGCAAGTCGGCAAGGAGGCTTACGCAATCATAAAAGCCACTTCCGTCATGGTCGGCGTCAATTAGTCGGCGCTAACCGGAAATCATTTTCCCGGTATCAGAAGAATAACAACCGGGCAGAGAACCAAGCTCTTTTCTCAGGCCCGATGTCTGCAATACATCCAGAAGCACCGTAAGACCGGGATGGTCGCCCAAGTCTGACGGGATGACCAAATCACGGCGGGTCACTCCCAGGGGAACGAAATCCAACCCGAAAGATTCCGCGACAAT
>Ga0082212_10012486_pt1 | contig 10697 bp, 7 predicted proteins | sample TergutNt197P3_FD_71548 | JGI IMG/M metagenome (GOLD analysis project Ga0082212, IMG submission 71548) | Neocapritermes taracua P3 segment gut microbial communities from Petit-Saut dam, French Guiana - Nt197 P3 | ecosystem: Host-associated > Arthropoda: Insects > Digestive system > Gut ...
AGACCGAGTCCGGGACCTCCGTATTTACGCGTCGTGCTGACGTCCGCCTGCGCGAACGGCTTAAATGCTTTTGATATTTGTTCCGGCGTCATACCGATGCCGCTGTCTCTGACTTCGAACCGCAGGTCAACAGTGGTGTCGGAAGAAGTTTCAATGAGCGTGTTTAGGCTGATGCTGCCGGTATCGGTAAACTTAACTGCGTTGGAGAGGAGATTGAGCAGAACCTGACGAAGCCTTGTCGGATCGCCGTAGAGTTTTTTTCGCGTGGACGCTTCTGCGTAAAAAAACATTTCAATACCTTTTTCGACAGATTTAGGATAGATGCTGTTGCGGCAGTTGATTATCAGATCATGCAAATCAAAGATCACGTTTTCAAGCTCCATATTGCCTGACTCGATTTTTGATATATCCAAGATGTCGTTGATGATCTGTAAAAGCCCTGTAGCGTTTTCCGTGATCCTTCCTAAATACTCCTTTGCTTTCGTGGACATGACTTCCTCAATGACCAGTTCCGAAAAACCGATAATGCTGTTCATGGGAGTTCTGATCTCATGGCTCATATTGGCGAGGAAGACTGATTTGGCTTGGTTTTCGGCTTCGGCTTTTGCTTTGATCCTCGCCATTTCCTCCATTTCCAGCTTTGCTTCCAGCTCCGCTTGGCGTCTTATCATGTTTTCCAGATTGGTATTGTCCTTTATGACCTCGATATAACCGGAAGTTTCACCGTTCAGATCTTTCAGAATCTTCACATCTGCTTGATATGATTTGTTGTCATGTACGAAATAAGTTTGATGGAGGTCTCGATTTGCGCATGAGATGGCGCAATTTTCCGTGTTGCATATGTTGAGACCCAATATACTGCATTGTTTTCCGAGCATATCCTGTCTGCTTTTTCCGAAAGTCTCTTCCGCGGACGAGTTAAAGAATGTGAAGTTTTTATCTGCATCCTGAACGGTGACCGCGAAGGGCAGGGCGTCGAGAAGCGATTCGTACCAGAAGGCCGTCGTTATGAAGTTTTCGCTTTCGTTTTGTATCTCATGTATCATCGCCTCAGATTCTCGCAGATCGCGCGTATATCCCGCGATTATATCTTCATTATAGTATTTTACGCGGACAAGTGTTATTTCAGACGGTATCGGCGTGCCGTCAGCTGTTTGGTGCATCCACTCGAAGACCATCCTGCCTTTTTTGAATGCCTGTTTGAGTATTTCAATTGTCTTTTCGCGGGAGGGCTTACCGTCGGGCTGATATTCGGGCGAAAACTCAAAATGCCTTTCCATGTAGTCGTTTTTACTTTTCAGTCCGAAAAGCCTGACAGTTTCTTCGTTACAGTCGAAGATCCTGAAATCCTTATTCCACAGCCGGCATGCGAGGGGCGTCGCGTCAAGCATGATCCTCACGCGCTCGTTCGCATCACCGAATGGATCAGTTTCTTTGGATTTATTCAACTCACTTAAGCGGTTCACGGGTTTTTGATGCGGTAAGGACTTGTTTCCCATTACATTGATCCCTCGTTTCCATTCATGCCGAACAGAGTTGTTTTTATTATTATACACGACGTGGCTTAAGCTATCAATACACAGGGAGAAAACTTTAAAGAACAGAGTATAATATTTTTGCATTCGGAAAAATTCTTTGATATTAAGAGATAATTATGATATATTGAAAAAATTCAATAACATACGAATAACGGAGGAAATAAAGTGAGAAGAAAACTATTGAACGGAAAAATGACAGGCATAATACTCGCGCTAATACTTTGCGCCGGGCTGACGCTTCCTGCATTTGCCTCGGAGTCGGCAGTTATTGCAAACGTCACGGTTTCACTGCCGTCCGACACAGGGCTTGCCGCCACATTTACGGACGTGTTTGCCGAATACTATTTCTCGGATTTTACCGACAAAAAAGATCAATACAGTGTTGACTGCAATATCATTATTCTCTTTGATGAATCGGGAACGATGAGTTTTAATCAGGAAGTTTCACTTGATTTATCGGGCGTTCTGGATGCAGGAGAAACAATAGGCGTAACAATGGATTATTTGGAAATCACAGCGGATGACGGAATGATATATGCTTATTACTTTATACTTGCATCGCTCAATCCGTTTGAACCGAGCGATGAAGAAGAATTAAGACAGCTTTCCGATCTTGCCGCAGAGTCTCCGTTGTTGTCTGCAACCGAAGAGGAAGAAGAACCGCAGCCCGGCTCTGTTACTGAGCTTATCGCAAGGCCGACGGCTTCAAGCGTTCTTGTGAACGGTGAAACTGTTGCTTTTGACGCTTACAACATTAACGACAACAACTATTTTAAACTTCGCGACCTTGCATATGTTTTAAACGGTTCGGAAAAACAGTTTGAAGTGGAATTTATCAGCGAAAACAATACCATCATGCTGATAGGCGAGAGTCCGTATACCGTTATCGGCGGAGAAATGACAGCAAAAGGCTCGGAAAACAAAACACCGGTCCCGAGCAGACAAAGTATACTCTTTGTTGAAAACATGCAGGCAGACGCGCCCGTATCCCCCGAGCTGACCGCTTACAACATTGACGGAAACAACTATTTCAAACTGCGCGATATAGGCCTGCTGTTTGATTTCGGTGTTGAATGGGATGGCGAAAACAATACGATCGTGATCGATACGAGCACAGGATATACTCCGGAATAACCAAAGCTCCGAGATATAACTGTGTCCGGACGGGCTGATATGCAAATATACCGGATCAGCGTTGACTGATAAGACGGCGGGAATATGAATTCATCATATTCCCGCTTACAGCACTCTCGTCGGAAGGGAGCAAGTATTTAATGGACCCGGAATCATCTGTGAAAAGAAAAGCGGCGCTTTGGTCTAAGGACTTTCTTTTGGCCTGCTTGATAGGCCTGTTCTTCAGTATGTGTCAACGTATATTGGACAGCAATCTTGCATCTTTCGCCGACTATACTTGGAACTCCAAGACATTGGGCGGTTACCTGACAAGCGCTTTTTGCATAGGCTCGATCGTTATGGCGTTTTTCAGCGGCCGTCTGGTCGATACGAAAGGACGCCGTAATTGTCTTTTCGCGGGCGCATTTTTGTTCTGTATTTCAACATTGGCTATGGCGATAAATACAAATCCGGTGTTGGGGCTGATTTCCCGTTTTTTGCAGGGTGCGTTTAAAAGCGTTCTTATCGTTGCTGTTTCAGCCATTGTATCTGATGTGGTGCCGAAAAACCGGATGAACGAGGGTATGGGATACTATAACATAGGCAGCACGATCAGCATGGCGATAGGGCCTATGATAGGACTTACGCTTGCGGAGCTCAGCGGGTACGGGCTGATGTTTTCGGTATCCGCGACTTGCTTGTTTTTGTCCTCTGCGCTCAGTATCGGCATAAACTATGAGAAAAAAGCGAACCGAAACGGAATGCCGACGCCAAAACAGCCGAAGGAGATTGCCGAAACCTACAGCGGCATTTGGAAACTGCTTGAAAAAAAAGTCATTATGTACAGCGTCAATAACACAGTATACTTTGCCGGATACTCCTGTATACTTGTGTTTGTTACTATTTATGCTCAGGAGTGTTTATTGTTAAACAGCAGTGAGATCGGGCTTTTTTATACTGCGGCGGCAATCGCGATGCTGCCTGTCCGCATATTCGGCAGTAAGATCGGAGATATCCGCGGAGTTCTGTTTCTTATCATACCCGGTCATGTGTGTATCATACTTGTTCTGCTGATACTGGCATTTTTTGCCAAAGGAAATTACCCGCTTTTCTTGGCCGCGGGCGTAATGTACGGGTTGGGTACCGCCGCCGTAATGCCTGCAATGAATGCGGCTTCGGTGGTCGACGCTCCTGCCGGACGCGCCGGCACGGCAAACGCAACTTTTTTCTTTTTGCTGGATTTCGGCGTTCTTTTCGCGTCGGCTTTTTTCGGCAGGCTGATAGACTCTGCCGACAACGCGGCGTCGGGATACACGCAAATGTTTATAATAAGTATCATCATCAGTGTTTTATCACTGATGATGTCATTGGTCTTATTCAATAATAAAGCCCGCGAGCGACGCCGGGCAAGATAAATGATAAGTACAGGGGATAACGGGGGAGCAGCCGGTCATACTACCGCTTATCGTTCAAAAAATCCCCGATAATATCGTTCAGAGTCGGAGCGCCTATTTCCTGCAGATCATAGGCTACCCTTGTATGGGGTTTGCTGATTTTTATGATTCTGCCGAGATCGATGGGCGTCGCGATAATAACGCAGTTACAGGGTGTGTTTTCAATCGTTGCGGATAAGTCTTTAATCTGTTGCTCGCCGTAGCCCATGGCGGGCAACACTTTTCCTATATCGGGATAGATCTTGAATGTTTCGGACAAGCGGCCAACCGTGTATTCACGCGGGTCAATGATCTCGGCGGCGCCAAATCTGTTGGCGGCTACGACTCCGGCGCCGATCTTCATTTCTCCGTGCGTAAGCGTCGGGCCGTCTTCAATTACCAAGACCCGTTTACCTTTAACGATTTCCGGAGCGCTGACTTTGATAGTTGAAGCCGCGTCCACTACGATGGCTTTCGGATTGACTTTCGCTATGTTTTTTCTGACAGTTTGAATGTTGGCGTAATCAGCGCTGTCGATCTTGTTGATAACGACCACGTCGGCGAGCCGCAGAGTGACTTCTCCCGGATAATAGCTCAATTCATGCCCCGGCCTGAGCGGATCGACCACAGCAACCATTAAATCAGGTTTAAAAAAGGGAAAATCGTTGTTTCCGCCGTCCCAAAGAATAATGTCGCAGCCGGCCGGATCATTTTCAGCCTGCCTTAATATCGCCTCATAATCTACGCCCGCGTATATCACATTGCCGCTTGCGACATGATGTTCATATTCTTCCATTTCCTCAATGGTACAGTTGTATTTTTTAAAGTCTTCCAAAGACGCGAAACGCTGAACTTTTTGAGCGGTCAAGTCCCCGTACGGCATGGGATGACGTACGGCAATGACTTTCAGGCCCCTGTTATTCAGGCATTCGATGATTTTGCGGGATGTTTGGCTTTTTCCGCAGCCGGTCCTGACAGCTCCGACCGCGATTACTTTTTTTGTGCTTTTGAGCATCGACTGTTTGGGCCCCAAAAGCGTAAATGCCGCTCCGGCAGCGTTGACCTTTGCGCCGACGCTCATTACGAAATCATATTTGACATCACTGTAAGAGAAAACGCATTCATCAATGTCAAGTTCCGCAATCAATTTTTCGAGGTCACCCTGCGGAAAAATGGGGATACCGTTCGGATATCTGCTGCCGGCCAGTTCGGCCGGATATTTACGCCCGTCTATATCGGGTATTTGCGCCGCTGTGAAGGCCTCAACCTGATAATCGGGATTGTTTCTGTAAAATGTGTTAAAGTTGTGAAAATCTCTCCCGGCTGCGCCGATAATAATAATTTTTCTCATAAAAATCCCCTTTTTTGAAGTGCGGGCCGAACGATCGGCTTATACAAAAACAGATTTGGTCGGAGTGGTGGGACTTGAACCCACGGCCTCATGGTCCCGAACCATGCGCGATACCAAACTTCGCCACACCCCGATATCATCAATAAATTATAGTTTTCACCGGCCGGGTTGTCAAGAATTTTCAAATCATTCATGCGATTTCGGATTATTCGGCTAAGATTGCAGGTGATTATCGGCTTTTTCCGATGATTCTGACGATGTTATGTCTTATCAGGTGAAAACACTTGTTTACGCGGAAGAATAAGTATACAATGCACAAAAATAAAACTTCACGGATGTGTTTTATGGATCCGCGTTTAAAGAGGATACTTCCCCGCGTAAGGAAACCGGCGCGCTACACCGGCGGGGAATACAACAGCATATTGAAAAACAAAACCGAGGTCGAACTGCGGGTGGCGTATTGTTTTCCCGATGTCTACGAGATAGGCATGTCCAATCTCGGGCTTCATATACTCTGCGGCATAATAAACTCGACGCCGGGCGTCGGTTGTGAGCGCGTTTTTGCGCCGTGGGGTGATATGGAAAGCGAGATCAGGGCGGCCGGTATACCTCTGTGGGCGTTGGAAAGCGGAGACCCGGTGTCGGATTTTGACGTCATTGCTTTTTCGATCGGTTATGAATTGTCTTATACGAACGTACTGAATATTTTGGACTTGGCGGGGCTTCCCGTCAGGAGCGCGGACAGGGCTTCGTTTTTTCCGCTTGTTATCGCAGGGGGCGCATGCTGCTTTAATCCCGAACCGCTTGCCGATTTTATTGACTGTTTTGTCATCGGAGAAGGGGAGGAAGTCGTCCCGGAAATACTCGAAATTATAAAAACCGCGAAAAAGAAAAACCGGGATAAAAAAGAATTTCTGAAAGAGCTCTCGGGAACAGACGGGGTCTATGTTCCTTCTTTGTATCAAGTTGAGTACAATGAAAACAAAACGATAAGAGCACAAAAACCTCTGCCCGGCGCTCCGGGGACGATAACAAAAAGAATAGTCGCTGATTTTGAAAACGCCCCTTTCCCGGAGTCGCCTGTTGTGCCGTCTACGGAAACGGTGCATGACAGAGCCGTTTTCGAATTATTTCGAGGATGCGCAAGAGGTTGCCGTTTTTGTCAGGCAGGTTTCACTTCAAGACCGGTCAGAACAAAAAGTTCAATCGGAATCGCGAAAAAAGGGATACGTTTACTGGAAAACACAGGTTACGGTGAAATCTCGCTGTCATCGCTGAGCAGCGGTGATTACGCGGAATTAACGCAGCTCTGCGACTTGTTAGCGGAATACTGCGAACCGAGAAATATCAATTTGTCTCTGCCGTCGCTGAGGGCGGCCGGTCTGTCGCCCGAAGTATTGAAAAGAGTCCTGAGAGTCAGGAAAAGCGGGTTGACGCTTGCTCCCGAAGCGGGTTCGCAGAGGCTGAGAGACGCGATAAACAAAAATGTCACCGAAGAAGAATTGCGCGAATCATGCCGCGTTGCTTTTGAAGCCGGTTATGATTCGGTCAAACTCTATTTTATGCTCGGCCTACCGACAGAGAGCGACGAAGATGTTGCGGCAATAGCCGAGCTTGCGCATAAGCTCCCGGTTTGGCGGCGTCTGTACTCGCCGCCCGGGAATAAAGGGCTTAAAATAACTGTATCGACCTCATGTTTTGTGCCGAAGCCGCACACGCCTTTCCAATGGGACGCGCAAATACCTCCTGAAGAATATATGCGGCGCGTTAAGCTCTTAAGAGACGCTCTCGGCGGAAAACGCTTCACATACAAATGGCACGATGCTGAAGCCGGACTTACGGAAGCAGTTCTTGCCCGGGGAGACAGAAGACTCTGCCCGGTCATTGAAGAAGCATGGCGCTCCGGCGCGCGATTGGAAGCTTGGAGCGATTATTTTTCTTTTGAGCGCTGGCTCGAAGCGTTTGCGGAAAACGGTATCGACTTTGAGTTTTATGCCATGAGAAGCCGAGAATATGACGAAGTTCTGCCTTGGAGTATGATTTCGACCGGAGTTGACGCCGAGTATCTGCGAAATGAACGAGAATTGTGCCGCTTAGGAGAATTGACCGCAGCTTGTTCTGAAAAATGCACCGGCTGCGGAGTTTCTCGACTATCGGACGGGGAATTCTGCCGTGGATAAACTGAGAATGAAATTCACGAAAACCGGAAGGGCGGCATATATATCGCATCTTGATCTTATGCGTCTTTTACATCGCGCGTTTATGCGCGCCGGGCTGCCGCTTCGATACAGCGAAGGTTATAACCCGCACCCGCAGATTTCGATTGCTTTGCCGCTTCCGGTGGGATGCGAGAGCTTGTGTGAACTCATGGATTTCTCACCCGACGGTTTTACGGACCCGCTTGACATTCCGAAAAAGCTGAATCCTGTCTTGCCGGAGGGGATAGAGGTGCTGAAGGTATATGAAGCCGTGCGGAAAACCAAAGAAATAAAATGGCTGTTTGTCGAAGGCCGTTTTGAATACGACCGTTGCCGGCCGGATAAAGCTGAGGCGCTTGCGTCCGAATTATTTACAAGACAAAAACTTGAAGTGCTGAAAAAAGCGAAACAAGGCCCTGTGATAACGGATATCCGCAGTATGATAGGTGATATCGAGATCGTCCGGGCACCGCGGGGACTATCCGTTAATGCTGTTATATCGGCGCAGGATCCGACTCTTAACCCCGAGATGCTCGCAGAAGCTTTAAGGCAACTAAAGCCCGAAGCAGCCCCGGATTTTTCCTCGTTCAGACGTCTCAGCGCGGCTGACGACATGATGAGAGAATTTGAATGACAGTCCCGGTATAACCTGTATTTGATCGGAAGCCCTGACGGAGGAAAATCGTATATGGATTATAAAATCAACCGTCTGCTGTATTTCATTGCTTTTAAGGCTGTCGGTATACCCGTTAAGCTTCGGCTGAACTTGGAGACGGCTGAAAATGCGGCTTTTTTCGGCGGACCCGCGGTGATACTGGCAAACCACGAAAGCAATGTCGATTGGATGGTCACTGCGTATCTCTTAAAGAACAAAAAGGTTCGTTTTGTCGTGGGGAGATACCATTTCAGAAAACCGCTGACAAATATGCTGTTTTTAATGCTCGGATGCATACCCAAAGAGCAGTTTCATTCGGACCCGCAGGCGATAAAGATGATCATGAAAGCGATCAAAGAAAAAAACACGGTCGTTTTGTTCCCGTCAGGACAATCCTCATACTCGGGGGAGAGTACATACATTGTTTACGAAACCGCAAAACTCTTAAAACGCTTGGCGGTCCCGGTATATTACGTGCGTATCGACGGCACGCATCTTGCCTTCCCGAAATGGGACATGAGGAAAATAAGAAAACATAAAATATCCGCGACCTTTAACAGTTTGTTCTGTCCCGAAGAACTCTCCGCATCGGATGAACCGGAAATATATGAAAAAATCTGCGAGGCGCTGTATTTTGACGACTACGAACTGCAAAGAAAGCAAATGATCGCGGCAGGCGTCAGAACTGTTACGGGACTCGACAGCATTCTATATATGTGCCCGATCTGTAAAACGGAGTTTATGACGAACGCTGATGAAAACATGCTCTCCTGTAAAAACTGCGGGCTTGTTGTTTGTATGGACACATACGGTTTCCTCTCATCCGAGAACCCGGATTTTAATTTTGACACTCCGACCAAATGGTACAGGTGGCAATTCTGTGAGACGGTGCGGCAATGTGAAGGACGATCCGGCTGTGTGTTTGAAACCGGCTCTAAGCTTGAAATATTGAACATAAAGGGAAAAATCATTGAGAGTCATGAAGGCAGGCTGTCGTTTGATGCCGGGTTGCTTGTGTTTTCGAAGCCGGAGTCGGACATGCCGATTTTCAGCAGAGACGTCAATAAAAACCCTGTATTGTTTCAGCATGAGTCGACAGATTATTTTGAACTGCCGGACAGGGACAGGATATACCGTTTCATTCCTGCGCCCAAAGGCGCAGCTTCAAAATTTGTAATACTGAAAGAATTGCAGTATTATAACGAGAAACGGGATTCGACCGGGGACCCGGTCGTTAAGAAAGTCTTTGATAAGCTGATAAATAAATAAAAAGCATAAAAAAGTGAGAATTCGGTCTTGCGTTTATAAAGGGACTGTGCTAAAATATTAAAGCTTATGTTTTAACATGCGTCTTTGTTTATTATGACGGTCCGCTGCCGTTTTGAGTTATTGATACTCGGGCATGAACGTCCGGAAAAGGAAGGATTAATATGGATCTGGTCAAGGCGCTTGCGGACAGATATGTCAAGCCGACCCTGCCCGAGATGAATGTCGGCGACACGGTTCGCGTTACGGTGCGAGTCAGGGAAGGTAATCGTGAGCGTAATCAGGCTTTCGACGGCACTATCATTGCAAAAAAACACGGAGGTATCAACGAAACGATAACCGTGCGCAGGATTTCGCATAACGTCGGCTGCGAGAAAGTTTTCCCGGTACATTCCCCGACTATAGTATCTGTGGAAAAAATAAGAAGAGGTAAGGTCAGAAGGGCCAAACTCTATTATCTGCGGGGCCGCGTCGGCAAGAGAGCTAAAGTCAAAGAGAGAATATAAAAAAGAAAAAAAGAGGCCGGCGCCTCTTTTTTGCTTTGCATGGCGCCCGGGGAATTTTTATTTGCCCGGGACGCGTGTTTTGTTGTATAATAGAATAATAGATGATTCCCGATGAAAGGATCGGTCATATCAATGGGAAAAGACAAAAAAGAAAAGAAAGCCGGAAGAAAAAAGAAGCTGAAAGTTGAATTTGAGATAATAACGGACGTTCCGGAACCGGAAACGGATAAGTCGGCTGTCGAGCGCGCGGCCGGCGCGGAAATATATGATTGGTTTCAAAGCATCATTACAGCTTTGTTGATTTGTGTTCTTGTATTTGTGTTCTTATTTCGTGTGATAGGCGTTATCGGTACCTCAATGACGCCGACGCTGCTGAATAACGACAAGATAATTACAACTAAACTGTTTTATACTCCGAAACACGGCGATATAGTGGTGCTGCGTAAAACAAGCTTTGACGAGAAGCCGATAGTAAAACGCGTGATCGCGACCGGCGGCCAGACCGTTGACATTGATTTTGACGCCGGGATCGTATATGTGAACGGCGAACCTGTCGATGAACCGTATGTTGCGGAGCCGACGTACAGAAAAATAAATTTTGACGGGGAAATCACGGCGCCGGGGGGGAGGATGTTTG
>Ga0082212_10012487_pt1 | contig 10696 bp, 10 predicted proteins | sample TergutNt197P3_FD_71548 | JGI IMG/M metagenome (GOLD analysis project Ga0082212, IMG submission 71548) | Neocapritermes taracua P3 segment gut microbial communities from Petit-Saut dam, French Guiana - Nt197 P3 | ecosystem: Host-associated > Arthropoda: Insects > Digestive system > Gut ...
GTCAGGCCCGAATAATATAATGTGCGGGATGGCCTGAATACCGTACAATTCTGTGGGCGTCATTTGTGCGTCAAGTATCTGCGGCCATATATTCCCATCCTCTTCTATCGCTTTCAACGAATCGTCGCGTTTATCCATTACGGCAACACCCAGTACCTCAAACTTGTCGCCTTTATACTTTTTATATACTTCGGCAATAACGGGCGCTTCCATCCGGCAAGGTACGCACCAGGAAGCCCAGAAATCGACCAGCACATACTTGCCTTTACCAACATAATCGGAAAGCGATGCGGGAGAACCATCTCTATTGCCATTGGCAATGGTGAAATCGACAAACGGCATGCCAACAGCAGTATCTGAAATCTTATCGAAATATTCCTTCATTTGCCTGATCGGGCCAAAATTCAATACATTTTCGCCCACAATCCGGCTTGCTTCATTAAACATCTCCGCAGAAGGCTCCATTTGATTTTGCATCCAGATATAAAAAATCATTTCCCCCAAGGCATCATTCGGATGGTCATGCAGATAGGACCGGGGTATCTCGTCCAACTGGTAAAATAGATCATTAAATATAACATCCTGTACTATATTTTTTTCTTCATCAGAAAGCGATGTATCTATTTCGGCAATTCTATTTCGTGTCAGTAAAATGGCATCCCCGCACTTTGAATAAAACTCATTCAACTTCTCTGTCAGCAGATTTCCTTTTGCACTATACGGATCAGACATATCAATTGTCATTTTTACATTATCTAAAATCATATCGGCCTGCATATCCTGAAGAGACAACATTATCGCTTTCGGGCTATCTGTATTTCCCTTAATTACAAATTTATTTTTGGAAACCACACCGCTATTTATAATGATACCTTCATGATAATCAGTCATATATACCATTTCACCATCTTCAATTCCTTCAGGAACCACACCGGTTATCATATAACCGTTTTTGTTGCTGTCACAAGCCGACAGCAGCGTCATACAAACAAGTATAACAAAAAAATAAATTTTCTTCATCACAAATATATTTAAAGTTTATCATCCAGTTTACAAGGTGCAAAAATAGAATTAATTGAGCGTAAAACAAAATAAAAATGCTTATCTATTTTCAATTTTCAATTTTCTTTCCTATATTTGCACCTCAAAAATAGGATGATTGAAAAAGATATAAAACAGCAAAACGTAGATATCCGTTACCTCAAAATGGCTAAGATTTGGGCAGAAAACTCCTATTGCAAGCGTCGTCAGGTAGGCGCATTGATCGTAAAAGACCAAATGATTATTTCTGACGGGTATAACGGAACGCCTTCCGGATTTGAAAATATCTGTGAAGACGAAAACAACCAGACAAAACCGTATGTTCTTCATGCCGAAGCCAATGCGATTACAAAAGTGGCGGCATCCAATAACAACAGCACGGGAGCGACGATATATATCACCTCCTCACCCTGTATCGAATGTGCAAAACTTGTCATCCAGGCAGGTATCAAACGGGTTGTATTTTCAGAAAAGTATCATACGGAAGAAGGCGTCAGTTTACTTGGACGCGCCGGTATAAAAGTAGATTTAATCGAATTGTAAACATTATAATAATAGATGAAATGAGTAAGAAAAGTCAACTCTTTTGGGTCGTATGCTTAGTTCTTTTGAGCCTGAATATCGGCTTTTTTGCAGGTAGCAAAGTCCGCCTGAAACGTCCGCAGTTGAGACTATTGCGTTCCGAACAAAACAAAATCAATGAAGCGCTTGAAGTGATTAGCAGGAATTATGTTGATACAGTCGATATTAAAAATCTGGCTGAAAGCGCTGTTGAAAAAATTGTTAGCGAGCTCGACCCTCATTCATCCTATATCCCGGCCTCGGATGTGGAAATGCTCAACGAAGACCTTGAAATTTCATTCGGGGGGATTGGCATCCAGTTCAATATGAGTACGGATACCATCATTGTCATCAGCGTTATATCCGGAGGTCCCGCCGAAAAAGCCGGCCTGATGGTTTTTGATAGAATACTGACAGTAGACGACTCCGTTGTGGCAGGTAAAAATATCAACCAGAATAAAATGATGCGTATGTTGCGCGGACCGAAAAACAGCAAAGTAGTGTTGGGTGTGCAGCGCGGAATCACAGATGAACTGATTCAATTCGAACTTACACGCGGAGATATACCCAATTATTCTGTTGACGTTTCCTATAAAGTAAGCGACAATATCGGATATATCAACATTACAAAATTTGCCAGATCAACTTACAGCGAATTTCTCACTGCAATCGCAAAACTAAAGAAGGAAGGCGTTTCCGGATTTGTTATCGACCTGCGCGGAAATCCGGGAGGATATATGGAGTCGGCTATTTATGTGATTAATGAATTTTTACCCAGAGGAAATATGATCGTATATACGCAAGGCCAATCCTACCAGCGCATGAATACCCATGCCAATGGAAAAGGCGCATGTCAGGACGCCCCGATAGTGGTATTGATTGATGAACAGTCCGGTTCTGCCAGTGAGATATTTTCAGGCGCTATTCAGGATAATGACAGGGGATTGATTATCGGACGCCGCTCTTATGGGAAAGGCCTTGTTCAAACAAAATTCGACCTGTCGGACAAATCCGAACTACTTCTGACAATAGCACGTTACTATACGCCTTCGGGAAGATGTATTCAAAAAGACTACGAACTCGGAAAATCCGAAGAATATAGCATGGATTATTATAACAGATGGTTACACGGCGAGTTTTTTTCAGCTGACAGCATAAAGATGAATGATTCGCTTGCGTTTAAAACTGTTGGCGGTCGTACCGTTTATGGAGGTGGCGGAATAATGCCTGATATTTTCATCCCACAAGATACGTTGGGCCGCACCTCATATCTCATTCAACTTACCAACACAAATATTTTATATCAGTTTACACTTGATTATTCGGACAAAAATCAAGATATACTTAACACATTCAGGGATTATAGTTCTCTTCAGGAATACTTGAAACAACAACCGCTCCTTGACGAACTGGCTGAATATGCCGATTCAAAAGGAATAAGAAAGCGCCCGACACTCATGGAAATTTCTAAAAATCTAATTGAGAGGTGGTTACATGCCTATATTGTTCGAAACTTCTTTGGCAACGACGGCTTCTATCCCATATTTTATCAAGATGACCCTGCTCTCATCAAAGCCATTGAAGTGATAGAAAAAAATATTTGGGATCCAAAACACTATTTTCAATATATTGAATCGGGCGCCGATGATAATGTGCAACAATCAGCCACTGTATCAAGAAATAACATGGCCAAACATTATGTAGCCGCTGCATGTTAAACCAAAAACAAATCATCCGAAAAAAAATCTTGATACTCAGACAATCGCTGCCGGAAGAAACCGTTGTCGACCTTTCCCGAAAAATAAACAACCGCCTCATACAAACTGATATTTTTCAGGAAGCAAATTGCATTGCGCTTTATTATGCGATTGATAATGAAGTCAGGTCGTCCGATCTTATCAAAGAATGGAGCGCTGTTAAAAAAATTGTACTTCCGGTTATTAAAGGCGAAAACATTCATTTTTTCTCTTATACCGGAAAAAAGAATTTAAAACGAGGTTTGTATGGAATCACCGAGCCTGTTTCCGGAGAATTAGTATCGCCTGAATCCATTGATTTATTTGTTGTCCCGGGTGTTGCTTTTGATTATGCATGTAACCGGTTGGGGCGTGGCAAAGGATATTATGACCGATATCTGACGGGGATCGGCAAACCTGTTGTCGGTTTGTGCTATGATTTTCAACTCATCGACAACCTTCCTTCAGAAATACATGATATAAAAATGACAATGGTCGTTACCGAATCCACGAGGATCATTACAAATTGATAAACTATCGAATCATTATATCATCAATAACATCCGCGCCTGCATATTTATTCAATGTGGAAACCAGGTGTTTACGCTTGGAAATCATCTCTGTGCGTACGACTGATGAAGACATCGAAACGTATAGCGTCCTGTTTTTCACATAAAGATTAGTCGTATATTGGGCGATAGACGGGTCAAATAGTTCGCCCCACAAACGTTGTATCCGCGCTTCCATCATATGATGGTAAAGTTCGGGATTGTCTTTCCAGAAATTACGTATTATGTCGCGTATTTGTACGGACTTTTTTCTTTCCATGAATATTTTTTTTACATTATAAACATATTGGGCGATCAGGGTTTCGTTCCTACAAGTCAAATCCACTAACCACTAACCATCCGTACATCTCCATGCTCAACTTTGAACAGCGAATAATCCTGCTCAATAACTTCAAGAATGTGATCCAAAAAGTTCCGGTTGGTGTCGGTAATAAAAATCTGTCCGAAACGGTCGTCACTGACAAGGCCAATAATCTTTTCTACCCGGCAGGCATCCAGCTTATCAAAAACATCATCTAATAACAGGATGGGTTTTGTTATACCTTTCGAGGTCATATAAGCAAATTGTGCGAGTTTCAATGCAATCAGATAGGTTTTATTCTGTCCCTGAGAACCTATCCGGCGAATCAGTTGCCTGTCGAGCGTCATCTCTAAATCATCCTTATGAATACCGGCAGATGAATATCCAATAAGCATGTCTTTCGCTCTTGAATCTCTCAATGCCAACGCCAGTTCATCGTTGGCCAATTGCGAAACATAGCATATATCAACCGTTTCCCCTGTACCGCATATATGTTGGTGATATTCATTAAACAGGGGTATCAACCAGTCTATCAGCATGACCCGTTTCTCAAAGATCGACCGGCCATACATATCCATTTGCATTTCAAGCGCTTCATACAGCGAAGCATCCCGGCTTTGATTTTTTAACAGGACATTCCGTTGCAGCAACGCTTTATTATAATGTATAAGCGCATTCAAATACGGTCTGTCATGCTGGGAAATAATCATATCCATAAAGCGGCGGCGTTCTTCGCTTCCTCCATGGATTAATTCGGAATCAGCCGGTGAAATCATGACCAATGGCAGTAAACCAATATGTTCCGAAAAACGCTCATAATCCTTTTTATTCCGTTTAAACTGCTTTCGCTGCCCGTTTCGGATGGCAAAAAAAATTTCTTCATCCTTGCCGTCATAGTCATATGTTCCCTGAACGACACAAAGGTCTTCACCGGCATGTATGATCCGGCTGTCAGGCGTATTGACATGGCTCTTACAAAACGAAAGATAATAGATGGCGTCCAGCAAATTGGTTTTTCCCATTCCATTATTACCGAAAAAACAATTCGTCTTGACCGAACACTCAATTTCCGTATGATGAATATTCTTATAGTTCAATATAGATATTTTTCTTATTATCATATATATATGCGATTTTTAAAAATGCCGTCGCCGACAAATATAAAAAATATTTTTCAATTTTTTCATTTTATCAGTAAAAAAAACTACTTTTGCACCCTGAAATCGGAATAACTACATTAATAAAATATTATGGCAAAAAAAGTGACTGAGAAAAAATTAACGACCGCAGGACAGGATGTTGGAGAAATTGTCTCGCGTTCTGAAAAATTTATTGAAAACAATAAGAAAAACATTTCGTATGGTTTTATATCTATTGCATTGATAATCTGCGCTATTATCGCATATAATCAGTTTTATAGAATACCCAGGAACCAAAATGCAGCAATTGCTATTTTCAAAGGTGAACAATATTTTCAAAGAGATTCGTTCAATCTGGCGCTGTACGGAAATGGCTTTGATTATGATGGTTTCGAATATATCATTAACAAATACAGCGGGACAAAGTCCGGAAACCTGGCCAAAGTCTATGCTGGTATTTGTTATTATAAAACGGGCGATCTCGAAAGCGCTATCAGGCATCTGAAATCATTTAAAACAAAAGAAGACAATATGGCGCCGGCTATCATCGGACTGATAGGCGACTGCTATGTCGAATCGGGAGATGTCAAACAGGGTATTTCATTTTTTGAAAAAGCAGCCTCCAAAGCGAATAACGATTTTCTCAGCCCTATCTATTTGAAAAAAGCAGGCATTGCCTACGAAAGTCTGCAACAATTTGATAATGCAATAAAAGCATATACATCCATCAAGGAAAAACACGCAGCATCAATGGAAGCAATGGACATCGAAAAATATATTGTTCGCGCTCAAATGGCTAATAAATAAGATGGCAACAACGTACCATTCTATCTCTTCAAATAAATGTGATACGATTCCTGACGCATCGAAAATGCGGATTGGAATTGTTGTTTCCGAATGGAATAATGCGATTACCGAAAAATTGCTTGAAGGTACGTGCAACACATTACTAAGACAGGGCGTTTCGCAGGCAAACATGCCTGTGTATCGTGTTCCGGGCAGTTTTGAACTTACTTTCGGAGCACAGCAAACCGCTAAATATGGAGATGTGGATGCTGTTATTGTTCTGGGTTGCGTGATCAGAGGCGAAACATCGCATTTTGATTATGTCTGCAAAGGCGTGACTGAAGGCGTCGCAAGGCTCAACGCCACACAAGATATTCCGGTTATATTCGGCGTGTTAACTACTGAAAACAAACAACAGGCCGATGACCGTGCCGGGGGTAAATATGGCAATAAAGGAGAAGAATCTGCTATTACTGCAATAAAAATGATAGAATTTATTTGCAAATTAAAAAAATAGTTTTTACTTTTGCGCCGCAATTCGAGGAAAAAGGGCAGTTACCAGAGTGGCCAAATGGGGCAGACTGTAAATCTGCTGGCGTACGCCTACGGTGGTTCGAATCCATCACTGCCCACAAAACGAATTTGCGGAAGTAGCTCAGTCGATAGAGCATTAGCCTTCCAAGCTGAGGGTCGCGGGTTTGAGCCCCGTCTTCCGCTCCACTGAAAATCAAGCGCTTACAGAAATGCAGGCGCTTTTTTTAATGCGTTTTTTTGTTCAACTGTGCTTACGTTCGGGTCATCCAAATATTTCGTGTTATCATTTTTTTACGAAATACAATTCGACAAAAAAATATTTTTCACGAATTTGTTTTCGATTTTTCAACCAGATCGGCTATAATACCGCCAAATTCCGCATAGTAATGTTCCTTATCCTTGTGTCCTTCCAGATGATGCTGCATCCGGCCAAGGTTTGTCAGTACAGTTGGTATCCATTGGTAAGGTATTCCGATGAGTAATGTGTCGGACGGATAAAGTTGCCTGCCGTGCAGCCCGTGAACTAATGCGGGTACAATGAAATTGACCTTGCCGGTAATATAGGGTTGTAACATCAGCCACGCACACCCCATAACAGGCGTACAGCATGACTGGTACATTTCACCTGTCGAATATGCCATTGAGCGCATAACGATTTCCGCCTGCTCCGGCTTTGCGGCTACAACAAGTATATCCGGCTCATACGTAAGTTTTTCCAAAGCGGAAAACAGCACATAGTTCGTTGTTCCTTTCGCAAGTTTAGGTACAAACTGGTAAAAATGCTGATTGCACCGCGGCTCTTCAAACATACCGAGACGCTCCCCTATTTCTCCCGCTTCTGCGAAAGGAGCCATATCTTCCATACCCAGCAGAATTTTCCCGACACATGATTCCGTATGTTCTTTTGAAAAGTAAAAACTACGGTTTTCGGCCTGTGCCATCCTGAGCATCTCACACCAGGACATGTGTACCCCGTTTTCAAGCGGTACTATACCCTCAGGCTTGAAATAACTGAATTTCACGCCTACGGGCGGCAAATCCAGTCCGAGCCGCATGAGTTGCGAATAATCGTTTCTCGTTTCTTTCATGTTAATTGTTGTTTAAATTACTTCGCAAAGATGTGAAATTTTTTCCATTAAAACAAATAGCCCGTATTGATATATAAACTTCCGTTGCCGTCACGCTGATCTAAAGGTTTGGCATAATCGACGGCGATAATGAAATTCTGATTGATGATGATGCGGAAACCTCCGCCGGCGGCAGCATGGAATTTGTCTGAAATGGTTGTATCAATATATTTTGAATATTCCTGTTTCATCGCAGGATCGCTCTCGTCGCCTCGATAGGAAATATCGTATTTTCCGGTAACAATTCCCCCGTCAAGGAAAGCGTTTATTCCCAGACAGATATTCTGATTCAACAGATGAAAACGGATAAATTTCCACCTAAGTTCCGTATTTAGAAATCCCACATCCAATCCCTGTATCCTGTCACGCATGATACCGCGCACGGTGCGATAGCCGCCGATGCCGTCGCGGTCGTATTCTTTGCCGATGTTACTGAAAACAGGCATGATATAATAGGGCAGGTAATTCCCTATACTTCCCTGATAGTTAAGGCGATAGGCCAGGACAAGGTCATCCTGCTTAATTGGAACATAGTGCCGGAAGGCCAGCATATAGCGGTAATAGGAATGGGTAGTTCCAAGGAAATTAGGCGCAAGCGTGATATTACCCTCTGCCCAGATACCGCGCGAAGGAGCGGCTTCAAAATTGCGGGTGTCATACATGATTCCAAGTCGTAGTGCACTGGTTAGACCGCCATCCTTTTCGTTTTCCGGTATAATGCCCCAATCAATGTATTTATCATAAAGCGTTTGGCCTGAGAACTTTTCTGCTTCGTCTTTCCCCTGGTTAATTTTTTTTATATCAATACTGCGGTAACGATACGAACTGAAATAATAACCGGCCTGCCAGAACAATTTGTTTTCCCAAATATTGCCTACAAAATCGGCTTTGGCGGATGCTGCTAATCGTTCTAAGCGGTAAAAGGCAGTCATGGCTTCGTACGGCATGCCTGTTTTGTTCTTTTGCTTTTGCCAATGGTTTACGTCTTCATACTGATAAACAGACTGATAGCCATTGTATCCGTAAAAATCCATTGCTTTGTCAAACATAACCGTACCAGCCAGTGACATCCGAACGCCCGGAATCAAATGCCTCGTATCATACGTCAGAAAATACTGTTGCGTTCCTTTCGTAAAAGCCGAGACTTCGATATACCACTGCTGGCGGGGATGCGGATAATGCGACCCGTCTCCAAAATCGTATATGTTGAGTAAACCGCCATATTGGAATCCCTTATCCTGGTCGAACGCCACTACGGGAAGCGGGCCAAAAGAAATCCCTTTTTTAACAATATCTTTCTTGCTCTGTTTTTCAACATTATACGTGTCATCTTGTTGTACGTCAAGACTATTCTGAGATTGAGCATATAAAACAAATAATACCCCCCAAAATATCAATAATCCTTTTTTCATTGTATTCGAAATTTTAATTTAACAAACGTATTTTTTATTACTTCAATATAATCATGTAAATGACTGTTTGTCAACCATTTTATATCTGAAATGGCACATCGTGTCAGTCGTAAGTAATCATAGAAAAAGAAAAAAGCGGGAATAAATAACAACGCAAATACAAGTCCCCATTTCCATGGAAAAACGATAGTGATCAGGATACTGAACAACAGCAAAAGGACGGGAAGAAGCGCCAGTGCAAGTAAATACCGCAGGGAATTATAAAAAGCATGGTCTTCGATTTTTGCGCTTATCCATTTAAAAAGGACGGTTACAGGCGATGTTACGATGGCTGAAAAAATAAAATAGGGAAACCCCAGGATAAGAAGAATTATTTCTCCGAAAAGTGACAAACGAAGATGCGACTTCAACACCGATTTCATTCCGATGCCAAGCTGATGTCTCCGTTCGGAAAACACATTTGCGCTGTCTAATAATTCCTGCGTTTCCTGCAGATTGGATTGCAACAAATCCGCCACATCCGTTATAATTGATTTAGCATCTGTAAATCTGCCGATTAACGAATTTTTTCTTGAGCCAAACCGCCGGGGCCGCTCGTTGCCGAATAGTTGGGACAATGTCAGCGTAGCGTTGTAATTTGCATCATCCGGAATATGCAGTATTACTTTTTTTATCCTTTCTGACAACTCTTCCCGCAAAGCTCTTATCTGCAGTTGTAGAACATTCAATTCCGGACGGTCATTGACAAATTGCGTAACGTTTATCGGTTCTCCCAGCTGTACCAGCAGGGAAGAACGATACCTGAAAAAGTGTCCGTACTCAATCCCGACTGGAACAATATACACGGGCGTCTCGCTTCCAAAAGTTTCATTGGCCTGCAAGGCAATACGGAAAATACCCTTTTGTAATAGCATTAGACTGTGTTTGGCGCGATGCATCCCTTCGGGCAGGATACAAAAGGGAACTTTATCCTTTAGTACATCCACCGCTATGTTATTGATTTCTTCATTTTTGGCCAAATTGCTTATCCCGTCCCGTTTCCGGTTGATCGGCAACATTTTCAGGAAGGTGAAAAACTTTAAAACCGTAGGATGTTTAAACACATCGGCCCGGGTAGCAAAAACTTTGGGCGTCGCGTTGAAAGCCAGTACCGCCAGCGCATCCATTAAGGTATTTGTATGATTGGGAGCGTAAATAATCGCCCCGTCCCTGGGAATTTTTTCTTCTCCGTGAAACTCCACCCGCCGGTAAGCCGATTTAAACATGAAATCGACATAACATTTAAAATATTTGTAACGCCAGTTCTTATCCTGAATTTTTGCCATATCTTAAATAACTGAACTCTAAACTCTAAACTCTAATCTCTACCTCGGCGTACGTCGCGACCAGTAAAAAGAAATCGATAATCCGGAAATAATATGCCAGATACCCCACCAGGCCGTTATGAAGAGCATTCCGCCTATCGCTAATTCAGGAGGGAATATTTTAGG
>Ga0082212_10012488_pt1 | contig 10696 bp, 8 predicted proteins | sample TergutNt197P3_FD_71548 | JGI IMG/M metagenome (GOLD analysis project Ga0082212, IMG submission 71548) | Neocapritermes taracua P3 segment gut microbial communities from Petit-Saut dam, French Guiana - Nt197 P3 | ecosystem: Host-associated > Arthropoda: Insects > Digestive system > Gut ...
AGTCAGCGCGGGGAACCTGATTCTTGCCCGCACCCACACCGACGCCATCGCGGCCTTCAACATCACCACTACGGTATCACAGCTTGCCTGGGTGGTTTTTATCGGTTTGGGAAACGGCATTGGTGTTCTTATCGGCAATAAAATAGGGGAGGGGAACGAGAGGCTGGCGCGTGAATACGCCGCCCGGATCATTCGTTTCGCTCCGCTGTTGTCTCTGGCGGTCTTGATAGTTTTGAATTCCCTTTCCCTTTTGGTTCCGCTGGTTTTTAATGTGAACGAAAATGTGCTGGGTATGGTGCGTCTTATGTTTATCGTTCTAAGCTGTTCGTATCCCTTTCGCGCCTTTAATATGTCGATGGTAATCGGAATCTGCCGGGCAGGAGGGGACACAGCGTTCTGTATTTTAATCGACGTGGTGTTTATGTGGACAGTTGCCCTGCCGGCTGCGGCCATTGCAAGTTTTGTGTTTCACGCGCCGGTGTGGCTGATTTATGTTTTTCTGGTAAGCGAGGAACCCCTCAAGGCGATTCTTGGAATCTGGCGCTATCGTTCAGGCAAGTGGCTGCACAACGTGACCGAGGGGATATAATGCGTGGATTTAGACGAGCATTTCACTGGTACGTGAACAAATAGCCCTGCAAAGCGCAACTTGAATTTTCCCGCAATTTTAATCATAGCATTACAACAAGCCACTGACCAATAACATATTAATCAACCAACCCCGCCGCAGAGCGGCCGGGGTATGGTTGTTTAGGTAAGGTATTTGTCTCAGGGTACATACCTTACCTGCATTATCAGTGGTACTTGCTTTAGAACGCCCCAGAGGGGCGGGGTACGTACCCTTCGCAAACAATCAGTGGCATAAATTTTTTACTTTACCGCCTCATTGAGATGGTAAAAATAGTTTCAGGATCAGCCGTAGCGATATTATAAGCCCTTACCGTTGTCAATGCATTTGGCTCATCTGCTTCAATAAACGCATCATCGTACATCGAAAACAGAAGATTATTTCCAGATTCTTTCAGGACTATTTTCATATAAGCTAAATAATCCCCGCAATCACAAAAACCATCAGTTTTTTTGCAAGCACATTCAACACTGCAATCGCCTTTCCATACGGCATTACATTCCGGGTCATTGGGATCGGATGAACCGCACGCGCTAGCTCCGCCCATGCCAAATAATACACATTCAACCGTTGTGGAATTGATGATTTTTACTTCAAGCACATCAAGCGGAAGATCAAAATCATTATTGCCAATCATCAACATGGCATACGGCGAAATGATAAAATCAACATCTTCAAAATCCGGTTCATCTGCACCATCTTCCCACGTCTCCATAGACATGATCCATTTCCCCAGCCATTTCTGAGGAATACCATCCTGTTGGTCATTTGACACTGTTCCTGTAATGGTAACATCGTTTGCGTTTGTCGTGGCAGTTACCGAAACAGTATGTGCAACCCAAGTACCATCGGTTAATACTTTCACGGTGGCTTCAGCCTGTTCCAGTTTTTCATTTTTAACACTGCCTTCAATCTGATACACAAGGAAACTGGAACCGGCGGAAAGGACAAAATCACCTGTTGAAGGAAAGTAAGTTCCTTTCAGGTTAAAAATAATATCTCCGTCTTCAATTTTTCCGGCAAGTGTTTCATCGGCAGTTACCGCTCTGGCTGATCTAGCGGTATTGTCAATATCCGCATAAAATACGGCATTTCCGCTTCCAGTCTGACTTGCGAATTTTCCCATAATCAGAGGGACGCTATCGCCATTGTTGTTATCGTTGCTGCCGTTATCACAAGCAGCCATTGAGATTACGATTACCGCAATAAGGGCGATAATTCCAAAAAATTTTGTCTTCATTTGTAACTCCACAAAGTTGTATTAATGCATCCATACAGATGAATTTTATAGAAAAAGGTTTATAACCTTATTTCTTATTACACTATAATATACCACAAAAGTTTTTAAAATTTAGCTAAAAACGCCGGTGCGTCTTATGTTTATCGTTCTAAGCTGTTCGTATCCCTTTCGCGCCTTTAATATGTCGATGGTAATCGGAATCTGCCGGGCAGGAGGGCACACGGTTTCCTGTATTCTTGCATTTTATCGTTATTCATGGTGTAATATCTCTGTGACAGGCAAATCAGAATTATCGCCGGGTTTTTCCGCCCCCGAAGCCAGGATTCTTGTTGTAGACGATACTCCGACAGACATCAGAACCACCACGGAGATGATAAGTCCCTGCGGCGCAAAGGTATTTGTTTCCCTGAGCGGGGCGCAGGCAATTGCAATGGTTCAAGACGAACACTACGATTTGGTTTTTATGGATCAGATAATGCCGGAAATGGATGGCATGGAAACGGTTTCCCGCATCCGCGCCCTGAAAAGGGATGACGGTTATTTCCAAAACCTGCCGATTGTGGTGCTTACCGCCAGTACGCTTGACGGACTGGAAGAATATTTTGCCAGACAGGGAATTGACGGTTTCATAATCAAACCCATTATGCAGGAACAAATATTCGGTGTTATTGAAAAATTGCTCCCGGCGGAAAAAGTAATCCGGCCTTAGAGGAATCATGCGTCCGTTTGAAGTAATCTCGCCGTTCAAACCCGCCGGGGATCAGGGCGAAGCTGTCGCCGCGCTGGCCGCCGGGATAAAAGCCGGGGACAAGTACCAGGTATTGCAGGGCGTTACCGGTTCGGGGAAAACCTTTACCATGGCGAAAATCATCGAGGCGGTGCAGATGCCCACCCTGGTCGTCAGCCACAACAAGACCCTGGCGGCGCAGTTGTACCGCGAGTTCAAGGGCTTCTTTCCCCACAACGCGGTGGAATATTTTGTTTCCTATTACGATTACTACCAGCCGGAGGCCTATGTCGCCAGCCGCGATCTGTACATCGAAAAAGACGCTTCGATAAACGACGAAATTGAACGGATGCGGCTTTCGGCGGCGCGCAGCATGATGGAGCGTGAAGACGTTATCATCGTAGCGACCGTTTCCTGCATCTACGGCATGGTAACGCCGGAAGTGTATAAAAAGATGACCTCCACTTTTTCAAAGGGCGAGACTGTCGACCTGGAGGCCTTGATTCGCCGCTTTGTGGAGCTTCAGTATGAACGCAACGATGCGGTGCTGGAACGGGGGCGTTTCCGCCGGCGGGGCGACACGCTGGAAATTTTTCCCGCTTACATGGAAGAAGCCTACCGTGTCGATTTGGACTGGGATCGCATTGAGCGGATTCGGCGCTTCAACCCCGTGTCGGGGGAAGTGCTGGAAGAGTTAGACCGGGCGCTGATCTACCCCGCCAAGCAGTTTGTGATGCCCGCCGAAACGGTGCGAAATACAATGGGGGCGATACGGCAGGAATTGGCCGATCGGCTTGAGTTTTTCAAAAACGCGGGCAAGATAATGGAAGCCGAGCGGCTGAAAACCCGCGTTGAGTACGATATCGAAATGTTAACCGAAATGGGCTACTGCCCCGGCATTGAAAATTATTCCGCGCTTTTGGCGGGACGGAAACCCGGCGAATCCCCGGATACCCTGGTCGATTACCTTCCCGCAAGGCACCTTACCTTTATCGACGAAAGCCACGTTACCCTTCCCCAAATCGGGGCGATGTACGCCGGGGATCGCAGCCGCAAGCAGAGCCTGGTGGATTACGGTTTCCGCCTGCCCTGCGCTCTGGACAACCGCCCCCTGCGCTACGACGAATTTGCCGCGCGGCTGGACAAGACGATTTTTGTTTCCGCCACCCCCGGCAAGACCGAGGTCGACCAGAGCGAGAGGGTAGTGCAGCAGGTTATCCGCCCCACCGGCCTTTTGGACCCGGTAATCGAAGTGCGCCCCAGCGAAGGGCAGATGGAGGACATCTACAGCGAGGTGCAGAAGCGGATCAAGGCCGGCGAGCGTTCGCTCATCCTAACCCTCACCAAAAAAATGGCCGAAGACCTGACCGACTATCTGTCCGGCCTGGGGCTGAAAGTCCGCTACATCCACAGCGAGGTAGAAACCATCGAGCGGGTGGAGATTCTCACCCAACTTCGGCAGGGGGATTTTGATATTTTGGTGGGGATCAATTTATTGCGCGAAGGGATAGACCTGCCGGAAGTTTCGTTTATTGCGATTCTCGATGCGGACAAGATTGGCTTTTTGCGCTCGCTGACGAGCCTGGTGCAGATAATCGGGCGGGCGGCGCGGAATGCCGCCGGCAAGGTGATAATGTACGCCGACCGCATGAGCGAAGCGATGGAAACGGCGATAAGCGAAACCAACCGCCGCCGCGAAATTCAAATCGCCTACAACAAGCAGCACGGTATAACGCCGGCAACGGTAAAGAAAGCCATCGCCGATATCCTTGTCCGCCATGCCCAGGAAGCGAACAGCGCGGCGTCGGCTTCCATTGAAGTTTTGGAAAAGTCCTACAATGTGCTAATTCCCGCCCAGCGCAAGCAGCTTATCCGGGCGCTGGAGAACGAGATGCTGGAACACGCCAAAAACCTGGAGTTCGAGCAGGCAGCGGCAATGAGGGACGAAATCGTACGGATAAAGGAACTGGGAAAAATTTAGTTTGCGCTCATTCGCGTAACTCGTTATTTCTTTTACTGGTTTTGCTTTTGCCCCTGAACGGTATATTTGCGAAGGTCGATCAGCGCCTGCTTTGCCCGTTCCCTGACCGGCAGGGCATAGGAGCCTTCCGATATCCGGATAAGCAGTTGAACGGCGGTGGGGTCTTTTATACCGTTGTTTCTTGCGGCGATTTTATCCAAAGCGTCAACCGCGGAAAGGGCAAGCAGGTTATCCGGAGCGGTAAAATTGTTGAATCTATTTGCAATAAAGACAATCGCGGCGACCGCATCGTCGTTGTCATTCGTGCCTATGGAACCAAGCGATTTGACCGCTTCCTGCAGCACCATTGGTTCATTGTCGCTGGTGCAGATTCTTATGAGCGCGGCTTTTGCCTCCGGCGTCCCTACGGTGCCAAGGTGCTTTGCCGCCTGCCGCCTAACCTGGGGATAATCGTTCATCAGCCGTCCGCTTTCCCTGACTCTGTTTGTGGTTCCCTCCGTGGAAAGGAATTCCAGGGTACGGCGAATTTCATCGTTGGTATTGCCCCGTTCAAGAACCTGTTCAATATATTCCAGCGCGATCAGCTTTTGGTCCAGGCTGTCTGCTCTGGCGGTTTCGCGGATTATCATCATCTCAATCGCTTCCTGCAAATAAGCTTCCTCAACCGACATTTCCGAGGAATTCGTCTGACCCATAACTGCCGGTACAGCAATAAGGGCCGCAATAATCAGAATGGAAAAACGCCTTAAAATCATTTTGTTTCTCTCCTTAATTACCTAGTTTACAATTTTCCACTTATCATCGACTTTGATCAAGTCATACAGCCGCAAACGCCTCGTTTCGGTTCTGGTTGTATTGTTCGCATCTTTTACGTTCCTGGTCTCCACAAAATAGGCTTTGACTCTGTTGTCATCTTCAAATTCTATCTCGTCCACCCGGCTGTTCGCCCGGGATGGAACGACCACCTGCCCAAAATAATCGTTCGCCGACCTCAGCACAATTTTTCTTGTCTTTAATGAAGGCTGTTCCGAGGCTTCCGCCAAAAATTCCGGCGAAGATATTTTTCCAAAATATTCGTCCGACAGGGCGTCTCTCCAGCCGGTATAGTTTTTGGCGCTAATCGTTTTATTGAGGCCATCGATAAAGAGCCTTACCTCGGCCAGTGTATTGTCGTACACCTCCCTGCTGACTGCTCCGTGGATGTTTTCCTGTTCTGCCGCGGCAGGTTCCACAGCGGCGCCGGTATCTGCCGGCGGTTTTTCCTCAATTGCCGCCGGTTTTGACGCGCATGCAATAAACAGGGCGGGTATCAGGAGCAGGTACAGTATTGACCTTCTCATATCTCCTCCATTTTAGGCAATTTTTGGACGTGCGTCAAGGGACTGGGGCAACTTTAGGTGTCTTTCATGCCCAGTTCAAGGGTAAGTTCCACTTCGCCCCGGGAAATACCCATTGTCCGCGCAATTTCTTCAATACCCCAGCCCTGGCGCTTAAGCTTGATAATGTTTTCGCGGTCCCTTGGCGGCGGTGCGCCACCGCCGGACTTGCCGGTACGGGCGGCTGTTTTTCCTTCCTCCCTGTCCAGGAGGGAACGGGTCAGTTTAAGCTGGGTTTGGGCGTCTTTGTCGAGGTTTTGCAGATCCGTGGCAAGCCGGGCAAAACTTTCACGGGCAACATTCATTTCCGCAATCCGTTTTTCCAGCCATTTGACCGAATCGTCCAATGTGGAGAGCTTTTCGGCGGCGTCCCGGGCCTTCTCGTTCTCGGAGGACAGGGCATTAACGGAATTTTGAATGGTTTCCAGGTCGGTTTTAAGCGTGACGATAATATCCTCGATCCGCCTGGTCGATTCTTCGTCTTCCTGCAGCGCCCTGAAATTCCGGTCAATTCCGTCGTTGATCTCCTGCAGGGTTTTGCCCTTTCGCTCCATCCGCTGGTATTTTTCCTCGGTTTCCTTGATTACGTCTTCCAGATGGCGCAGTTGAACCTGCATGGTCTGCAGGACATCGTCTGAGTTGGAAACCTGGGTAAGTTTTTCCTCTACCGACTGGGAGGTCTGGAGCAGGCGGTTGAAATCGGCTTCCATCAGTTCGATGCGGCGCTTTTCCGTAAGGAAGCGGGTCATTTTGGCGTTTACATCGTCTTCAAGGCGCTTGAGTTGGGTAAATTCGCCGTCAAAACGTGCCAATTCGCTCTTTAGCTGGGCAAGTTTTTCAGTATTGACGTTCATGTCCTCAACATAACGATCAAGATTCGCTTTGAGCGCGTCGGTTCGCTCAAAAAGCTTGGTTTGCGCGGCAATTTCTCTGCTAATCCCGTCCATTGCACTACGCGCTTCCAGCAGACGCACGTCATTTTCCCCGATAATCTCGCGGCTGCGGCTGCGGGCATCTTCCATCGCTTCGTCAAGTTCTTTCATGCGGGCGCTGTACTGGGTCTGCCATGCCTCAACTTCTCCCCGGATACCCCCTTCAAATGAGACAGCCTCTGCCTTGAGCTGTTCCAGATCGGACAGTATCTTCGTACTTTGGGCGGTAATGGCCTTGTTGAGTTCCGCAGCGACGCGATCTTCGGTATCCTGGCGCCTTGTTTCGGAATCCCTGGCGAGAGCCGCCAGTTTGCTGCCCATATCGTTCTGCCACGAAGCAAGCTGGCTGTCGATTTCGGCGCTTCGTTTTGAAAGATTGGCAAGGAAATCATCTTCAAAGCCCTGGAGTTTTTGGGAAACATTTTCAAACGATTTTTGCTTAATACCCGAAAGCTCCCGGTCCACTCCCGCAAGTCCCTCCCGCAGGGTTTCCAGCTGGCTGTCGTACTCCTCCCGGGTGCTTTCCCAATCGGTGCGGAGTTCATCGCCGAAGCGGGTAAAGTCGCCGCTGACCCGGTTTATCGCTTCCTGCATTGAGAGCCGCAGTTCCGCTTCGACTCTGGCGGCATCGTCGGAAATGCCGGAAATCTGGCTGAGCTGTTCCTCCTGCGCCTGGCGGTACTCTTCAAGCCGCTGTTCGGTTGCGGCGAATATATCCTTTCCGGCATCGCGGAGTATGATTTCCCAGTCTTCCCTCTGATGCCTGATTGCGCTGTCCAGTTCTTCGGCCTGTTGTTTTGCGAGGCTGGTATATTGACGGATGTCCCTGTTCCATTCTTCCTGTTGCTGCTTGGAGTAGGCGGTCAGTTCCTGCAGGTCTTTTTTCCAGTCTTCGCTGTACACCTTCTGGCGCGCTTCAATTGCGGCGGTTTCGGCCTTCCATTCTTCGCGGCCGCTTTTGAGCTGATCCTGAATTTCGCCTAACTTTGTTCTGACGGTCTCCTGAACGGATTTGATCTTTTCCTCGTAGCTGGCCTTGATGGTATTCAGCCGATCCTGCGCCTGTTCGCGGAGTTTCGCGAGGGCGGCCTCCTCGACTTTGTCCGCCCTGCTGCCCGCCCGGTCAATCGCTTCGGTAAGGAGTTTGTCGATTCGCTCCTCGTCCCGCGCAAGCCTGTTTTCCCTGTCCTGCTCCAGCCTGTTTACCGCTTCCCGGTGTTCCTCTATTTTCCGGCCTATGGTTTGGGCGCTTGCCTCAAAATCCGAAACCGCTGTGCGCGCGCCGGATACGGCTGTTTCAACCGCCTTTTCCAGCGCGGCGAGATTTTTCTGCCCAAAAAATTCCTCTATCGAATCCAGCTTGCCGCCTATTGAATCAATCTCCGCTTCCGCGTTTTCGACTTTTTCCCTGATCTCCGTTACCCGCTTTCCGACATTTTCCACAAAAGAAGATTCATCGCGGATCCGGTTGAGGTTTTCCTGAACCCTGCCGGTCATCTGGACAAGCTCTTCGAGGGAGGCGTCGTAAATTTGAATCCGTTCGTCAATCTGCGTAAGCGCCTGGACTTTCTGCGCCAGCTCTTCCCTGGTCAGTGCCTGAATGCGGCGCATCAGCTCGGAGGCGGCTTTCCGTTCCACTTCCAGGGCGATGCCATAATCCTTGATAACGGCGCCCTTCTCGTCGATGTAGGCGTTGATGTCTTTCTTCCACCGGTCGGCGAAATTCCTCGCCTGGTTCAGGGAACGGTTGCTCCGGTCCAAAAGGCGGAAGAAGATAAGAACAAGAATTACTATGCCAAGGGTTATCAGGTTTCCGACATCAAACAACATGGTCTTACTGTAGCATATAATTACGCAATTGGCGATAGTTGCGGAAGGTAAAATCGGCATCCCCGCCCTGCTTCCCGCCCCCGGCAAGCAGCGCCGTTTTCATGCCCGCCCGTTTTGCTCCAAGCACATCGTAACGGTAACTGTTGCCAACATAAAGTATTTCTCCGCTCTCGCATCTCAATTCTTCGGCAAGGCAGGCAAAGGGGCGCAGGGCAGGCTTGATGGCCCCGGTCTCTTCCGAGCACAGTACCGCGTCCCAGCCCTCCGCTATGCCCAAATTTTCCAACTTTGTTTTCGGGGGAAAATCCGACAAAAGGCCGAGTTTGATCCCCGCAGAGCGCAGTTCCGCGAGCAATTCCCGCACATGGGGGAACAGCTTTATTTTCCGGAAGTGCCCCTCAAAGCCCCGGTAGACAAGGCGTTCAAGCATTTCGCGGATCTGGTGTGGCGGCGCGTTCAGCCGTCCGGCGGTTAATTGCGCCTGATAATCATAAAAATCTTCCCTGAAAGATGAAGGGGATTCTTCCTGCTCGCTGCGGATACGATCCCTTGCCCCGGAGAAGGCGATCAGCAGCCGCCAGTGCCCCAACAGAAACGGCAGCAGCCGGACATTCAGGCGGTAATTGGGATAAAGGGTTCCGTCAAGGTCAAAGGCTACAGCAGCAATTCCGGGGAGCATAGAAGGATAGTGTAGTGGAAAAAGGGACTGGGGACTAGGGATCGGGGACTGGGGCGAACTTTTATTTTCAGAAGACCTCACGCCAAGGCGCGGAGGCGCAAAGGACGCGGAGAAATGCGGGTTGTCTGCGAATTGTGCGCAAACATCCTTGAATATTGGTACCTCTGAAATTTCGATAGAGGGGTAAAGCCCATCGGACGAAAACTCTGCGTTCTCTGCGTCTTTGCGTGAGAAAATTAAAAAAGTGTCTTTCTCAGCAGCGCAATAAAATCCTTCCGGCTCATTTCCTGCCCGCCCAGGCTGGTAAGGTGAGGTGTGGGGACCTGGCAGTCGATGAATTCCACGCCGTCTGCGAACAGGTGCTGTGCGAGGCTGAGGAAGGCGGCCTTGGAGGCGTTGGGTTTTTGCGAAAACATCGACTCGCCGAAAAAAGCCCTGCCAATGCGTACACCGTAACAGCCGCCGGCAAGCTTGCCCCCGGCATACGCCCCCGCCGAAATTGCCCAGCCAAGACGGTACATCTCGGTGTATGCCTCAATAATATCGATGCTTATCCATGTTCCGTCCTGGGCGGGGCGTTCCGTTTCGGCGCAGCCGCGGATAACGGCGGTAAAATCCCGGTTAACGGCGATTACAAAGCGGCCGCTTTCGAGGATTTTCCGCATGGAATGCGATATATGCAGGTTTTCCGGGAAGATCACCATGCGGGGATCGGGGGACTGCCAGAGAATCGGGTCGCCGGGGCCGTACCAGGGAAACAGTCCCTGTTCGTAGGCCGAAAGAAGCATGCCCGGCGAAAGGTTGCCCCCAACGGCGATAATGCTGTCCTTCCAGGTTTGCGGGGGAGGGAAGGAGTAGCGGTCGTTTTCGCTTAAATACGGAAAATCCGGGTCGGGACCAGCACGGAACCTCATGCTTCCTGTGGTTCGAGGATTGTTTCCTCAATGTCGATGCAGTATTCATCCCGCCAGTCCACCGTCGCTTTGCCGCCGTACATGAGCTGCCCAAAGAGCACTTCATCGACAAAGAAACTTTTGATTTTTTCCTCGATGATTCTGCCGGCATTGCGCGCGCCGAATTCCCTTGAGTAGCCTTCTTCGGCAAGGTGTTCCACGCAGGCATCGGTAACGGTAAGCCGCACGTTTTTTTCGGCAAGCTGCGCCGCGAACAGATCGATCTCCTTACGGACGATTGACACCATAATCCCGCGGGAAAGGTGGCCAAAACGCACAACGGCGTCCAGGCGGTTGCGGAATTCCGGCGTAAATATTCTCTCCACGGCGCTGTCCACGGCGCTGTCGTC
>Ga0082212_10012489_pt1 | contig 10695 bp, 18 predicted proteins | sample TergutNt197P3_FD_71548 | JGI IMG/M metagenome (GOLD analysis project Ga0082212, IMG submission 71548) | Neocapritermes taracua P3 segment gut microbial communities from Petit-Saut dam, French Guiana - Nt197 P3 | ecosystem: Host-associated > Arthropoda: Insects > Digestive system > Gut ...
TACAACTCCTACGTAACCGGCGCGGTAGCAAGTCACCGTACTCCATAAAACGAATTAGCAGGCATTTCCTTATCCGTCAATCGTTAAACGTTTTGGAGGATATGGCCCATTTTTTCTTTTTTTACGCGCAGGTAGTTCTGGTCCACGTCGTTCGGGATGACTTCGATAGGAACTCTTTTTTCGATTATGATGCCTTCGTTTTCCAGTCCGTGAACCTTGTTTGGGTTATTGGAAAGCAGGTTGACACGCGTGGCGCCGAGATATTTCAGAATCTCGGCCGGCATCACATAGTCGCGCAGGTCGGCCTCAAAGCCGAGCGAAATGTTGGCCGCGACCGTATCCAGCCCTTTATCCTGTAATTCGTATGCGCGGATCTTGTTGGTGAGACCGATGCCCCGGCCTTCCTTTTGCTGATAAACCAGAACGCCGTTTCCTGCTTTGGCTATCAAATCAAGCGCGGCATTGAGCTGTTCGCCGCAGTCGCATCTTTTAGAGGAGAAAACATCGCCGGTCAGACATTGGGAGTGAATACGTACAAGCGCGGCCGTTTCCGGGCAGGGAGTACCCATAACCAGGGCCACGGCTTCTTCGCCGGAATCGGCATCCCGGAACCCGTAAATACGAAACTCCCCAAAAACAGTGGGGAGTTTCGCTGAAGGAATGGTATCAAATTTCATTGCGGCAATCAGTCGTAGGACGTTGCCCTACGAATCGTTTATTTTTCGCTTTCAGCCGCAGCCGGTGCTTTTTCGCTCTTTTTGGCTTTGCTTTTGCGTTCTTTAGGCTTATATTCGCTGCCCACTAATTCTATGATGGCTTTCTGCGTACCGTCGCCGGGTCGGAAGCCCAGCTTGACGATCCGGGTATAACCACCAGGTCTTTCCGCAAAGCGCGGTGCCAAAGTGCTGAACAGCTTCGAAACAACCGCCGGATCTTTCACAAACGCCAGCGCCTGACGGCGGGCATGTAATGAATCCCGTTTTCCAAGCGTGATGATTTTTTCCGCAATCGGACGCACAGCCTTTGCGCGTTCCACGGTCGTTTGAATTCGCTCTTTATCAAGGAGCGACGTTACCATGTTGCGAAACATCATTAAACGATGGGGGGTTTTACGCCCCAGTTTTTTTCCTGCCACTCGATGTCTCATGAATCTAAGCTCCTTAGTCCGACCTGGGACCGGGAACAAGCCGGCCGTCAACGTCAAGTCGCATTCCGAATGATAAGCCCATATCGGAAAGAATATCTTTAATTTCATTCAGGGATTTACGCCCGAAATTTTTCGTCTTTAACATTTCGCCTTCGGATTTCTGCACAAGTTCGCCTATCGTCTTGATTTCGGCATTTTTCAGGCAGTTGTAGGAGCGCACCGAAAGCTCCAGTTCCTCAACGGAACGTTTCAGATTTTCCACCAGCCGTTCAGCCTCACGATCAACCGTTTCTTCAATTTCTTCCGGGCCTTCCTCGAAATTGATAAAAATAAACATGTGATCTTTAACGATCTTGGCTGCCCTGGCGATTGCGTCATCAGGCGATATGCAGCCGTTTGTCCAGACATCCAGCACAAGTTTGTCGTAGTCCGTGGTCTGCTCTAACCGGGCTGCTTCCACCGTATAATTCACCCGTTTGATCGGCGAGTGAACACTGTCGAGCGGGATGTAGCCGAGAGGCAGATCTTCTTCGAAATTTTCATCCGCCTGAACGTAACCGCGTCCTTTTTTAACCCGCATCTCGATCTTGAGCTTGCCTCCTTCACCGATAGTGGCAATATGAACATTCGGATCGAGAATATCCACATCCGGATCCCCGGCAAAATCGGATGAAGTAACTACGCCGGCTTTATTCGATTCAAGATATATCGTCTTTGTATGATCGACATTGAGCCGCAACGGAACCTGCTTGAGGTTCATTATTATATTGGTCGCGTCCTCTTTCACGCCGGGAATAGGCGTAAATTCGTGCAGAACGCCTTCTATTTTAACGGCGGTGATCGCCGCGCCTTCAATAGAAGAAAGCAATACACGGCGCAATACGTTACCAATAGTCGTACCGAAACCACGCTCAAAAGGCTGCCCGTAAAAGCGGCCGTAAGTCTGGCTCAGTGTCTCGGAATCACAGATCAACCGTTTTGGCTTCTGAAAAGCTCTTGTCATATTTATCCTCTTATTGCTTACTTCGAATAGAGTTCCACGATGAGCTGTTCATCAATCGGCATTTGGATGTCTTCACGCTTTGGAAGCGAAAGCACGGTGCCTTTAAGGGCGTCTGCATTCAGCTCAAGCCAGGCGGGAACTCCCCCGCGCCCGCCGATGGAACCTACCGAATCCAGCACCTGCTGATTCTTTTTCAAACTTGCTTTGAGAGCGACGACGTCGCCAGGTTTAACCTGCGCGGATGCGATATCCACTTTTTTGTCGTTAATAAGAACATGTCCGTGGGTTACAATCTGTCGCGCCAGATCACGGGAAGCGGCAAAGCCGAGGCGGAACACAACATTGTCCAGACGGCTTTCAAGAAGCATCAGGAGCGTTTCACCGGTAATGCCCTTCATATGGTCCGCTTTATGAAAATAGTTGGCGAACTGGTTCTCAAGCACACGGTAAATACGTTTAACCTTCTGTTTTTCGCGGAGCTGTATACCATATCCCCCTGTTTTTGGGCGATGATTGTGGCCATGCTGCCCCGGAGGAAAACTCCGTTTCTCAACGGCACATGTATCCCTGAAGCAACGCTCGCCTTTAAGGAAAAGCTTTGTCCCTTCGCGTCGGCACAGCCGGCATTTCGCTTCGCGGTATCTTGCCAATTCCCAATCTCCTTAATCAAATATCAAAAACAAATATCAAAAATATCTTTTACACTCTGCGCCGTTTCGGTGGCCGGCACCCGTTGTGCGGAATCGGTGTAATATCCCGTATTGCCTTCACTTCCAGACCGGCGGCCTGCAGAGCGCGGATCGCGGATTCCCGACCGGCGCCCGGCCCTTTAAGTCTCACGATTACGGTTCTCATTCCGTATTCCTTGACTGCCGTGGCGGCAATCGTGGCGGCCTGCTGGGCGGCAAACGGCGTTCCCTTGCGTGATCCGCGAAATCCATTGGCTCCCGAACTCGAGGTAGTCAGCAGGTTGCCGTCTAGATCGGTAATGCTGACAATGGTATTGTTAAATGTCGACAAAATGTGCGCCATGCCCGCGGGAATATTCAGTTTTTCCCGCTTCTTACCGCCGGCTTTACGTTTTGTGGTTTTCTTTCCCTGCTTTGCCTGTTTTTCAGCCATGAGTAGCTCCAGCCGGCTCCTTTACTTTTTACCGACAATTCTGCGCGGTCCCTTGCGCGTTCTGGCGTTTGTGTGTGTTCTCTGCCCACGCGCCGGAAGACCGCGGCGATGACGCAATCCACGATAGCAACCGATTTCCATCAGCCTCTTAATGTCCATCGAAACGGCTTTCCGCAAATCGCCTTCAACCATACCGTCGCGTTGTATAATATTGCGGATTTTCACGGTTTCTTCCTCGGTCAGATCCTTGACCTTGGTATTAATATCGATCGCGACTTCCTGACAGATCGTCGTTGCGCGGCTTTTGCCGATGCCGAATATGTACGTTAGACCGATCTGAACCCGTTTATTGACCGGCAGATCCACTCCTGCGATTCTAGCCAATACTAACCTCCTTAGCCTTGACGCTGCTTGTGCTTAGGGTTGGTACACCGAATCTGAATAACTCCATTGCGGCGCACGACCTTGCATTTAGTGCACATTTTTTTTACTGACGCTCTTACCTTCATAACTCCGTCCCTGCCTCAAGATAACCGAACAACCGATAAAGAATACAAGATATCGGCCGCGGAATACAGGCCCAAATCTCTATTATTTATGCCGGTAAACAATCCGTCCCCGTGACAGATCGTAGGGAGAAAGTTCAACCAGCACTTTGTCGCCAGGAAGAATACGAATAAAATTCTTGCGCATCTTTCCCGAGATGTGCGCAAGAATCAGGTGTTTACTTTCAAGTTCCACTCGGAACATGGCGTTCGGCAACGTTTCCGTAACCGTACCGATGACTTCTATCGCATCCTCTTTAGACATATACTTAAGTTTTCTTCGCAGGCGCGGAATTCATTTTTTCATCCACAACGTCGCGAATAGCATAAAAAACTTTCGCTGGCAACTCATCACCGTCAATCGGCACGAATATTTCCTGTTCCTGGTAATATCGAATAAGCGGCTCGGTTTGTTCATGATAAACCTTGAGCCGCGAGGTAACGACTTCTTCGGTATCATCCGCCCGATGCATCAGCGTTACGCCGCACCTGTCACATAATCCTTTAATTTTACCGGAACTGAGCTGTTCGCTAAAAGTCCGGTTACAATTCGGGCAAACCCAACGCGCCCCTAATCTGCCGATCAGAACCTGATCTGGGACTTTAATACCAACCGTTACGGAAATGACGCCGTCACGATCCAATATCCCCTGCAGCGTACCAGCCTGCGCCAATGTCCGGGGATAGCCATCCAGGATAAAACCACGGCCACAATCCGGTTTCTGCAATCGTTCACGGACAATGGCATCAACTAATTCATCCGGAACCAGTAAGCCAGCTTCAAGGAGTGTTTTCGCCCGCGCACCCAGTTCCGTGCCTTCCTTTATCGCCGTCCTCAACATATCGCCCGTCGAGATATGCGCAAATCCGAACGTCTCGGAAATCAACCGGGCCTGGGTACCTTTCCCCGCTCCAGGGGGGCCCAGCATAATAATCGCCATTTTCAAGCTGGTCACTTGTCTATCCACGATTGTATCTAGGTCGCTAACCCCTTCTTCCGCGAATCCTTCCCTTTTTCAGAAACCCGTCATAATGACGCATAATCAATTGAGATTCTATCTGCTGGACGGTATCCATGGCGACGCCGACAACAATTAGAAGCGACGTACCGCCAAAGTAGAATGTCACGCCCAACCCGGTAGTGATCCCGCTCAATTGCAGTGAACTAAGTAAATCGTCAAGCCAGGATCCGATAAAAGGAATCGATTGAACCTTAAGCCCTGTTATAAGGAATTCAGGCAGAAGACAAATCAGCACCAGATAGATTGCGCCGGCCAATGTCAGTCTGCTTAAAATACCGTCAATATATTCCGCGGTTCTATGTCCGGGACGTATGCCGGGAATGTACCCGCCGTATTTTCTGATGTTATCCGCCACTTCCATCGGATTGAAAATAATGCTGACATAGAAAAAACAGAAAAATACTATACCAACAATGTAAAGCACGTTGTACCAGAACATGCCCTGCGCAATCGCGGCGGTAAACTCTTTCATCCAGCCGTAAGACAGCACGGTTCCCAGCGTTGAAGGAATCGCAATGATCGACGAGGCAAAGATTACCGGAATTACGCCGCCGGAGTTTACTTTCAGTGGAAGATGCGTCGACTGCCCGCCGTAAACTTTTCTTCCGACCACACGTTTTGCATATTGAACCGGAATTCTGCGCTGCCCCCGCTCGACAAAAACCACGGCGGCAACGACCAGTATCATCATAACCACCAGCGCCAGCGCTGTTATGATCTTCATTTCCTGCTGACGGAAAACCGCGTTGAACATCCAGCTTATGGCGCCAGGCAGTCCGGCCACAATACCGGCAAAGATTATCAGACTTATGCCGTTACCGATACCGCGTTCGGTAATCTGTTCGCCGATCCACATAATAAAGGCCGTACCGGCGGTCAATGTAATCATGACCGTCAGACGGAATCCCCATCCCGGATTGAGAACGATATCGCCGCCCGGCCCACCGGATCGCTCCAGTGCGAAAGCCGTCATGAAACCCTGAACCAGTGTAAGAACGACGGTCAGATAGCGGGTATATTGCGTTATTTTCTTTCGCCCCAGCTCGCCTTCCTTGGAAAGCTTTTCAAGATGGGGAACAACCACTGTTGCCAACTGCAAAATGATCGATGCCGTGATATACGGCATGATTCCCAAGGCAAAGATACTGAAGCGTCTAAGAGAGCCGCCGGAAAATATGTCCAGAAATCCGAAAATCGACCCGGCGTTTTGCTGAAACAACTGCTCCAGTGCCGTGTTGTCTATACCCGGCGTGGGAATGAACGCGCCAATACGATACACCGCCAGCAGTCCCAGCATGTAAATCACCCGCTTACGCAGATCTGGAATACTGAATATATTCTGTATGGCGCCTATAATCCGATTCTTTTCTTCCGGCATTTTATTTCCGTATATTAGTAAAACTAGGAGATAACTTCGACGCTTCCACCTGATTTCTGAATCTTCTCAACTGCGTTTTTGCTGAAACGATGGGCACGTACGTGAATCGCATTTGTGATCTCACCGGTTCCGAGAATTTTTATATTTTCGCTGAGATTTTTAATAATGCCATTATCCCGCAAAACGACCGGATCGATATTTGTGCCCGCCTCAAAATCGGCAAGCTTTTCCAGGTTCACTACGACATATTCTTTACGGAAAATATTGTTAAATCCGCGCTTTGGCAGGCGACGGTAGAGTGGCATCTGGCCGCCTTCAAATCCTGGACGCATGGTGGAACCGGCTCTGGAATGCTGCCCGTTGTATCCACGCGTCGCCGTCTTGCCGTGACCGGATCCAATACCGCGTCCTATCCGTTTGGTCTTCCGATTCGACCCTGGCGCCGGCTTTAATGTATTAATGCTTAACATGGCTATATTTCGTCCTTAATGAAAATTACAGAATCCGCACCAGGTGCGGAACCTGCGCCACCATTCCACGAACAGCCGGAGTATCCACCCGCTCGACAATCTGATTCAACCGCTTGAATCCCAGACTCTTAATGACCAGTTTGTGTTTTTCCGGAGTGGCTATTGCGCTTTGAAAATACTGAATTCTCAGCATCGCACCGGACTCTACATTATTTTTCGGCTTCATTTCTACAAGTCCTCCACCTGCCTGCCGCGCAATTTCGCAACATCTTCAGGCCCCTTGAGCCTTTTCAGTCCGTCAAAAGTAGCCTTGACTACGTTATGCGGGTTCGGGCTGCCAAGAGACTTGGTTAGAATATTGGAAATTCCCGCCGATTCCAGCACTGCGCGAACAGGCCCACCCGCTATCACGCCGGTACCCTCGGAAGCCGGCTTCAGAACAACGCGCCCGGCGCCATAACGACCCAGAATTGCATGTGGAATGGTTTTTCTCTGCATGGGCACGACGATAAGGTTTTTTCTCGCCTGTTCGACTCCTTTTTTGATCGCCTGTGGCACTTCTTTCGCCTTCCCCATTCCATAGCCGACCCGGCCATTCTGGTCGCCGACAACCACGAGAGCGCTGAAGCTCAGGTTTTTTCCGCCCTTGACCACCTTGGTTACGCGGTTAATTGAAACCACCTGATCTTTAAATTCCTGTTGCGCATTCGGATCGTTCTTTTCCAAGATCTCTCTCCCTAAAATTTAAGTCCCGATTCTCGCGCCGCGTCAGCGACCGCCTTTATGCGTCCATGATAGAGGTATCCGCCGCGGTCAAATACCACCGTTTCGATCCCCTTGCTTTTAGCCCTCTCCGCGATCGTCTTACCGACAAGTTTTGAGGCCTCGATATTGCCCGTCCCCTTGCACTCACCGCGCAGTCCTTTTTCGAGCGTTGATGCGGTCGCCAGGGTTTTCCCACGACTGTCGTCGACAATTTGCGCGTATATATACCGCGAGCTGCGATACACGCAAAGTCTCGGCCGTTCCGAGTCACCGGAAACTTTCGTCCGGATACGTTTATGGATTCTTAGCCGTTCGCGGCTGCGGTCAATCAAACCGATCATTATGCACCCTTCTTTCCGACTTTAAGTTTGATCGCTTCGCCGGCGTAGCGGAGTCCTTTGCCTTTATAGGCGTCCGGCCGCTTCAAAGAACGGATGTCCGCGGCAACCTGTCCGACAAGCTGTCTGTCCGCTCCGGAAACGGTGATCGTCGACACATAGTTTTGTATGGTTCTGCTCTGCCTTTCCACCTTAATGCTGATTCCCTTGGGAACCGGAAACTCTATCGGGTGAGAATAGCCGAGTGACAGAGTAACAGCATTGGGCTTTGCGTCAACTTTATAGCCAATGCCGATCAGATCAAGATCCTTTGAAAAACCCTCGCTGACGCCTCGAACACAGTTTGCCGCAAGTGCACGCGCCAGTCCGTGATACGCCGGATAGGGTTTCTCGTCCGAAGGGCGGCTTGCAGTAAGAACGCCGTCTTTCACCTCAAAACTTATCCCGGAAGGTATCGGCGCAGAGAGCGTTCCCAGCTTGCCCTCAACCTGCAGGCTGCGGTCGCCTATTGTCACTTTTACGCCGTTCGGCACTGTGATTGGTTTTTTACCTATTCGTGACATAAAACACCTTGTTAAGCGATTCGAACCTCGTAAAACGAGTGCCGAATCCGGAATTTCGTGTTAACGGTCCGGGCATATGGGACGGTCAGCTTACGGAGCAGAGCACTTCCCCGCCCAGACCTTTTTCTTTCGCCTGTTTCCCTGTGAAAACCCCATGGGATGTAGATAAAATACAAATACCCAAACCGTTGAGAATGGACGGGATATCACCCTTACCCGCGTATACGCGGCAACCTGGACGGCTTACCCGTTCTAGCGAGGTAATCACGGGCGTTTTCCCGGCCGAATAGCGCAACTGGATGCGAATCATTCCCTGCCGGTTGTCCCGATTCAAAAGGAAATTGGAAATATATCCTTCCTCCTTGAGGATTCGGACGATTTCCAGTTTCAGCTTCGACGAGGGAACATCCACGGAATCATGCTTCGCGGCGCTTGCGTTGCGAAGCCGCGTCAGAAGATCCGAAACAGGATCAGTCATTGTCATGATCAAAACTCCAAATAATTCACGATTGACGATTTCTGATTTGCGATCGACGGAAATTAAATATTTCAATCGCCGGTCGCAAGCCCTAATCGTACCTTTACCAGCTCGATTTGGTTACGCCCGGAATTTCGCCCGTCAGCGCCAGTTCACGAAAACAGAGGCGGCACAACTGAAATTTCCGGTAATACCCGCGGGATCGCCCGCAGCGCCGACACCTGCTGTGCGCCCGCACGGCGAACTTCGGCGTCATTCTGGCTTTGGCTTTTTTGCAATTTCTCGCCACATCAACTCTCTTTCTTTATTGCTGCCCTTTTTTAACGAAGGGCATTCCCATAGCTTTCAGTAGTTCGTATGCCTCGTTATCGCTTTTCGCGCTGGTTACGACCGTAACGTTCATACCGCGAGCCTTGTCAACCTTACCGTAATCAATTTCAGGAAAAATCAACTGATCCTTGAGACCAAGCGTGTAGTTTCCGCGACCGTCGAAGGCTTTGTCGGAAACGCCGCGGAAATCTCGCACTCGCGGCAACGCGATACTTATTAGGCGATCCAGAAATTCGTACATCATGTCGCCGCGCAACGTAACCGTCAATCCGATCGGCATCCCCTCACGCAGTTTGAAGGCCGCGATTGATTTTTTCGCCTTCGTAACGATCGGGCGTTGTCCCGTAATCGCCGACAGCTCCTCCGCGGCGACATCAAGAATCTTGGCGTTCGCTATCGCGTCACCCAGCCCCATATTTACATTTATCTTCATCAATTTGGGAACCGCCATGATGTTGGTATAACCAAACTGCTTTGTAAGGGCCGGTACGGTTTCCGTTTTATATAAGTCCCGAAGTCTACTCATTATCTAATCCCTTTTAGGCGTCGATCTGTTCGCCGCATTTTCTGCACACCCTGGTCTTTTTTCCATCCTGGGCGACGCTGACGCCGACGCGTGCGTGCTTATCGCAATTCCTGCAGACAATCTGCAGATTTGAAACATGAACAGGTGATTCCTTCGGCAGAATTCCACCCTTCACATTCTTCTGCGGATTTGGACGGGTATGCTTGCTGACGAAATTGATTCCCTCGACAATCGCTCTGCTTTTGTCTGTAAAGATCCGGAGAACCTTGCCGGTTTTACCTGAATCCTTTCCGGACAAAACATAAACCACATCATTTTTCTTTATATGCACACCAGACATCGGATTCTGTCCCTTTCAATCGCGCTAGAGCACTTCCGGCGCCAGCGAAACGATCTTCAAAAAATCTCTGTCCCTAAGCTCACGGCTGACCGGACCGAAAACGCGCGTACCTATCGGTTCATGCTGATCGTTGATTAATACCGCGGCATTGTCGTCAAAGCGAATATATGAACCGTCCTTACGCCGAAATTCTTTGCGCTGCCTCACAATGACAGCTTTGACAACCTGCCCCTTTTTAACGGTTCCGTCCGGAGTGGCTTCCTTCACGCTGGCGACGATAACATCACCAAGTTGCGCAATTCGCCCAACCTGGTTGCCCAGGGCGTGAATACAGGAGATCCTGCGCGCTCCCGAATTATCCGCCACATCCAACATCGTTTGCATCTGTATCATGACAACCCTCTTGCAATTTTAGATTTTTAATTTAGGATTGCGGATTGAAGCAATTACAATCCACAATCCAAATTCAAAATCCAAAATTTTTTTAGTCCGCGCTTACCGCACCGGCCAGAATCTTTTCCACGCGCCAACGCTTGCGCGCGCTCAACGGTCTTGTTTCCACAATGCGCACCCGATCACCGACTTTGCACGATTCGTTTTCATCGTGCGCCAGAAATTTGGAAGTACGCCGCTGGATTTTTTTATAGAGGCGATGCGGAACCCTTCTG
>Ga0082212_10012490_pt1 | contig 10695 bp, 7 predicted proteins | sample TergutNt197P3_FD_71548 | JGI IMG/M metagenome (GOLD analysis project Ga0082212, IMG submission 71548) | Neocapritermes taracua P3 segment gut microbial communities from Petit-Saut dam, French Guiana - Nt197 P3 | ecosystem: Host-associated > Arthropoda: Insects > Digestive system > Gut ...
ATCAGCGAAAGTCTTGTTTTTGGCATTTTGATAAAGACAATAGGACGCATTTGTCAGGAATCCTCCGAAAGTACACATGAACGTAGCAGGCAGCATTTTAAACAACTCGCTGACGCCATCCACTACCAAAGGTTTTCCCGCTTCAAGGCCTAACGCAAAACATGCGCTCATCACGCCGGCAAGCAGCGCAACCAAAAGTCCTTTTGTCAGCGCGAAATCTTTAATCGCTTTTAGCTTATCCTCTTCCGACATGTTTTTGGCGCGCAAACTTCCGGCATAACCGATCACGGTAATTCCTGTTAAAGTAATACATATACCTATCAACAGAATAAGCCCTTCTCCCCGGAACAGGTTTGTTCCCGCCATGATAGCCGGAATCAGGGTACCGAATGCGGCGCAGGTGCCAAGCGCTATTGACTGCCCGAGCGCCACGCCTAAATAGCGCATGCTCAAACCGAACGTCAAACCGCCTACTCCCCACAAAACCCCAAAAAATATGGCTTTCAATGTAGCAGATGTATCAACCGTCAGGATTTGTCCGAGACTGCTACCTGACGGTACTGCTATTAACGCCCCCAGCAACGGGAAGATTAGCCATGCGAAAATCCCCTGCGTGAGCCAGAAACTCTCCCATGACCAGTCTTTTATTTTTTTGATTGGCACATACGAACTGGATTGTCCGAAACTACCTATGGCTATGATTAATAACCCTATCAGCGTATTCATTTCCTGTTATCGTTTTGACGTGACCGTTTTTTCGTACTGTTCGATCTCGGTAATATAATCATCGCCGGCAGGTACGCCATTCTGAAGACAAAACATATCCCAGACTGCGCTCCAGGGCATGCTTTTCAATTCTTCCTGCCAGGCAAGGCGCTGGAACAGCTTATCTTTCGCTTCGTATTGCTGTAGCTTCCTTTGCGGCTCAAGCAGCGCCATCATAAACGCTTTCTGCGCAGCGCGTATTCCAACTACATAAGCGCCGATACGGTTGATGGTTGCATCAAAATAGTCAAGTCCGATGTACACGCGGTTAAGCGCGTCGCAACGGATAATCTCACGTGCCAGATCCTGCAGGTCGTCGTTCAGTATGACGACATGGTCGCTGTCCCAACGAACCGGACGGCTCACGTGCAGCATAATCTCCGGCGTGAAAAGCAGTAAGCATGAAATTTTATCAGCCACACTTTCCGTCAGATGGAAATGTCCGGTATCAAGCGTTACAATCTTGCCTTTTTTGGCACCATAACCCAGATAGAAGTCATACGACCCTACCGTATAGCTTTCAAGACCGATACCGAACAACTTGGCTTCGATACAGTCTTTCATGTTTTTATACTTCGTTGTGAAAATTTCGTCTAATGATTGTTCCAAAATCTGACGGTATTTCAGCCGGTTAGCAGGTACTTCCTTACTGCCGTCGTGAATCCACAGGTTCATGATACACGGATCGCCCTGAAACTTACCCATGGCTTCGCTGATCTTACGGCAACGTTTTGTATGTTCAATCCAAAAATCGCGTATCCCCTTGTCCGGATTCGCCAATGTAAGATTACCGCTTTTCGGATGCGAGAATGAAGTAGAGTTGAAATCAAGTTTCATGTTATTTTCTTTAGCCCACTCCATCCAGCTTTGGAAATGTTTTGGTTCTGCCTCGTCGCGATCAACGACCTGACCGCCAAAATCGCCGTAAATCTCATGCAATGCCAAACGGTGATTGCCCGCAATCAGGGATTTTACTTTTACAAGATCAGCCCGCACTTCGTCGATGTTTCGGGCGCTTCCCGGATAATTACCTGTTACCTGAATCCCCCCTGACAGTTCGCCGCCCTGATTTTCAAAACCACAGACATCATCGGTCTGCCAGCAATGCAGTGAAAATGAGATTTTTTTAATAATACCCAATGCTTTTTCGGTATCTACTCCGATCTCTGCATAACGTTCTTTCGCTGCTTCATACGCAGCAATAATTGCACTTTCTTTCATATCGTTTTTAATTTAATAATTAATAAATTCATTTTATATTTTATCCTAATTCCTAATTTCCGGATTGAACGTTTTCACCCCAAAAGCCTTCGCCACGATCCGCCGTATCTCCCAGCGGTCTTTTACCAAACCTGCCGCTTTGGCCTGCATCAAACAATTCCCGATTGCGGTTGCTTCCGAAGGGCCTGCTATCACAGGTATTCCAAGCGCATTGGCCGTCATCCTGTTAATGAGTTCGTTCTGAGAACCGCCGCCAATGATGTGAAGTTTTTCAACCGGAAATGAAATCATTTCAGATAACATACCGAGCACCTCTACGTAACGACGTACCAAACTTTCAAAAATACAGCGAATGTACTCAGCGTCGGAGGCAGGCGGCTTCATGCCGTTTTCTTCACAAATCCGGGCAATCATACCTGTCATGCTTGCAGGATTGGCCAGACGCGGATCATCCGGATTGACATAACAATTTACATAGGCGGCCTGTTCAGCCATATCCATGATTTCGGAATATGAATAGGAGCGGCCTTCGCGTTCCCACTCTTTACGGCACTGTTCAAGCAGCCACATGCCGGTGATATTTTTAAGAAAACGGGTAGTACCTTCTATCCCGCCCTCATTGGTGAAATTCTTTTCATACGATTCTTTTGTCATGACAGGCGTTTCCGTCTCGACACCCATCAGACTCCACGTCCCGCTACTTATATAAGCAAAGTTTTGATTTTCAGCCGGAACTGCAAGGATAGCGGAAGCAGTATCGTGTCCTGCAACCGCAATTACCGGAACTTCGCCCACCCCTGTTTCTTCTGCTACAGTTTTAGTCAGCGTACCAATCACAGTACCTGGTTCAACCAGCGGGTGCAGTAACGACGGGGATATTCCGATCGCTTCTATTAATGAAGATTCAAATTGTTTGGTAACCGGATTTAACAACTGCGAGGTGGAAGCATCCGTATATTCGCAAACTTGCTTACCTGTAAGCATATACGACAGCAAGTCGGGCATAAATAATATCTTGTCAGCTTGACGTAACGGAGAAAAATCTTCCTGTTGGGCGCGGTACAGTTGATAGAGGCTGTTAAATTGCATAATCTGAATACCTGTCAATTGATAGACATCCTCTTTGGAAACTATTTTAAAATAGTCTTCCGGAGCGCCGTCTGTATAGGGGTCGCGATAAGCGCGCGGCAAGCCGAGCAGGGTTCCGTCTTTGCCGATATAACCGAAATCAACCCCCCAGGTATCAATTCCTATTGATGTCAGTTTGATACCTTGCCTTGTACATTCCTTCAATCCTTCAATCAACGATTTGTAAAGCCCGAAAATATCCCAGTAATATTTTCCGTGAAGTTCCATGATGGTATTCGGGAAACGCGTAAGTTCTTTCATTTCAAAATTGTCGCCGTCAAAAATCCCCAGTATGGAGCGTCCGCTTGTAGCGCCCAGATCAAAAGCTAAAAAATAATTCTTTTTCATTGTATTCCTGATTTTCTATTTACATTGTCCGACAAAAGTATTTTATTTTTCCGTTCCAAACAATTTTTTTTTAATTTTTTATTCAGTCATTTAATAAAATGACGTTTTTTTAGCTTATCTTTGTCACGTATAGCGAAAAAATAATTACTTGTTGCATCATTCACAAAGAAATGAACCGGGAAATTCTGAAAAAATACTTCACCTGCCTGACAAGCGATCAAACCGAGCAATTTGATGCGCTGGGTGATTTATATTCCGATTGGAACTCAAAGATAAATGTTATTTCACGTAAAGATATAGACAATCTCTATGAACATCATATTTTACATTCGCTAAGTATTGCATGTTTCATCCGTTTCGCGAGCAATACAAATGTGCTGGATGTCGGTACCGGCGGCGGTTTTCCGGGGATTCCACTTGCAATCCTGTTTCCTGATGTCAGGTTTCACCTTATAGACAGTACCGGGAAAAAAATCAAGGTTGTTCAATCGATCACGGATGTCCTGCACTTGAAAAATATTACCACGCGACACTGCCGCATCGAAGAAGAAAAGAACACTTTCGACTTTGTTGTCAGCCGCGCTGTCATGACATTTCCCGATCTGGTCAGACTGGCCCGGAAGAATATCGGTAAAATACAACGCAACGCGCTTCCGAACGGACTTCTTTGCCTGAAAGGCGGCGATGTAAACAGGGAAACAACTGCTTATGGAAAAAATGTACTCATCGCCGGATTACAGGATTATTTCCATGAACCCTATTTCAAAACAAAAAAAATAATTTATATACCCTTATGATTACTGTCAAAACATTTGTATTCAATTTTTTTCGTGAAAATACATACCTGCTGTACGACTATACAAAAGAAGCAGTATTAATTGATTGCGGATGTATCACACAAAACGAAAAAGAGACGTTAACCCGTTTTATTTCTGACAATCAGCTAACCTTGAAAAGGCTGTTTTGTACGCACTACCATTTCGACCATGTGATTGGAAATGCGTACATTTTTCATACATACGGCATATGTCCCGAACTTCACAGGGAAGAAAAAAATGCCAATACCCCCACCCTTCAGATGCAGGCGGATAAATATGGAAGAAACATGAAATTTGAAGAAATTGAACCTGCCGGTTATATTGAGGACGATGAAACTCTGCATTTCGGCTCTTCCGAACTAAAAGCCATTCTCGTGCCGGGACATTCTCCTGCAAGTCTCGCATTTTACAGTAAAACCGACGGGTTTATCATTTCCGGCGATGTGCTGTTCTATGGTACAATCGGACGTACCGACCTCTTTGGCGGCGACTATAATACGCTCATCGACAGTATCCGGGCCAGGCTCATGACATTACCCGACAACACCAAAGTATATTCAGGCCACGGCCAGTCGACTACCATCGGATTCGAAAAAGCCTATAACCCTTACCTTTAGCATAAAAATAAACTGCCTTCGGCTTTCACCGAAGGCAGTTTGAAGGCACTTTAATTCCAACCATCCGCCTGGATGACCATTAAGGGGTTGGTATCTTTTTCTTCTGTCGGGATTGGAAATTTTTTATGTCTGGCGCTTGCAGAACCTTTCAGTTCGTCCAACATGTTTATTTTACCCAATCGATCCCAGCGCACTAAGTCGAACCAATAATGCTGTTCGCCGAACAGTTCGATATACCGCTCGCGTTTCAGAATTTCAAAAGCATTGGCGGCATTCACGTCGTTATACGGTTCCGCCTTTACGGCATTGCGGGTGCGCACTTCGTTGATTAATGTCTTGGCTTTCGCGTAATCGCCCTTTGCAATGCAGGCTTCCGCAATGAGCAGTTTAATGTCGGCAACCCGGATCAGGACAGACGAAAAATCGCCGTCTCCAATATCCACATGCTCATATTTTTCATACTGGCAATATTTCTTCCATTTATAGCCAGACATTGAACTGCCGTCGTTAGGCCTGAAAATGAAATCAATATGATCCGGAAAAGGCGCGCCCATCTCGCCGTCGCCATACATGATGAACTGGTTTCTCGGATCAAGATAAGCACCGCCATTCAGCGAATAACGGAATTTGTCGGCTCCTGCATCGGATACGGACACATTGCCCCAGTCGTTGAATCCATATTCTATATCGCGTCCGCAATTGGTAGCCTTATCTCCCCAGGTTTCCTTACCGTCGAACATATAATAGGAATTGCCTTCGCCCCATCCCCAGAACTTATGCAATACCTGTAAAATTATTTCAGGGCTTGTATGGTTTCCGCTTGCAAACAACTGGTAGTAATCCGGATGATATTCGGATGCTCTTACCGACTCGAACGACGAGATCGCCTTGTCGTTATCTCCCTTCGTCAGATATAATTTCCCCAACATGGCGCGCGCCGCGTCTTTGGTTATCCTGCCTAAAAAATTATCTTCCCAGGATTCGGGTAACTTAGAAAGTGCGGTTGTCAGCGCTTTTTCAATTTCCAACTGGACTTCCGCATAAGGAGTTCTTGCCTTGGCCGGTTCGTTTTTGATAGATTCCCATGATTCGTGGTAAGGCGTGTCTCCCCACAATTCTGTCAGGAAATAATAGGCATACCCGTGGAAAAAATAAGCTTCGCCTAACATTCTGTCTTTATACGCTGCTTCAGCATCGCTTGTTGTTTCCCATGCGGTCAGTTTTTCAATCGCAACCAGCGCGCGCAGGCTCATCCGGTAAAATCCGCGCCAGGCCTGATCGATATATGGATTTTCGGGACGATAGGTAAATTCTTCGAATTGTACCAGTTCCACTTCCAACTGGGCGGTTTTAGTAGCATGTCCCGATAAAAGGTCAAAAATAAAGTACCAGTCGCGTCCATAAAAAGGCCGCTGTGTGAAAACGGAATAACAGGCGGCTATCACTTCCTGACATTCTTTCTGTGTTTTAAAGTAATTAGCTTCGTCAAATTGTGCCGGATTTTTCAGATTCAGGACGTCTTCATTACATCCGGACAGTAAAATACATCCGACTATCGCTATCATTAATTTTTTCATTGTCATATGTTTTTAGAATGATTAATTAAAACGTCGTTTGCAGACCAATCATGAAAGTACGGGGTACCGGCGTAAAATTATTACCCGCAAGTATGCCTCTACGCATATTATAGTTACGGGTGTCAGATTCCCACTCGGAACCTACTTCCGGATCATAGCCGTCAAATTTAGTAAAAGTGTACAGATTCTGACAAGTTACATAAAACCTCAAACTTTCGACATATTTGTTCGAAGCGAACGGAACAGTATATCCTAATGTTATATTTTTTATACGGAGATAACTTCCGTCCTTAACATACCTGTCGGAGGCTCTGAGGTTATTGCTCGGGTCGGCTTCCGCAGCGCGGGGCACGTTGGTGACGTCGCCTTCGTTACGCCAGCGCTTCAGTACTTCTGTTGTCTGGTTGAAAACGCGTTTCATCGCATCAAGATCGAATATGCGGGTTTGATCGTATATTTTATTTCCGGCAACTCCCGACAAGCCAAATTGAAAATCGAACTGACTATAATTTAGCGCTATATTCAGACCGTAATTCCACGGCGGAATCGATTTACCGATGAATGTGCGGTCATCGTCGTCAATCACGCCATCCGGCGGCGTAGGATTCCCGTTAGCATCGCGAGGACCGGCAATATCCTTGAACGCGATATCTCCCGCCTGTGCATTTGTCCCGTATTTCTGGTTATAGGCGTTGGCTTCCGCCGTTGTCGACAATACCCTATCGACAACATACCCGTAGTACTCGCCAATGGAATGTCCCACTTCCGTACGCGACACGCCATTTACAATCGGTTCGCCCTTGCCTAAGGAAACTACCTCGTTTTTATTGTAACTCACAACGCCAGAAACCGACAGATTTAATTTCCCCAACATTTTATTATATCCGGCTTGAAACTCAAAACCGGAATTGCGTACTTCCGCCGCATTGGACATGGGAGAATCATCGATACCGGAAGATCCGGGGATTGGTACATTAATCAAAATACCATCCGTCAGACGCGAATAAACGTCTATTGAAGTGGTAAACATATTATTCAGGAAACCCAAATCTAATCCGGCATTATACGAAGTGGTTGTTTCCCAACGAATGTCCGTAGCCGGTAATCCATTGATGGTAATACCCATGAACTGGTCGTGGTTCATACCGATTGCACTTACAATATTATTATTCCAGCCTGAATAAAGATTTGCCAGGTAAGCGTAACTGTCGATTCTGTCGTTTCCGGATTTACCCCAGCTTAAGCGTAATTTTGCCTGCGAGAGATTATCGAACTGTTTCATGAAACCTTCTTCTTCCAACTTCCATGCCAGTGCGAGTGAAGGAAAACGACCCCATCTGTTTTTAGGAGAGAAGTTCGGAGATGCGTCCTGGCGATAATTGAAAGTGAGGAGGTATTTGTCCATCAGTGAATAATTGATACGCCCGTAATACGACAGATAAGCTCCGTGCCAGGTATTATTTCCGGTAATGGTATATCCGGGTGTTCTGTTGACCAGCAGCACTTCATAATTTTCCCATGCCTCATTGTCCGATCCCGATCCTGAAGTGCTGATGCTACGTCCATTATTGAGTTTTTTTGAGGAAAAGGTATTTCCTATCATGGCATTGAGCGAGTGCATTCCAATTATCTTATTGAAATTCAAGTAGTTTTCGATCATGGCGGATTCGCTGTACGAATAACTTTCGCTAATGGAAGCCGCATTAAACAAGTTGCCGTTTTCGGTATACGGACCCCAATTCATGTTGTTATTGGAATGATTGGTATATTGTACCTGGGTTCTCCACTTAAACATGTCAAACAGGGAGACTTCAACAAAAGCCTGTTCCCGGATGCTGGTTGATTTTTCCGTGTTTTCACTTAACAGTAAACCGGGTAGCGGGTTGAACGTGTCATTCAAATCAATCGGCGTGGTAATTTTAGAATAACCCCAACTGTTTTCGGGGTCTTCAAGGGGCATATAAGGCGCCCAGCGAAGCGCTGCAACAAAATCCGCCCTGTTACCTTTTCTGTTCTCCCGTTTTACGGAGAGGTTCTGACCGATTTTTATATATTTTTTTATTGTAAATTCCAAATTCGACGCCAGGATAAAACGTGCAAAATTATATCCTTGCGTGATCGCGTCCATATCGGTATAGGTTCCTGAAACAGTATATACGGAATTATCCGTCCCTCCTGCCACATTCAAATGATATTCCTGTTGCAATGCGTTTCGGAATATTTCGTCCTGTATTTTCGTACGGTCGGTTCGAGCCCATTGTTCCGTCATACCCATTCCACCATCGGATGCTGGAATAAAACGTCGGGCATCCCTGAAAAAGTTGGGATTCAATTCCGTAACGAGATCGATATATTGATTTGCATTGAGCAAATCTAATTTTTTAGCTACCTGGGATACACCCGAATAAGCATTCAGAGATACTCTGGGCGCCCCTCTCTGCCCTCTTTTAGTTGTAATAAGAACAACGCCATTGGCGGCTCTTGCCCCGTAGATGGCGGTTGAAGACGCGTCTTTTAAAATTTCAATACTTTCGATATCATACTGGCTTACAGAATTGATATCCCCCGGCATACCATCGATGACATATAAAGGATCGGAATTGTATATCGTTCCGACGCCGCGTATCTTTATCGACGTTCCCGTGCCAGGCAAACCGGTGTTATTGATTACATCCACGCCGGCTACACGACCCTGTATCATCTGTTCAATATTTACAACCGAGACGTTTCCAATATCTTTTGCACGAAGAGAACCGACTGCGCCTGTAAGGTCTTTCTTCCGCATCGTTCCGTATCCGATAACGACCACTTCATCAATGAGTTGCGTATCTTCAACAAGTCGAATCGTAATAGACTGCTGGTTTCCTATGGCCTGTTCGATCGAATGAAAACCGATATAAGAAACGAGTAATACAGCTTGTTCTGCAACCTGGAAACTAAATTTTCCATCCACATCTGTAATAGTTCCATTAGTCGTTCCTCTTTCTCTAATATTTGCTCCTATGACAGGCTCTCCGTTAACGTCAATTACCATGCCGGAGATTGTCACCTTATTCTGCGCGGTGACATGCGTATCAATGTCAGCGCTTATATCCAGCGCCTTTACAAAATTACCTGCGCCTAATAATAAGAGGAAAAAGCAAATAGTTATCCTCTTCACAAAGCGCCTGTGAAATACAAAAATAAAATTCTTTTTTTTCATAAATTATAAATTATTTAACATTTTTCGTGAGATAATACTTTGTTTAGTAAAATTTTTCTAAAACTTACATATAAGATAAGGTATTCCGATTTCAAACCGAAGATTTCATATAATAAAATTAATTTCGATTCTTTTTTTCATAAGTTCATGGTATTCTTTAGATTTAATAATTTAATAATGTCTGGGGCTTCTATAAAAAAAGTTTAATTTGATTCTTACAAAGAGCAGAAACCCGGTTTAACCCCCTGAAAAATCCATTATAAGTGCTGGCAAAGAAAGCGAAGAATTACGCTGCATAATATTCTTTACATGGGTATTATACTCAAATGTTTGAGTATAATACCCATTTGGATTTTTATGTAAAAATTCATTCTATTTTCGCAACTTTAAAAATAAATTTATGTAAATCATGGACAAAGAATTAGACTGTCAGAAACCCAAAAAGGTACATCATGGAAGAAATGTAAGACGCCTACGTGAAATTTTTAATATTAAACAGAAGTATTTAGGTGATGGAATAGGTAAATCCCAACAAACCATTTCCCGTTATGAGGTCAAAAAAATATTGGATGATGATATTCTTGAAATTATTGCTTCTTTTTTTTGTGTCACAGTAGAATCTATTAAAACATTTGATGATGAATCTATTATAAAATTAGTAAAAGACAAATTAAATGGCGCCGACAATTCAGTGATGAATGAAACAAAACACAATTATACACTCAATCCGTTCGTTAACGAGAAAAAAGTATTTGAAGAAAAAGAAAATCTAAATGAAAGGCAATCAATATCCGCGCACGAAAGAATTGGCGAACTTGAAATGCTGTTGAAAATCATTCAGGATAGAATTGTTGCACTGGAAAAATAAAAGGACGCATCCTGTTTTCAACGGATACGTCCTTAATTAATAATCTACCCTAATAAGTGGTGCCACCAATACTACCTATTTGCAATCTCGACATTTGCCCGGCGTCTATAAATAGGCGTTTTATATTATTAATGCAAAGATATTAAATGTT
>Ga0082212_10012491_pt1 | contig 10695 bp, 10 predicted proteins | sample TergutNt197P3_FD_71548 | JGI IMG/M metagenome (GOLD analysis project Ga0082212, IMG submission 71548) | Neocapritermes taracua P3 segment gut microbial communities from Petit-Saut dam, French Guiana - Nt197 P3 | ecosystem: Host-associated > Arthropoda: Insects > Digestive system > Gut ...
ATGTGGACGGCTCCCACATCCGCACCCTGTTGCTCACGTTTTTCTACCGTTATATGACCGAGCTGATTGAGAAGGGTCACGTCTACCTTGCCATGCCGCCTCTGTACAAGATCAGCTACGACAAAAAATCTTTTTACGCCTACGATGATGCCGAAAAAGATCGCATCCTTGGCGAATCCGGCAAGAATGTTGAAAAAGTCGATGTTACGCGCTACAAGGGTCTTGGTGAAATGAACCCCGATCAGTTATGCGACACTACTATGGATCCTGAAAAGCGCAACATCATCCAGGTTCACATGGACGACACTGTTGAAGCCGAGCGTATCTTTACCACGCTTATGGGCGAGGTTGTCGCCCCCCGCCGCGAGTTTATTGAGGAGAATGCGCTGCTGGTGTCGAATTTGGATGTGTAAAAAAAATGAAGAAAAGACTTCTGTACCAGCTACAAGAAGAAAAATCCATGCGCCTAAAAGGCGGATTGTACCATCAAACCCAAATAAAGTTGGCCTACAATTCCAATCGCATTGAAGGCAGCAAATTATCCGAAGAGCAGACCCGTTTTATTTATGAAACCAACACCTTGAGTGTCCAGCCAAACGAGACCGCCAATGTGGATGATATTATTGAAACAGTGAATCATTTTTTTTGTTTTGATTATATGCTTGACATTGCAGAAATTGAACTATCCGAGGAAATAATAAAAGAGTTTCACCGGATTTTAAAAAGCAATACAACGGATGCCCGAAAAGACTGGTTTAAGGTTGGTGATTATAAAACCCGCCCCAATTTTGTAAGCAATAATGAAACAACAGCCCCACCGGAAGTCAGAAATGAAATCGCCGCATTGCTTGATTCGTACAATAAAATTGAATCTGTTGATTTTCCGGCAATTGTTGATTTTCATTTCCGGTTTGAAAAAATTCACCCATTTCAGGACGGTAATGGCCGGGTTGGCAGAATAATAATTTTTAAGGAATGTCTGAGGCATGATATTGTTCCCTTTATTATTGAGGATGAGTACAAAATGTTCTACTATCGCGGATTACGGGAATTTGATAAGACAAAGGGTTATCTAATGGATACATGTCTTTCTGCACAGGATAAATACAATGAGATGCTGAAATATTTTGAAGGGTTATAAGATATGCCGGTATAAAAAAATGAAATCTAAAACCTACAAATTTAAAGCAGAAATTAAAAAAGTCCCCGACATTGATGGGGCATATATCGAATTTCCCTATGATTTAAAAAAAGAATTCGGGAAGGGCCGGATTAAAATACATGCGCAATTTGACGGTGAGCCGTACGATGGCAGCATTGTTAATATGGGGCATAAACACGAGGATGGCTCAATATGCTATATCCTTGGAATACGCAAAGAGATACGGCAAAAAATTGGCAAACAGGCAGGCGACACGATTGAAGTAATTGTTACGCCATTGCTTTAATTCTACCTTTGGTACACCATTAACTTTCTTAGTGCGCCCGCCCTGGGCGGGTTATAGCTATTCCGGCTGAATATTTATATAATGTAAACAGGGAAACGAAAGATTATGTCAACTATCACGGAAAACAAACAAGGTATGAAGGTTCTCATAACGGGAAGCGTACTTCAGTTATTTTTTGGAATCCTTTATGTATGGAGTGTTTTTGTAAGGCCGGTCAGCGAAGTTTATTCATGGGATATTGACAGCGTAAAACTAATGACATCGTTCATGCTTTGTTTTTTTGTTGTGGGGATTTTGATTGGCGGGAAGCTGCAAACAAAAATCGGAGCTGAAAGAGTTGTCCTTATTGGCGGCTTGATGCTTGCCGCCGGAATGTTGGCGACCTCTTTTTTAACCGTGGATATTGTGTGGCTTATGTACTTTACATATGGAATCATCGGCGGCTTTGGCGTAGGTGCGGCTTATAACGCGATTATCTCGGCGGCGCAGAAATGGTTCCCTCTTAACCGGGGCTTTGCGACAGGGGTGAGTGTTTGTGCGTTTGGTTTTTCAACAGTTATCTTTGCCCCGTTAATCGAAACACTGGTCGTTTGGTTTGGACTAAAACACACATTTTTAATTCTTGCCGCATGTTTTTTCATTGTAGTATTGGCGCTTTTCAGATATATCAGGCTGCCCGATGAGAGCGCGCCCGCCGGTGTGCCGGTCGGAGGGGAACCTCGGCTTTCAGCCTCGGCAGCAGGTTCTGCCACATTACTCGCAAAAAAACAATTCGCGGTAACCGAAACGATTAAAACGAAAGAATTTTACTTCATCACTTTTTCGCTCATGTTCGCTACTGCCGCATTTTTCATTCTCAATCCGTCATTCAAGATATTCGCCACAGAGCGCGGCCTCGGTGAATCAATTGGAACGGTTATCGTAATGTTGACAGGAGTTGCCAATGCGCTGGGACGCCTGGGTGCTCCGCTCCTTTCCGATAAATTTGGACGCGAAAAGGCGGCACTAACTATCATTCTTGTAACAGCAATTTGCGCTCTGCTCCTTTGCTTCGCGCAGGGCTTTTTGTTCATGGTGGTAATCGCGCTTATCGCTTTTTGTTACGGCGGCTTCTCCGGTATTTATCCGGTACTCACTGCGGATTATTTCGGATTAAAAAATGTCGGCTCCAATTACGGCGCGGTGATGGTTGGCTTCGCCTTGTCGGCGCTGACCTTCCCGATGGTTATCTCAAAGATAAGCGATGTAACAATAAAGTTTATCGTTCTGGCATCTCTTGCGGCAGTTGGTGTTGTACTGATGTTACTGTTGATGAACTCAAAAAATAAAGAGAATTAAAATGCAAAAAAAACTTTTGATGGGCAACGAAGCAATCGCCCTTGGAGCAATTCGAGCCGGAGTCCGCGTTGTAACAGGCTATCCCGGTACTCCATCGACTGAAATACTGGAAACCGTTGCAAAACACAACAACGGCAGTATTTACGTTGAATGGTCGGTAAATGAAAAATCGGCGTTGGAGGTTGCGGCAGGAGCGGCTTACGCCGGAGCGCGGACGATGGTAACAATGAAGCAGGTCGGTCTTAACGTCGCGTCCGACCCTCTTGTCAATTTGAATTATATTGGTGTTAAGGGCGGAATGGTAGTTGTAGTCGCCGATGATCCTGGGCCAATTTCATCGCAAAACGAACAGGACACACGCAGTTTTGCCAAGTTCGCAAAAATTGCGCTGTTTGATCCGTCCACTCCCGAAGAAGCATACACCATGATTACCGATGCGTTCCTGGTTTCGGAAAAGTATGGCACGCCTGTTTTGTTGAGGCCTACAACGCGTGTTTGCCATAGCTGCGCTTCCGTTGAATTGCTTGATGATTTGCCGAAAGTGGAACCGTCAGGTTTTACGAAGGACAGCAAGTGGGTAATTTTTCCACGGCTTGCCTATGTGAATAAATTCAAACTGGAAGAAAATCTAAAAATAATGCGCGAAGAATTTTTCCATTACGAAAAAAATATTTTAACAGGCGGCGGAAAGAAGGGAATAGCAACTAGTGGTGTAAGTTACGCTTACACCCGTGAGGCTCTCGCAGAAAAAGAACCGGAATGCAAGTTATTTAAGATATCGACGTTTCCCTTTCCCGAAAAACTTGCGCTGGAATTTTTAACAGGCATGGACGAAATTCTTGTTATCGAGGAGCTTGATCCTGTAATTGAAGATGAACTTGTCCGCCTTTGCGGATTACACAGGCTGCACGTTAAAATACTCGGGAAGAAAAGCGGTCACATTCAGATTGCGGGAGAGAATACACCGGAAAGTGTCGCGAAGGCGGTTGCGTCCTTCCTTGGGGAAAAGCAGCCAGAACCCGTATCAATAACACTTCCACCGCTACCGGTACGGCCGCCTGTGCTGTGTGCAGGCTGCCCTCACCGCGCCTCTTTTTTCGCGGTAAAGGAAGCGGTAAAAGGCAATTCCCGAACAAAAGGCAAGGCCGTTTTTTCCGGCGACATCGGCTGTTACACACTTGGCAACGCCCAGCCGCTCGACATGGTAGACACCTGTTTGTGCATGGGCGCAGGTATTACTATCGCGCAGGGGCTTCAGCGTGTCGAGCCGGATGTTCTTCATTTTGCGTTCGTTGGCGATTCAACTTTTTTTCATACAGGCATTCCGGGAATTATTAATGCCGTTTATAATCAAACTGACATTATCGTTGTCGTGCTTGACAACTCGACAACTGCGATGACGGGAAATCAGCCTCATCCGGGAATGGGGATTACAATGATGAACGCAAAAACCGAAAAAATCAGCATTGAAAAAATTGTAACCGCGCTGAATGTTTCATCAGTGATGAAGGTAAATCCGTTTGATCAGAAAACCGCAAAAGAAGCGGTTCGTTCACTAATTGAACAGAAAGGCGTCCGTGTGCTTATATTTGAAGCACCCTGTATTGCCGTCTCAAAACCAGCAACAAAAGTGTTTATTGATGAATCGAAATGCACGGGATGTAAACTCTGTCTTTCGGGATTGGGCTGCCCTGCTATCACTATGGAACAGGGTACGAACCAGAAGCCTGTTATGCAGATCAATCCTGTTCTTTGCACCGGCTGTCTCCTGTGTGCAAGCGTATGTGCGGCTGGTGCGATTCAAAATGAGGTAAAACGATGACATTCAACTGCATGATCGCCGGTGTCGGCGGACAGGGAACTGTGCTTGCGTCAAAATTGATCGCCGCCGCCGCAATAAAAAACGGCTATGACGTGCGTACAACGGAAACAATCGGTATGGCGCAGCGCGGAGGCAGTGTTGTGAGTCACGTCCGCATCGGCGAAAATATTTTTTCGCCTTTCATTCCGCAGGGTAAAGCACATATTCTTGTCGCATTTGAGCCGGCTGAAGCTGTGCGCCATCTGTCTTTTCTTTCCGGGCAGGGGCTTTTAATAGTTTGTGACAACGCGATCAAACCTGTCGCAGGTGGCAGCACCGTTGACGTTTACGAAGTGTCTGCGATGATCGATTATTTAAAAACCAATGTGCAAAAACTTGTCGTAATAGACGGACAGCGTATTATTGAACACAGTGCGAAGACATTGAACGTTGCGCTTCTGGGAGCGGCAATGCAGAGCGGGATTTTTCCGTTTTATGCCGAAACAATAAACGACATAATACTGGAAATGCTGCCTCAGCATTTTCACGAAATAAATTTTAAATCTTATGAACTGGGGAGAAAATTATTTCCCTGACAATCTGAAGGAGTATGCAATGCACACACTGGAAAAAATCAAAAACTCCATACATTCGGCAATGGAAAGCCCATTTTATCAAAAACATTTTAAGGGGCTTAGCATAGAAGATATTAAGTCCATGGATGATTTTATTAAATTGCCTTTTACCGACAAGGAAGATCTGCGCGAGGCATATCCGCTGGGGCTTCAGGCTGTACCTGATGAAAAAATCGTCCGCATCCATTCATCGTCCGGCACTACGGGGACGCCGGTAATTATTCCTTATACCCGCAAAGATGTTGAAGACTGGGCCGTCCAGTTTAAGCGCTGTTATGAAACTGCCCGTATTACCGCAATGGATCGAGTTCACATAACGCCAGGCTATGGCTTGTGGACAGCGGGCATAGGGTTTCAGGCAGGTGCGGAACTGCTTGGCGCAATGACAATTCCGATGGGACCGGGTAACACCGATAAACAGATCAAGATGATGATCGATATGAAATCGACGGTACTCTGCGCGACATCTTCCTACGCGCTCCTTCTCGCCGAAGAAATAGAAAAGAGAGGAGTCCGCGATAAGATTCATCTTAAAAAAGGCGTGATTGGTTCCGAGCGCTGGGGTGAAAAAATGCGTAAACGCATTGCCGGTGAGCTTGGCGTCAAACTGTACGACATCTACGGTCTTACGGAAATCTACGGACCTGGTATCGGCATGAGCTGCGACTACGAATGCGGTATACATATGTGGACAGATTATCTTTACTGTGAAATTATTAACCCCAAGACCGGAGACATACTTCCTGAAGGTAAAGCGGGAGAGCTTGTAATTACAACTCTTTGCAAAGAAGGTGCCCCTCTTATCCGCTATCGCACCCACGATCTTACAAGAATAATTCCCGGCAAGTGTGAATGCGGGCTTGACTATCTGAGGATAGCGACATTAATCGGGCGTTCCGATGACATGGTAAAAGTTCGCGGTGCGATTATTTATCCAAGCAGAGTAGACGAGCTTCTTTCAAAAATTGACGGTGTAAGCAGCGAGTATCAAATTATGATTGATCATTTGAACGGTAAAGACATATTGACACTATTCTTTGAAACGCCTCTTGAACAAGGTGAACCTGCCAGTGATTTGGAAAAAACCGTTGAACATGAATTTAAGAGAATAATCGGTCTTACGCCAAAAGCAAAAGCAGTCGGCATGGGCGAGCTTCCCAGAAGCGAGAAAAAGTCAACACGGGTTTTTGACAACAGGTATTAAGAATAAGTCAACAACCCGTTCCTTCAGGACGGAGTTGTTGATCTCAATGCTTTTAATATTTTCAAGGTTTTATCCTTTGAAAATGTTTTATATTCCTTTGTTTCACAGCCAAAAATCGCCATTTTTCCCTCATTGTTGCAATGAATACCCCAGCCGTATCGTTTCGTTAAGGGTGATGCCCTGAAACACGGCTGTCCCTTTGAAAAAAATTGTTCTTTTAGTTGTGCTGGATTTTTTTCCTGAAGGTTATTTTTTATTATATGACATTGAAACAATATTTCATCAGAAGTAAATCCATATGGATTATTGCTTAACATATCATATTGCATATTGGCAATTGTTTCCCCCGTTTTTTTTACCGGAGGAATTTCTCCCCTGTTAACAGGGCAGTCTTCTGCGACTTCAATGAATGAGTTTTGGTAATTCGTTGTAAATACTTTCATATATCCCCTTGCCGGTAATCCACAATTAACGATAACCGAATAACAGTACCCTGTCAAAGGGCGTTAATCAAATGTATAGAACAGGTGAAAAAACGGCTGAAATAAAGAAATTTTGTGTTATAATAAGAAAATGGACGCCTCATTGAAAAAGAATAAAGACAGGCTAACCGGGTTTTTCATTAATGTTGCCACCTCCGGAAAATATTCAGGGGAAAGCGATTTCGGTATGTCGGACAGTTTGATCCGGTATGCGCTGTTGAATTTCATAAGCATCTTCGGAATTATAATTCTTGCAGCATATAATGTGCTGAACTTCCAATTGGGACTGCATGACATTGTCGCCGCCAGCACAGGAATGATCCTTGCCGCCCTGATGTGCATCTTCCTGGCCAGAACAAAGATACCTCAGGTTATTGTTTCCTTGCTGCTTATGATTTTTTATGGGTTACTCTGTGTATGGTTGAACTATATAAATCAAGTTCTGGGATTAAACTTCCTCTTTATCTATGTATATCCACTGCTTACAATAATACTGTTGGGACTGCGGCATGGCGCAGTTTTATCGGCGATCCTTCTGGCACTGGTGCTTGCGGAAATGGTTGTACCCAAGTGGTCAGGTTTCGACTATCACATTGAGGCTGCGCTTCGTGTAGCTGCCTCATATCTTTTGGTTTTTTCCGTGACGATTGTAATAGAATTTACCAGAAAAACAAAAGACCGGATGATTGAAGCCCAGAACCGGCGTCTGGAAGAGCTAAAAAAAGAAGCGGATGCGGCAAACCAGGCCAAACGGCAATTCCTTGCCACCATGAGCCACGAGATTCGTACTCCCCTGAACGCGATTATCGGCCTGTCGGAAATAGAACTACGAAGCGAGCATAAAGAATCCAGCCGTGAAAATATCGCCCGGATTCACCAGTCAAGTTCATTCCTGCTGGGGATTATCGGCGACATTTTGGATATATCCAAAATCGAAGAGGGAAAGTTTGAACTGGTTCCGGCAGAATACGATACGGCGGCGATGGTGTCCGCCATAGTCAATATCAACATGATACGGCTCGCCTCCAAACCCATAAACTTTATTCTGGACATTGACAGGGATTTTCCGGCGAAACTAACCGGCGACGAACTGCTGGTCAAGCGGATACTGAACAACCTGCTTTCAAACGCCGTAAAGTACACCAATGAAGGAACGATAACATTAAGTGTAAAATGGGAGCGAAATTCAGAAGATGTGTTAGTCCGTTTTATGGTGCAGGATACCGGTATAGGCATACAGAGCGAAGACATGGAGAAACTCTTTGACAATTATGTCCGGCTTGACTCGAAAACAAACCGAAGTGCCGAGGGGACAGGGCTGGGCCTGTCAATAGTCAAAAACCTTACGGACATGATGGGCGGCAGTATTTGTGCACAAAGCGAATACGGCAAAGGCTCTGTCTTTACGGCGGAGATTATACAGGGTATTGACAATACCGGCGTTATTGACACTCTTGGAGAAGAAGCTGTCGAAGCGCTTAAGAACCTGCACTACACAGGCGGCGGAAAAGCGGCGGATATTGCACATTCATGGCTGCCTGAGACAAGAGTGCTGGTAGTGGATGACAAGCCGGAGAATCTTTTTGTGACGCGGGGATTGCTCAAACCCTACGGTCTGGTTATGGATACCGCTTCATCGGGGCAGGAAGCTATAGCAAAGACAAATACCGCAGCCGCTCATTATGATCTTATCTTCATGGATCACATGATGCCCGAAATGGACGGCATAGAAGCGGCAAAGATAATCATGAATCATGGTGTGCAAACCCCGATAATTGCGCTGACAGCCAACGCCGTGCGGGGCATGAAGGAATATTATCTGGAACATGGTTTTCAGGACTATCTGGCAAAACCCATAAACGCAAAAGAGTTAGACGAAATCATCGTTAAATGGCTGGGGAATAGAGAATTAATATCAGATCATTCTCAACTTTCAGCCCTCGATTTTACTCTTTCTACTGCTCCTCCCTTCGCTATGGAAATCGAATCCCGGCGCCTTGATATGTTAAACCACCATCGCGTGTCATTTGAAGTTGGCAAGGAATTTAACACAGCGTATTTTGAAAGATTTACCACATTGGTAAAATCCCTTTATTCAGAGGGCATACTCACCGGTTTGCAGGAACTAATTGCCATATTGATAGAGGCCGGGGAGAAAGAGGACGCGCACACCATACGGAAAACACTGCCCGCATTGTGCGAAGCATTGCAAAAACAGCAGGAAAGCAGCCGGATACCGGAAGACGAAACCCTTGCCAAAATTCTGCCCCTCCTGAAAAAAGCAATACAGGACGGGGAAACTGAAACAGCGGAAGAGCTTGTCAGGGCAATGGGAACGGCGAACCTCAGTCCGTCAGAGCGCAAACTGTATTTTACGTTGAATGATTTTTTATTGGCTGATCTGCCGGAAAAAACTCTTGAGGCAATACATATTTGGGAGGAGTTATGCCATGAAACCTAAAACTAAAATTTTGATTGTTGAAGATCAAACCCTGTTGCGCGATTCGCTTGAAAACCTAATCGGCGAACAGCCTGATATGGAAGTTGTTGGCGTATGCGGCGATGCATCAAAAACCCCCGAATTGTGCCGCAAAATCAAACCCGATCTGGTTTTAATGGACGTAGTAACGGAAAACGGAGCCAACGGCATACATTACGCCGCCCAAATACGAAAGGAATTACCCGAAATAAAAATAGTAATAATGACAGGCCTTCCCGAAATAACCTTTATCGATGAAGCCAGAAAAGCCGGGGTACACAGCTACCTCTACAAAAAAGAGGACAAGGAACATTTGTTTTACGTCATTCGCAGAACAATGAAGGGTGCCGGCCTTTACCCCGGCCCCGAAGACGTATCACCCTTTACCGGAAAATTCACCGAAAAAGAAATCTCTGTGATACGCCTGGTATGCCGGGGACAAACAAGAAGCGAAATGCTTGACGAACTCAAAATCTCCGAAGCGCAACTCCGCCTGATAATCACCTCAATACTGGACAAATCAGGTTATGACAGCCTTTCCCAGTTCGCCGTTTACGCAGTAAGCCAGGGGTTGATAGTTCCTTGACAAATGAGCGCGAGACCATGCATATTAACTTAATTCCCAAATTCATCTCACAAAGGCACAAAGACACAGAGAAAGGTGCAGAATTTGCAAACTACGCCTAAAACTTCGTGCCTCTGTGCCTTGGTGAGAGGTTATTATAAAGATATGTTAATGCACATTTTGTGCTGAGCAATGATTTATTCTTCGCCTTCGGCAAGCGTACAGATAGCCTGTGCCCATCTTACATATTTAAGCTTTGCCAAATCTTTGATTGTTTTAAGATTCACATTGGGCAGGGCTTCATTGAGCAATTTCGCGCCGTTTTCGCTGATTCCCGCAATAGCGTGAATCGGGGCATTGACGAGTTCCTTAAGGGACAGGGGTTCAAATTCCTTGATCACGAATTTGTCGATGTTCATTTCCATTTTCATTCTCCTTGTCGGCATTTGCCGGTTGTTTTTAACCATAACTCTATAGAATTATAACGTTACAGTTTGATATACATTAACATCAATATGAAAAAATGTCAAAGGTAATATTGAGAGGACAATGTTATTCATCCAACCCTCCTTTCCTGTTTTTTTATGAACATATAGCTAAATAAAAATGTAAGCCTTGTTGTAAAATTAACAATAAAATCACCGATTTTTTTATTGACTCATTGTAGTATTTTTTCGTGTGTAATGTTTTTAAATAAGGGGATTACAATGGCAAAAAAAATTATGAATTCGCTTCTGAAAGGA
>Ga0082212_10012492_pt1 | contig 10694 bp, 7 predicted proteins | sample TergutNt197P3_FD_71548 | JGI IMG/M metagenome (GOLD analysis project Ga0082212, IMG submission 71548) | Neocapritermes taracua P3 segment gut microbial communities from Petit-Saut dam, French Guiana - Nt197 P3 | ecosystem: Host-associated > Arthropoda: Insects > Digestive system > Gut ...
CCAAAGGGACGTCTTTATGAACAAGCGAGATGAACAGCCCCCAGAACATACCTTTAGGCTGCCAGACGTCGCGGTAAACCCTTGTCCTCTCCCATTTGCCCGGCTGGATTATGTCGGACTGCCGGAACACGGAACTGTACGGCAGCATGATAAATTCGTCCCAGTGAGGGTATTTGCCTTCGATAAAAAAGTTGTGGTCCGACCTGTCGTCAAGAGGCTCGGTCGAAACAGGGTTGTTCAGCGAGACGCGCCCGTTCTCTCTCCCGGCCTGAAAAACCACGCCTTTACTGAACGGGATCAGAGTGCGCAGTTGCTGTAAAAATGTGTTGCATACCTCGGGATACGTATCGCTGTAGTAAACTCTTGTAGTCATTTGAACGAGGAACTGCCATTCATAATCGAAGAGAGTCAAACTCAAGTTACTTCATCCTTCCTGCGTTAAGCTGAAATGAATGCTTTTGCTGAATTTGGGAGGTTTTGAGAAAAAATCGCCGTAACAGACCCGGGTACATAGTATCAAGTATCTTTGCGTTAGTAATGTACCATAAAATATGAATGTTTTCAACAAAAAGTATAAAACAAAATTATATGATAAATTTCATCAACTCAATATAATATATTACGGTCAATTGCAGCGCGCGATGAGCGCTGAAACGGTTTGATTCACACAAATAACAGGGAGGAAGAAGAATGGTTTTTTCGGAAAGGCATGAACTTGTCAGAAAGCTGGCCCGCGATTTCGCGGCGAACGAACTGACAAACGCGATTCTTGATGAAATCGAAGAGACAGGGCAGTACCCCCAGGAACTTCTGGATAAAATGGGTAAGGCGGGGTTCTTCGGGATAAAGACGCCAAAAGAGTACGGCGGGCAGGGTTCCGACTACATATCATATGTGATCGTTCTTGAAGAACTCGGACGGGTCAGCGCGGTCACGGATATTTGGGTGTCGGCGCCGAATTCGCTCGGCGGAGGCCCGCTGCTCCTGGCCGGGACGGAAGAGCAGCTTAAAAAGTATCTGCCGCCTATAGCCTCGGGCGAAAAAATCATGGCTTTTGCCCTGACCGAACCGGGCGCGGGTTCAGACGCGGGCGGCACGGTCGCGACAGCGGTAAAAGATGGCGATTACTACGTCCTTAACGGGCGAAAAACTTTTATCACCACAGCTCCCGTTGCGGACTGGTCGATAGTATACGCGAAAACAGACCGGAGCAAGAAGGGTTCGCGCGGTATCTCCGCGTTCATAGTGGACATGAAACTACCGGGAGTGTCCTGCGGTAAAGCCGAACACAAAATGGGTATTATCGGCTGCCCGACTTCGGATATTATCCTCGAAGACGTGCGCGTCCATAAGGACGACCTGCTGGGCGAGGAGAACATGGGATTCCAGAACGCGATGAAGACGCTGGACATCGGGCGTATTGGTGTGGCGGCGATGAGCATCGGCGTCGCTCAGGGGGCGCTCGACGAAGCAGTCCGGTACGCGAAGGAGCGCAAACAGTTCGGCTGCCGGATCGCGGACTTCCAGGCTATCAGTTTTATGATAGCCGATATGGCGACCAAACTCCAGGCAGCCAAAGAACTCACATACAGAGCTGCGCAGCTCAAGGATATGAACAGTTCTGAGGCCGGTACCGCGGCTTCCATGGCAAAATACTACGCCTCGGAGGTCTGCAACGAGATAGCCGCGAACGCGGTGCAGATCCACGGCGGTTACGGTTATATCAAAGAGTACAAGGTTGAGCGTATCTATCGCGATTGCCGTGTGTTCACCATTTTCGAAGGGACTTCACAGGTCCAGCAAATGGTCATCGCCGGCAATACTATCGGGAAGTGAGGAAAGTTTGAACGCAGGCGTTCAAACCGGTTTTTGTGCCTTAATGCCGAAGATATCTCAACTACTTCAATGTCCGGTCGGCACAAATTCCCGAAACAAGGAAAGGAAATATTGTAATTATGAAAATAATCGTTTTAGCCAAGCAGGTGCCGGATACCAATGAGGTCAGGATAGACCCTGTCAAAGGCACGCTGATCCGCGAAGGCGTCCCTTCTATTCTCAATCCCGATGACGCCAACGCGCTTGAAGCGGCGCTCGAACTCAAGGACAAAACCCCCGATACGTCGGTGTCGGTGTTATCGATGGGGCCGCCGCAAGCCACGTACATGCTCAGGGAATGCCTGGCGATGGGCGCGGACGACGCGTACCTTCTCTCAAGCCGCGCGTTCGGGGGCGCCGATACTTGCGCCACATCGACGACGCTGGCGGCGGGCGTGAAGAAAATCGGCGATTTCGACGTGATTTTTGCTGGGCGCCAGGCGATCGACGGAGACACGGCGCAAGTCGGGCCGCAGACAGCGCAGCGGCTCGGTATCCCGTCGGTGACATATGTCCGGAACATTCGCGAGGTCAAGGAGCGGACGATAGTCGTCGAACGGGCGCTTGAGGACGGGTTCGAAGTCATCGAAGTCGAAAAACCGTGTGTTCTGACCGCGATCAAGGAACTCAACAAACCCCGCTATATGACGCTTATGCAAATCGAGGACGCGTATAAAAAAGAGATAAAAATCTGGGATGAAAACTCGTTGAACGTGACGCCCGACACAGTGGGGCTGAACGCCAGCCCGACGCAGGTCTTCCGCAGCTTTACGCCGCCGCCGAAAGGCGCGGGCGAGATGCTCGGCGGCACGGTCCCGGAGATGGCCGCGGCGCTGATATCGAAACTGACCGAAAAGCATGTAATTTAGGAATTAGGAGTTGATTATTATATGGCTATAAGAGTTATTGAAGAAAAATGCAAGGGCTGCGGTCTGTGCACGAAAAACTGCCCCCAGGGCGCCATTTCGCTGAAGGACAAGCTTGCTGTGATCGGCCCGGAATGTAATATATGTAACCAGTGCCTCGAGCCGAAATTCTGCCCGTTTGAGGCGTTCGAGAAGGTCGAGGAGAAGAAAGCGGCTCCGGCGGTGAAGATCGATATCACAGAGTACCACGACGTCTGGATATTTGCGGAGCAGCGCGACGGCAAACTGATGGGCGTTTCGGTAGAACTTTTGGGAGAAGGTAAAAAACTTGCCGACGAGATAGGCTGTAAGGTTTGCGCGGTTCTTTGCGGGGACGGCGTGGAAGAGTTGATCGGCGAATTATTCGAGTATGGCGCGGATAAAGTGTATTACGCGGACGCGCCGGAACTCCGGACATATAATACGGACGCCTATACGAAGGCGATCTATCAGGCTATTCTGAAATATAAACCGGAAATAGTCATTATGGGCGCCACGCATATAGGGCGCGACCTCGGCCCGTGCCTCGCCGTCAGGTGCGAGACCGGCCTGACCGCCGACTGCACGAAACTCGATATCGACCCGGAGGATAAAAAACTCATGCAGACCCGTCCGGCTTTCGGCGGCAACCTGATGGCGACGATCCTTTGCCCGAATCACCGCCCGCAGATGTCTACGGTACGGCCCGGCGTTATGCAGAAACCGGAACGAGTGCCGGGAAAGAAAGGCGAGCGTATCGATATCGAAGCTGTTTTTGCGGACGGCGATATACGTATGCAGGTGCTTGAGGTCGTAAAGGCTATGAAGGAGATGGTGTCTCTGACAGACGCGGAGATAATCGTATCCGGCGGCGCGGGGCTCGGCGGGCCGGACGGGTTCAAGGTCATAAAGCAGCTTGCGGACAAACTCGGCGGCGTTGTGGGTTCGTCGCGCGCCGCGGTCGACGCGGGGTGGATAGACCACTCGCATCAGGTCGGGCAGACGGGTACGACAGTGAAACCGAGGCTATATGTGGCATGCGGGATTTCAGGCGCCATTCAGCATCTGGCGGGTATGCAGACGTCCGATTATATCGTAGCGATAAATAAAAATGACAACGCCCCGATTTTTGAGGTCGCCGATTACGGCATAGTGGGCGACTTATATAAAGTGATCCCCGCGATCATAGACGCTATCGGGTGAGCGTCACCTGCAACCCTAAACCGAACAATCGCTTTGGATCAGGTTCAAAGCGATTGTTTTGTTTGGCGGCGCGTGATATAATCGGTAGTCGGGGGGCGTGATATGCTTTACATGGGTGTTGATATCGGTTCGGCGTCGTCAAAGTGCGTTATTATGGACGGCTCGGCTTGTTTTGTCGCAAAAGCAGTGGTCCCGTCCGGGACGGGAACAAGCGGCCCGGAACGCGCCGTAAAGGAAGCGCTGAGAATAAGCGGAGCCGGGACAGAACAGATATCATTCTCAATTGCCACAGGGTACGGGCGCAACACCTTCACAGCGGCCGGCGACAGGGTAAGCGAGCTGAGCTGCCACGCTAAAGGCGCAGTATGGATATTGCCCGGGGTCCGTACTGTTATCGATATCGGCGGACAGGACGCGAAAGCGCTGGCGATCAATGACGAGGGCCGGCTGGTCAATTTTGTTATGAACGATAAGTGCGCCGCGGGAACCGGGCGCTTTTTAGATGTTATGGCGCGAGTGCTTGAGACGGAAGTCGGCGAACTTGCGGAACTTGACGAAAAAGCGGACGGCGTCGTGCAAATCAGTTCGACGTGCGCTGTTTTTGCCGAATCCGAAGTTATTTCACAATTGGCGAACAACGCTCCGATACCGAATCTGGTCGCCGGGATACACAGATCGGCGGCAGCCCGTGCCGCGAGCCTTCTCAAGCGGGTGGGGATCACGGAACCGGTATTGATGACGGGCGGAGTCGCAAACAACGCGGGCGTGGTGCGCGCGCTTGCCGTGACGCTGGGCGTCGAGATCCGGACGTCGCCCTTTTCACAGACGGCGGGCGCTTTGGGCGCGGCGCTGATCGCGATCGAAAAACAGCGGAAATGAATGAGGAATGAGGAATGAGGAATGAGAAATGGGTGCGTTGTCCTGAATGAAAGGTCTCAGTTTTCTTTTCAATGTTTCTCTTTGAATAATTCTAAAAAGGAGATGAGCAGGTTATGAGCGATCAAAAAACCGTCGAAAGGCTTCCCGCGAAAGAGTGGCTCAAACAGATCACGGAAGGCGCGACGGAAGCCGCGTGGGAGGCTAAACGCCGCGGTGAAAAAATCGGATGGTCAGCATCAAACTTTCCGCAGGAGATACCGACTTCGATGGGTATCCACGTGGTGTTTCCGGAGAACCACGGCGCGGCGGTCGGGGCAAAGGGCGGCGCGCTCCCGATGTGCGAACATGCGGAGTCTATGGGTTATTCGCAGGACTTATGCTCGTACTCGCGCATAAATTTCGCTTACGCCGATCTGAAGAGCTGCCCGGAAATGGATATACCGCAGCCTGATTTTCTTATATGCTGCAACAACATATGCAACTGCCTGATGAAGTGGTTTGAAAACCTGGCGGAAACGCTCGGCATTCCTATGATCCTGATCGACATACCGCATCTTGACGGCTTCGTATGCGACGGGGACAGGATCAAATACATCAGGGCGCAGTTTGACGACTGTATAAAAAAACTGGAAGAGATAACCGGAAAAACCTTCAGCGAAGAAAAACTGAAGGAGGTCATGGCGATCTCCCAGCGCAGTTCGCGGGCCTGGCTGAAGGCCGTCGACTACGCGAAAAACTCCCCGTCGCCGTACAGCGGGTTTGATATTTTTAACAACATGGCCGTCGCCTGCGTGGCGCGCGGGACCCTCGAGGGGGCGGAAGCGTTTGAGCAGCTTGCGGAGGAATACGAGGAAAACGTAAAAAACGGCGCGTCCACGTTCAAAGGGGAAGAGAAATACCGCGTGATGTTCGAAGGCATCGCGTGCTGGGCGAACCTGAAATCAACATTCAAGATACTCAAGGACAAAGGAATAAACGTCACTGCCACGGTTTACGGCCCTGCGTTTTCGTTCCTTTACAGCAACATGGACGAACTCATGGCCGCGTACGCTTATGTCCCCAACAGCAATTGTCTGGACAGAGAGGTGGAACTGCGCGTCAGCGAGGCGGTAAAAAACAAGGTGGAGGGCGCCGTCATTCACATGAACAGGAGCTGCAAACACTGGAGCGGCAACCTCTATGAAATGGAACGCCGGATACGCGGGCAGGCCGGCATACCCACTGTGATGTTCGACGGCGACCAGGCCGACCCGCGGGTGTTTTCCGAGGCGCAGTATGAGACGCGCATAGACGCTCTTATCGAAATAATGGAAGAGAACAGGAGAGGAGGTGAACGTCGGGTCTAGCCGGCCCGGCGGGGAAAATGAGTGATCATAAAGAAATACTCAATGAGTTCCATACTATTGCCCGGGGCCCGAAAAAGCAGTTCAGGAAACTTCTGGAGGGTGGCGGTAAGGTCGTCGGGTGTATGCCGTATTTTTGCCCGGAGGAACTTGTCTATGCCGTCGGCATGACGCCGTTCGGAATCTGGGGCGCCGACATTGAGGTCATGGAAGCAAAACGGTGGTACCCTGCCTTTGTCTGCTCGATACTCCAAACCTCTCTTGAACTGGGCATACGCGGTGAATTTGACGGCATGGCGGCTGTGATGATCCCAAAACTGTGCGACAGCCTTAAATGCATGGGCGCCAACTGGGAGTGCGCCGTCCCGGGGGTCCCTGTGATCAACCTGACCCACGCGCAGAACCGTAAAATGGAGGCCGGTGTGGAATTCACCGCCTCCCAATACAGACAGGTAATAAAAGAACTCGGGCGATATGGCGGGAAGGAACCGGCGGAAAAAGACTTGACCGGCGCGATCGAACTGCTCAATGAGCGGCGCGCGGCGCAGCGCGAGTTTACGCAGCTCGCGGCAGGGCATCCTGACGCTGTGACGGCGCGAAGCAGAAACGACGTGATAAAAAGTTCGTACTATATGGAAGCAGGGGCGTACACGTCGGCTCTGCGGGAACTGAACGGCGCCATCAGGGCGATGCCGGAGGTGAAGTGGGACGGCCCGCGTGTTATCACCACCGGGATACTGGCGGATTCTCCGGAACTGCTCAAAATCTTTGAAGACAACAATATAGCAATCGCCGGCGATCAGGTCTTGCACGAGTCGGTATCGTTTTGCTGCGACGCCGGGACTTCGGGCGACCCCATCATAAATCTGGCGAATAGAATAGCCGCCGTGGAAGGTACGTCGGTGCTATTTGACCCGGGAAAACAGCGCGCTAAAACGCTCCTGGAACTCGTGCGGAAGTCCCGGGCCGACGGTGTGATATTTATTCTCACGAAGTTCTGTGACCCTGAGGAATACGACTATGTGCCTGTCAAAAAGCTGCTCGAAGAAAACTCCGTACCCTGCCTGCTGGTAGAAACGGACAGGCAAACGTCAGGTTATGAACAAGCGCGCACCGCAATAGAAGCCTTCGCCGGAATTATTGAGAATTAAGAGTTGAGGAGTGAGAATTGAGAACCTCACTCCTCACTCCTGACACTTAACTTTACATTTTACATTTTACGTTTTACATTTTCTTTTACACGTGCAGCGAGACCTGGAAAGCGGCGTTGACCGCCGTGCATATATTTCCGACCTCGTTTGCGTCGCCGACGATATGTACTTCCGTCTCCGGCGCGCAGCGGCGCATTGACGCGGCTGTGTCGCGGAGCGGCTTCATGCCGACCGCGATCAGTACGGTGTCCGCTTTGTACTCGACTGTGCCGCCGGTGACGGCGTCTTTGCAGACGACCTTATCATCAAGTATCTCCGTGAGATTTGTGTCGTAATGCACGGGAATGCCCTCGGCGGCGAGGATCGACGGGAACTCGCGGGCCGCGAGTTTCGCGTTTTTCGTCAGCGAAACCATTGCGGAATCTTTGTCAAGAAGTTCGAGGACTTCAACGTCTTTTCCCATACGCCGGAAGTCGATCGCGGCTTCCAGTCCGACTGAACCGGCGCCGACTACGATGATCTTGTCGCCGACCGGCGCTTTCCCCATCTCGGCGTCGACGGCCCAGCTCACATGCGGTTTATCGATCCCGGGCAGTACCGGGAACACCGGTTCCGCGCCGACCGCTATGATGAGCGCGTCGTAGTTTTCTTTGTCCAGCAGTTCTTTTGTTGCCTCTGTGTTCAGGAGGATCTTTGCCGGGGCGGTTTCCGCCTGCCTTTCGAGCCATTTGAGATAATCCTGGCAATCGATCTTGAACGGCGGCTGAGCGGCGCCGATCACGTTTCCGCCTATCCGGCCGGTCTTTTCATAGAGCGTGACGTCGTGGCCCCGGTCAACTAATGTTGTCAGCGCGGTGACTCCTGCCGGTCCGCCGCCGACGACGGCTACTTTTTTCCTCACAACGGCTTTCGGGACCAGGCCGTCGGTCAAATCCCTTGCCATGAAAGACATCGGGTTTACCGCGCAGTAGATGGGCTTCGGAATGAAAAGATGCCCGGTACAGGCGTCGCAGCGCAGGCAGGGCCGGCGGTCTTCTGGTTTGTTATTCGCGTACTTTCTCGGCATGTCGGGGTCGGCCATGAGAGGCCGGCACATAGCCACGAAATCCGCCCCTCCGCTGCCGATGATCTCCTCCGCCATTTCTATGCTTACTATGGAACCGACGGTGTTGACAAGCAGGTCCGGGTGCGCCTGTTTGATTTTCCTGGCATAGTGTACGTTGAAACCGCGGTCCATCATGAAGTTCTGGCACCAGTTGCGGTAGTATTTCATCTCAAAATCACTGTGGATCCCCGCGGACATATGCGCGATATCGATATATGGTTTCAGATACCCCAGCAGTTCGATCGTTTCGCCGATGTGCATACCCTCGTCGACTATTTCATCGGCGGACATGCGCATTTCGATGACGAAATCTTCTCCGCATTTTTCCCTGATCGCTTTGCACACTTCGATGGCAAAACGGGCGCGCTTTTCGGTGGAACCGCCGTATTCGTCGGTTCTTTTGTTGTACAGGGGGCTGGTGAACTGGGAGATAAGGTTGCCGTGCCCGCCGTGAACGAGGACTATGTCCATTCCGGCGCGTTTCATGCGAAACGCCGCCATAGCGTATTTTTCGATAGTTTCCTCGATTTTCGCTTTCGTCATCTCTCTGCACGGGATCGGCTCGCGTCCCATGCGTTTTGCGCGGGCCAGTTCCGTAGCTGAAATGAACGGGGACGACGAGAACCGCAGGTCCCCGACTTCCTCCGGCGCGCTGTTCTCACCGTTGTGGTTGATTTCAAGGGACGCGTGGCAGTCGTACTCCTTGCACATGTCGGCGTACCATGTGAGCGGCAGGATGCTCCTGTCGTCGATAAGGTTCAGCTGGTAAGCCTCGTCCTTGCATTCCTCGATGTCGATCGAACAGTTGCCGACAAATAGAGTTGTGACGCCGCCCCGCGCGAACATCCGGAACCAGTTCACGAAGTCTTTTGTGACCAGGCCGTCTTCGCTGGCGAGATTCGGCGACGGCGGCGCGAGAGTGACCCTGTTTTTAAAGTCTATGCCTCTGATAGTTATCGGTTCAAATACGTGTTTGAAATTTGATCCCATGATCTGTCCTCCTTATTGAGTAAGCGCTTAACTATATTTAAACTACGATTTTCTTAAGTTGTGCGAAGCGGGGGAGGCCGTTTTCAAGTTTGCGGCTGTTCTCGCCCTGGATGAGCGGAAGCGCGTAGTCGATGAATTCCTGAGTAACATATGTGCCCGCTTCGTTGATCCATTCGCGCGGGACTTTCTTTTCCGAGTTGGCGCATTCGGCAAGCGGCCTGAACACGACGCCGCACTGATACGCGCCGTCTTTGCTCCCGCGGGCGAGCGCGGCCATTTTACCGGTTTCACCGGAAAGGGCGGCGGCGACTGCTTGTTTGCCGGCGAGGAACGCTTCGTCGATATCGGTTTGCGACGCCAGGTGCGCGCCGCAGCGCTGCAGGAGGCTCAACTCGATCCCGCGCACTTTCGCGCCTGTCTTTCTTTTGACGATGTGAGCAAGGGTATAGGCGAGGCCTCCGAGCTGCTCGTGGCCGAATCCGTCGGTCGAAGAGGTTTCCGCCTCGGAGACGAACCTGCCGTTCGAGTAGCGTATGCCCTCGGACACCGCTGCAAGGCAGTGGCCTTTTGCCGAGTAAATCGACGATACGTTCTGCAGGAACATTTCCATATTGAACGGTATTTCCGGCATGAATATCAGGTCGGGCGGCGCCCCGCACAATCCGGCGAGCGCGGACGCGCCTGTCAGCCAGCCCGCGTTGCGGCCCATGATCTCCACAATAGTTACCGTGCCTGTGTCGTACACGATGGAGTCTTTATATACTTCAGCGGTCGCTGTGGCAATGTATTTTGCCGCGCTTCCAAATCCGGGGCAATGATCCGTGCCGCAAAGGTCGTTGTCGATCGTTTTTGGCACGCCGATAACTCGGCATTCGTAGCCGACCCGCTCCAAATAGTCGCTGACCTTTTGGCATGTATCCATCGAGTCGTTGCCGCCGTTGAAAAAGAAGTATCGTATATTATGTTTTTCGAATACTTTATAGATGCGCTTCAGGTCATCTTCACCGGTGAGTTTGTATCTGCTTGAGCCAAGCTCAGAAGACGGGGTGTTCTTAAGAAGTTCCAGTTCGGAAGCTTCTTCCTCGGCGAGATCATACAGCGTCTCGTTGAGAACCCCGACAATCCCATGAGCCGCCCCATAAACCTTTGTTATCTCCGGCGCGTCGAGCGCAGTTCTGATAACACCATACGCGCTTGCGTTGATTACTGAAGTCGGCCCGCCGGATTGCCCGAAAATGCAAGCTCCAGTAAGTATTTCTCTAGA
>Ga0082212_10012493_pt1 | contig 10693 bp, 5 predicted proteins | sample TergutNt197P3_FD_71548 | JGI IMG/M metagenome (GOLD analysis project Ga0082212, IMG submission 71548) | Neocapritermes taracua P3 segment gut microbial communities from Petit-Saut dam, French Guiana - Nt197 P3 | ecosystem: Host-associated > Arthropoda: Insects > Digestive system > Gut ...
CCGGTCGGGAAGAACAACGGTTCTGATTTCTCCGCGTTGGGTGGTTTTTTCGACGTATTGAACTGCGATTTGTTCCGTTTTTGACTGCATGTACAGGTAGGCGGCAGGTATCAACAGACCGGATAATAATGCCGCTGCGGCTGCATAGTAAAATATTTTCCGGAAACGGCCGCCGATAATCTTTGAATCTTTGAATCTTTGAATCTTTGAATTTCTTTGGTGTTCTGCAAAAAACTGAGCGAATTCCTTTCTGTATATCTCTTTTTCTTCAGGCGTAGGGTACAGATCGTTCATCGCCATGTCCCATTTCCTGTTAAATACCTCGTCAAACTCTTGAAGACCATCGCCATCTTTGACTGAATCCCTGATGAACATAAAATCTCTGCTGGTATAGGAATTATTCAAATAACGTTTCCACGCTTCAATGAGATTTTGGCTTATATTTCGATTATCCATGATAATAAAAAATATTAAAAATATGAAATATGTTTGCTTATGCTAATATATATGATCTCAGTTAGTAAAATGAGACCTGTAAAGTAAAAAAAATTATAAAAAAAACACCAATATGTTTATAACAGTCTGAAATTGAATGTTTTTATCTTTCAGTAAATGGTCTTTTATTTTTTTCGAAGCGCGGGATGCCTGCCGCCGTACATTTTCAACAGGTATTTGCAGCAATTCCGATACTTCTTTATATGTAAGTCCTTCAATACGGTTGAGCCGGAATATTTCCTTTTGTCCGGGCGGTAAACTTTCTGTCAATTCATCTAATAATTTGGCATAATCATTGTTGATGACCGCATCTTCCGTTTCGTTGGTTAAATCGCTTGCGTTTATCAGCACATGCTGAACAAATCGCGAATGAATATCAGATTGTCGAAACATGTACATAACACTATTTTTTGCTAACATTTGTACATATCCCGAAAAAGATAACCCGGCATTTAAAAGATGGCGTGTTTCCCAAAGTCGCAGGAAAACATCATGAATAATATTTTCCACGTCGGTTTCGTTTTTCAGATATTGTTTGCATAAATGCGCCAGCCGTTTTCTGTAACGGGCGTATAATTCTCCTAATGCCGCTTGTGAACCGCCAATCAAAAGTTCGACTAATTCCCTGTCCTGTTTTTCCGATAATTCGTTGAATTTTGGCATATTAGAGTTTATAAAATATTTGAGAAAAAATGCGCATTCATCAACAATTAATAACAAGTTGCAAAAGTAGTGTATGTTATGGAAAACGCCAAATATTTTCATTTTTCTTTTCCGAAAGAAATTATTTACTTTGCCAAAAAATTTTGAACCAAATAATCATACCATAAAAAAACAGAAAATCATGATGTCCGAATTGCGAAAAGATTTGATACTTAACAGGCTAAATGAAGCCGGTGTTCTATATACGCATGAGATAATCAAACAGTGTAACGTTTCAGGACTTACCATTCGCCGTGATCTGATAGAACTTGAATCCAAAGGTTTATTGACCCGCACGCGCGGTGGCGCCATAAAGTCAAAAGCAACCGACATGTTGTTCACTTATGATACAAAGATCAATCAAAACCGGCAAAATAAAGAAGCAATCTGTCAATTAGCATCCACTTACATTGAAGAAGGCGATATTATCTTTATTGACTGCGGCACAACCCTTTCATTGATTGCAAAATACATAACCAAATTCGATGATTTAATCGTCATCACTAATTCACTTCCGGTCATTTCGGAACTTATCAATTTTCCAAACATACGTTTAACGCTCATCGGCGGGGAAGTAGCCAACGCGCAACAAGCCGTCTACGGCCCTTTTGCCGAGAAAAATATCGGAACGTTTCACGCCAACAAAGCATTCATCGGGGCTGGCGGCATTTCCCTGAAAAGTGGGTTGAGCTCCTACAATGAGAAAGAATCAGCCATCACATTAAAGATGATGGAAAATTCGGATGAAGTATTTCTTTTGAGCGATTCGTCAAAAATTGAAAAAAATTCGTTCATGAAATTTTCCTCCATTTCCAAAATCCATCATCTGATAACAGACCGGCAAATATCACCGGAACATTTGGCCATGTACCGAACTCAGGGCGTGGATGTAATCATTGAATAATGAATTTTGAAAGATTTTGAATAAAGTTTTGTAATAAAATATTAAACGTTATGAAAGTAACCGCATTTATATTTTTTGCCGTTCTTGCGACAAATATCCGGGCGCAGGAACCACAAGCGTCGTGGATATGGTACCCCGGTGATTTTGAACTTTGGTTGAGCAGTAAAGTGCAGGTGTTAAGAACAGAACGCGGTATGCCTTACCCCCCGTTCTGGCGGATGGACAGGCATACGCCGCTCGTTTCATTCAGCAAGACAGTGGAACTGAACGCTGACGAAACAGTGGAGTTCCATGTTGAAGGCACGTATTACCTGACGATTGACGGGAAATACGTTTACGACCAGAATATCACGACAATATTGTTGCCCAAAGGCAAACATCATTTGCGTTTTTTAGTGTATAATCCCGAAACGCCGCCTGCTATCTGGATGAAAGGCAATTCTACAGTTACGGATAAGACATGGGACGTTTCCCGTAACACGCCGGCTACCGCGAAAGCCGATTCGTGGATTTTTGACAGCCCCGGCGACAAACCATCGGCTTACCGGTTGGCAACCAAACCTCAAACCGCGACAAGTATCAGTAAAGGCGGGCAATCGGCGCTGGTGGATTTCGGATGCGAAACATTCGGCTACTTTAAAATACACGGTTTGAAAGGAACAGGCAATATAACGGCATGGTACGGCGAGTCGGAGGCAGAAGCCAAAGCCGGCCGCGACGCCGAAACGTGGGACGTTTTTCGTATCTCGAACGCTATTGCAGCGGATTTTACATCCCGTGACTCACGGGCATTCCGTTACATCAATTTTACATGGGATGGCGACGTCAGTTTCGACGATATATCCATGCTTTACGAATACAATCCTCTTGAATACAAAGGCTTGTTCCGTTGTTCGGACGATGAAATCAACAGTATCTGGGATGTATCGGCTTATACGCTGCATCTCTCGTCGCGGGAGTTTTTCCTCGACGGGATCAAGCGCGACCGCTGGATTTGGAGCGGCGACGCCTACCAGAGTTATCTGATGAACTATTACCTGTTTTTCGACAATCCTTTGATAAAACGCACCACATGGGCTTTGCGCGGAAATGATCCGGTAGAAACGCATATCAACACCATCCTCGATTATTCATTCTACTGGTTCATGGGCATTTACGATTATTATCTGTACACCGGCGACAGGGAATTTGTTCAACAGATATATCCCAGGATGCTTACTTTGATGGACTTTTGTCTTGGCCGCCGCAATGCAAACGGGATGGTGGAAGGTTTACCCGGCGACTGGGTATTCGTCGATTGGGCGCCGATCAGCAAGGACGGCGAGTTGAGCGTGGAACAGCTGCTCCTTTGTCGTAGCCTCGAAACAATGGCGTTGTGCGCCGGTATCATGAACGACGGCGACAAAACGCGGCAATATCAGGATATGGCTGATGAGTTGCAGAAAAAAATCATGAACGTATTCTGGGATTCATCGCAAAAAGCATTGGTGCACAGCCGCAAGGACGGAAAACTCAATACAGTGGTCACCAAATACGCCAACATGTTTGCCATGACTTTCGACTACCTGACCGAACAACAGCGTGAAGACGTCAAAAATCATGTGTTGCTGAACGACAAAGTACAGAAAATCACCACGCCCTACATGCGGTTCTACGAGTTGGAAGCCCTGTGCCGTATCGGGCAGCAAGCTCATGTGTTGAAGGAAGTGAAAGATTACTGGGGCGATATGCTGCGACTTGGCGCTACCTCGTTCTGGGAAACTTACGACCCGACGGAATCGGGCGTTCAGCACTATGCCATGTATGGCCGTCCTTTCGGTAAAAGCCTTTGTCATGCGTGGGGCGCAAGTCCGATATATCTGTTTGGTAAATATTTTCTGGGTGTAACGCCTACCGCGCCGGGGTACCAGACTTATCTTGTGGAGCCGGATTTGGGCGGCCTTAAATGGATGAAAGGCGAAGTGCCTACCCCTGCCGGAAATATAGTTGTATCGGTTACCGAAAAACAAATATTCGTACAAACCGTTGGCGGAACGGGAACGTTACGGTTCAAAAGCGCTAAAAAGCCCTCCTGTGCAACGTCTGCGATTAAAAATACCGGCCCCGGCCGTTATGAAATGGAGTTGGCGCCAAACAGCAAATACGAAGTGAAATTGTGAATCTGATGAATACTTGTTGATGGCCTCAACAAATATTTGGCGTCCACATCTCAATCCTTGTCCCGGAAGGCTGACCCTCTGAATCGTGAAGGTCGGAGATTTGCATGAATGCCTTTTGGCGTTTGTTTTTGTTGAAAAGTTCTATCTGTTGTTGCACAATCTTCAATCCTTCTCTTGATCCTTCTGTTTTAAGTAATTGAGCATTGATACGCCCGATGCCGTTGTCTTCTACCGATATTACCGTAAAATCATTCTGCCGGTAACAGCGAACACTGATTCTGCCTCCTTCCTGTCTGGCAGATAATCCATGCTTGAGCGCATTTTCGCAAAATGTCAGAATTACCATACAAGGTACAGGCAACTGAAGATTCACGTCTTCTTCTACAAATATGTCATATTCCAATCTCTCTTCAAAACGCAGTTTTTCAAACTTCAGATACAGTTCTGTGTATTCTAATTCCTCCTGCACGGATCGAAACACAAAGTCGGAATAAATCAAAGTCATATTGGAAAACTCCGAAAAGTCGGAAATGTATTTCTGCGCCTCCAGCGGTTTTTTCTGTATCAGATAATTGATAGAATTAAGAACGTTGCCGGTAAAATGCGGAATGAATTTGGAGCGTATCGCAAGCAGCCTCAACCGGTCGGTTTTTCGCTTTTCTTCTTCCTGACGGATAATGATTTTCCGGGTGTAATAAACGATGAGTACAACTGTTATCACTACTCCCGACAAAATCAGTATCAGACCGGGCAAAGACAAAATAAAGGGAGGCTTGATGGCTAACTGCGGTGAAAAGACGCTTTCCGACCATTGCTGCCCGTCATCGGTCGAGGACTGTATTTCAAACTGATATTTTCCGTGAGACAGGTTTTGGAAAATGATGGAACGTTCGCAGGAAGTCTGCCACTGATCATCGTAACCGTTAAGCCGGTAACGGAAAATCAACTTGTCGGGCGCCGTTACTGACGCCTGCAAAAAGTCGAAGCGCAGGTGGTTGTCTTTGTTTTCAAACTGCATCAGCGGCGTTGTTGCAACTAACGTCCATCCGGAACTCCGGCCTGCTTTGTAAACGGCTGCCAAATATGGAGCACAGGGTTGCAGTACTGACGAGTTCATGATTTGCTCAGGAAGAAAACTAATCGCATTGTCGCCTCCTGCCAGCCAGACATAACCGTCGCGGTCGATGCTCGCCCCGTTCAAAACGCACTCCATGACGTCGAAACCATCGTAATAACCGAATGTGCGCATCTGAATGTTTCCGTCACCGTGAAAAGCGGACAAATCAAGCAGATGGAGTTTGTCTTTGGTTCCAAAGATGATGTGCCGGTTGTGGTAGTTTACCACAAAAAAAATGGTCTGGTTGGTTATTTGCCGGTTGTTTCCCTGAGCGTCTTCGGCAAAAAGCCCCTCCGTGGTGCCTTTCCATAAGGTTCCGTTGTTGTCTGACGCCATGCAGATAGCGCTTTTGTAGGGACGCGGAACAGTATCAAACACAATGGCGTTGGTTTTCTCATCCAATTGAGCTTCACCGGAATTAAAAGTGCCAAGTCGCAATTTTTGATTGCCATTGCGACCGATAGAAACAATATATGGCAACCCGAAAGGCCATGTTGATAATTCTCCGTCCGGATGCAGCGCATGAAGGGTACAGCCTGAATCGGAAGTCCCGCCGAAATATACGGCGTCGTCTGTGGCGTCGTAATAAACAATCATCGAAACGCCTGTGGGAATAACGTTTAACCGGTCGGGGCTGCCTTTTTGAGCGTCGTAAACGGCAATACCGTTGCTGAAAGTCATAAAAATACGTCCGCGACTGTCTTCACAGATACTCGGACAGCCAAAATAATTACTCACCTTTTTCTGTTGATGAACAAGGTCAACTTTGTGCAGACCGCCATGTTGATCCGCTCTCCAGAAACCATTCATGCAGGAAGAAAACCAGACATTGTGATACGAATCCCTGAAAACGCCCCATATATCATCGTTCCGGCTTAGCCCCAACCTGTATTCCATAAAGTTTTCCGCACACTGAAAAACGCCGTCGTCAGTCGAAAACCAAATAACGCCATCCCTGTCCACCGTTATGAAATTAATCGTTCGCGTATCTAACGGAAATACAGACAAACTTCGTTCGTCCATATCTAATATGTACGTAGAAGAAGCGTACAATATAAGACGATGGTCGTCTAAACGTTCGATGTCGGTTAGAATAGCGGGTAACGGCATGATATATTCCTGCCTGACCGAGTTCTTATCAACAAAATACCGGCATAAATGAAAAGTCTGCTGAAGGTTTCGTCCTTTGACGAGTACGCCAAACCATTCGTTTTTGTTGGTTATCTTAAATTCAATCACCTGATCGTCTTCTTCCATATCAAGAACATAAACCTTCCTGAGCGTTTCATGATCCATGCGGTATAACTGTAATTGCCGGTTTTGAATATTGCGGGTAACCGCATATATGGTTTGGTCTGAAATATATGGAAAGAGAAAAGGTAAATCTTCATCTAATCTGGTATATGTTTTTTCCTTTAAATCAAACCGCAAAATAGTATAAACCGACTTGTTCTGCTGAGATTGATCCCAACAATTAAACAGATAAAGATGATTTCCGATAACCGGCATTAAACTTTTCGTAAAGGTATTGACACGATAATTGTCCGGTAAGGGATAAAATTCCATGGTGCGGTCAGGATAAATAAAGACGATGTTGTTGTTAGAAACCAGATACACGGCAGTTTCATACATGTCGATATATTGTACCTGAATTTCGATGCGCAAATCTTCCGTACTGTAGTTTTCGAAGTGCATTCCATCGAAGCGGCTGACTCCGTCGTATGTTGAAAACCACATATATCCGTAAGCATCCTGATAAGAATACAGCGCTTGCGCCTGCACCAATCCCTCGCGTATTCCAAAATGACGGTGAGTATAGGATTGCGTCCATTTTTGGGGTTGCTGCGAGAAACACGGAACGCTTAACAGAAACAGGAGAATGATTGTGAATGTCCGGAGTGTTTGAATCTTCATTTTTGTTGTTATTACTTATTTTATTTAATGCAAAAAACTGTGTGTTAAAATACTTACTGCCTTTCCATTTCCATGATTTCATCGAGATATTTCCGGTCGTTCGACAGGCGCGGTACTTTGTTTTGTCCGCCTAATTTGCCCCGTTGCTTCATCCAGTTGTGGAAAGTCCCTTTGGGCATGGAATGTACGATGGGCAAACGCAGAGTGATGTTCTTGCTGCGCTTGGCTTCATAATCGGAATTGAGGGAACATAGAGCCTGATCCAAAGCCTGAGTGAAAAACAACAGGTCGGCAGGTTCTTTCTCGAACTCAATGAGCCATTCGTGTGCGCCGTTGTGTTCGCTGTCCATATACACCGGTCCGGCTGTATATTCCGATACAATGGAATATGTAGAGTGGCAGGCCATTTTCAACGCTTTTTCGGCATTATCCATAATGACCTCTTCGCCAAAAGCATTGATAAACTGTCGGGTACGCCCTGATATTCTGATTTTGTGCGGGTTGAGCGATGTAAAAACAACCGTATCGCCGATGATGTAACGCCACAATCCGGCATTGGTGGTGATCACGATGGCGTAGTTGCGATTCGTTTCCACCTGATCGATGGCGAGCACATCGGGTAGTTCTTTTCCAAGCTGTTCAACAGGAATAAATTCATAGAAAACGCCATAATCGAGCATCAGCAGCATATCGCCGCTTTGCGGATCGTCCTGCAAAGCGAAGAAACCTTCGGAAGCGTTGTAGGTTTCAAAATAGTGCATGTCGGGCGACGGAAAAAGCAACCGGTATTGTTCGCGGTAAGGCTCAAAACACACGCCTCCATGTATAAACAGTTCCATATCAGGCCATACCTCTATGACGTTCTTTTTGCCGGTATAGTTGAGTATGTATTTCATCAGCGCCATGTTCCACGAAGGAACGCCGGTAAAGGCTACCACGCGTTTCCTGACGGATATTTCGGCGATTTGCTCTAATTTTTCGTCGAAATCGCTCAACAACGCCACGTCGGCCGGCGGCGTCCGGACGAAATCAGCCCAACGGGGAATATTTTCGATCAGGATGGCCGATAAATCGCCGTAATAGGAATGGTTTTCCGTTCTGTTGATCTGATGACTTCCGCCCAGAGTAAGCGTTTTGGATGTAAAAATTTTAGTTTTCGGATTTTGCCGCGCATAAATCGCCAGCACATCGTATCCGCCGCGATAGTGACAGGTTTTCAACGCCTCCCTGCTTACCGGAATAAACTTACTTTTGTCTTCGGTGGTGCCCGACGACTTGGCAAACCACGTAATATCGCCCGGCCATAATACATTTTGTTCGCCGCTACGGATGCGGTCTACATAAGGTTTGACGTCCTCGTACTGTTGTAGCGGCAACATGGTCTGAAAACCGGCTATATCACGAATCCTGTCAAATTGAAACCGTTTGCCCCATTCCGTATCTTTGGCATGACGGATCAGTTCGAATAACGTTTCTTCCTGCACAGGATACGGATGAGTCTTGAAATATTCTATCCTCTTTAACCTTTTTGAATTAAAACTGTTGACAATTGAATTGACCAGCGACATATTCACATGTTTTTTACTTATCGTTCCGTTATCCTGACATTCCGGAACATAAACTGATTGGCGCTAATGAGATATGGTTTGCCGCTTTTAATGGTCAGATTCCTGATCTCAATTTCCTTGGTGATCACATACGGATACTTTTCGATATACGCTTCGCTCGTGTACGCTCTGTTGAAATTGGCGAAAAGTTTAGGCCCCTGATAATCGTCCGGGTGATTGACGTCGTTGATGACAAGCCCGTCAATCGTTATCTTTTCCGGCATGTAACATGTATATCCGAAATCATGCTGACCCGAATAATCGCCGATGATCAGGACAGCGTCGGATTTTGCGCCGTTGCGCGGAAAAAACTCGCAGTTGCGTATGATGATTTCGCCTTCAAACGTGCTGCCGTAATCGCTGCGCAAATTGATGAATCTCGGCCCGCATACTTTGGTGTTCTCTACGAGAAATACGCCGGTACCTATAATATTAATGCCCATGTGACCGAGAACCGAATTTCTGATGGTTGCGTTTGCCACGCCCATGTGTGCATCGAAGCGCGAAAACTCCACATGGTCGAGCGTGATATTTTTTGAATAGTTCGAGCCCATAATTCCCCAAAACTTTGAGTCATGTATATCGTTATACTGTGTGCAATTTTTGAATGTCACATTGGTAGAACTGTTGACTGAAATATCGTATGTACCCATCGAAACCGGTGCGTTCGCGTTACCAATCGTAACATATACCCTGTGTCCCGATAACTTACAGTTTTGTACCAGCGTTTCGGTGCAATTCGATATGGAAATAAAACCGCCGTATGGCGCGCCGTGGTCAAGTTCTCCCGTGACGGTGTGATGTATCCCGTCGACAACCACGTTGGAACGCGATATGCCTATACCGCGCGAATAGTACGTGTAGCGCGACTCGGCCTGATTGGCGATGGTTGTGAAATGTCCGCCGCTGATGGTCAGCATTTCCGCGTCAATCGGGTAAGCGGTCATCGTTGTGATATTGTCATAGTCCCAGATAATGGGGGCTTTCATATCTACGTGGCCGTTTTTATCGACCACAAACACGTCTGTCTGGGCTGCGCCGTTATTCTGGTTCAACCCCTCGCGTTTATAGCGCATGGTCGTATTGTCTTTTACCACGATAAATGAAGAATATGGAAGCGACAAATCTATTTTTTCCTGATTTTTACGGAGCGTTTTCACGGTCGTTATCTGAGTTGAAGGAAGTTTGGACGACACGTGGAAAATATTATTTCCGCGGTTTCCGGCTTCGACCTTCGAGTCGTCGATGATGAACCTGGCGTCGCCCCAGTCGGTGTCGGTCTGTATCAGGGCGGTTTTTCCTGCAACGCCGATGTAGTATGTCGCGCCCGCATCGGCGCGTACCCTCAGTCCCGCCTCGTTTGCGGCGGCATGTGCCTTGATGATGGCGTCAAAATCGTCGGTGACGCCGTCGCCTGCAGCTCCGTATTCGCTGTAATAAATATGGTCATTCGCACAACAGGCGAACAAAGCCAAAACACTAATCATAAAAAGATTCATCCGATTCAACATATCTGCAAAATTTTTGTTGTTTATTCGTTCCAAAAGTAACCCATTTTTAGTGAAAAAGAAAAACGACAAATGTAATTCATTTCTTTCGGAAAAAGAAAAATAAAAAGATGAAGGGCAGGGCAAACGCATCAAAATATCGTATATTTTCGTATTTGCAGCGCTATACATCGATTGTATTCCCGAAGGGAAGAGATGATTATAGATATGGAAATGATGCGTATTGCACAATCCCGAAGGGATGATATCATCAAACATTTGGTATCGTTCCGATGGGAAAATGTCAT
>Ga0082212_10012494_pt1 | contig 10693 bp, 11 predicted proteins | sample TergutNt197P3_FD_71548 | JGI IMG/M metagenome (GOLD analysis project Ga0082212, IMG submission 71548) | Neocapritermes taracua P3 segment gut microbial communities from Petit-Saut dam, French Guiana - Nt197 P3 | ecosystem: Host-associated > Arthropoda: Insects > Digestive system > Gut ...
GATCAACTTGATAGTCAACCAAGGCGAAGCGGTCGCCATTTTAGGGGCCAATGGTTCGGGGAAGTCGAGTTTGGTTATGGCCATGCTTGGCCTGCTGCCCAGCAGTGGCCGGGTTGAGCTTTTCGGCCAAACTCCAGGCGCCAAGACAGATTGGCGCCAGGTGGGCTATGTCCCTCAGGTCTCAAAGGCAGGCACCGGGGTACCTACCAGCAGCCTTGAAGTAGTCAGAGCCGGCCTAGTGACAGGCCGCTGGCCCTTCCCCCCAAGACAAGCCAAATCAAGGGCGTTAGCAGCCCTGGATCTTTTGAGCGTGGCCAACCTGGCCAAACGACCAATTGGCCAACTCAGCGGCGGCCAGCGCCAGCGGGTCTTGATTGCCCGGGCCTTAGCCCGCCAGCCAAGGCTGATGTTCCTAGACGAACCAACCGCTGGCCTTGACCTTGAGACGCAGCACAACCTGGTTCAGATTCTTAGTCAAGTTCAAGACATGACCTTGGTGGTGGTGCTGCATGACCTAGGCGAGTTCTGCCACTGTTTGTCCAGGTCAGTCACACTAGATCAAGGCCTTATCAAAGACGATGTGGCCATTAGCCAAAGCCCGCCAGACCACCAGCATTCGGTGACCGAAACGTTTGACCCCGGCCATCACCCAGCACCACTCAGCCCACCAGGCAGCGTGCCAGATTTGAGTCTGAACAGGTCAGACCAATGAGCCAACTACTCAATAGCTGGTACATCATGCTAAGCGACCCCCTAATGCAAAGGGCCTTGATTGTGGCCGCTCTGGTGGGCGCGGCCGCCCCCATAATTGGGGTTTACCTGGTGCAACGCCGCTTGTCTCTGCTGGGGGACGGCATTGGCCACATTGCCCTAACCGGCGTGGCGCTGGGCTGGCTGATTGGTTCAGGCCTGGACCTAGCCCCTGGCGCGCTAGCTGTGCCGGGTGCAATTGGCGCCGCTGTGCTTGGCGCCATCATCATTGAGCTGGTCAGGGCCAAGGGTCACACCAGCGGTGATCTAGCCCTGGCCATCATGTTCTACGGCGGCATTGCCGGTGGCGCCGTGCTGATCAAGGTTGCCGGAGGCACCAGTGCCAACCTGGTGGCCTACCTGTTCGGCTCATTGGCTACCGTCTCCACAGCCGACGTAGTAACCACGGTGGCCCTTTGCGGTGTCATTGGATTGATTGGCATAGGCCTGCGCTGGGTCTTGCTTGCAGTCACCACTGACCGGCCAGCCGCCCAGGCGGCCGGGCTGCCAACCGGCGCATACAACGTGGTGCTGGCTGTCATGGCAGCTCTCACCGTCACCACCGCCATGCGAGTGGTCGGATTATTGCTGGTCAGCGCTTTGATGATTGTGCCGGTGGCGGTGGCCCAGCTTGGCGCCAAGTCATTTGGCCGAACAATGGGGCTGGGTTCAGGTCTAGGCATGGCGGTGGCCCTGGCCGGTCTAGTGGCCAGCTACTGGTATGACCTGCCGCCCGGCGCCACCATTGTGGTACTGGCCATTGTGCTTTACGCCTTGGTCGCCACCCTGCGACCATTAGTGAACCGGCGGAAAGCCAGATCACAGTGACTTTGCGACGTTCCACCCGCCAGCGCCAGGCTTTGCTTGAAGCTCTGCGCCATCACCCTGGCTTCATTAGTGCCCAGGCGCTACACAACCAGTTGGCTGCCCAAGACCACGCCATCTCGCTGGCTACGGTTTACCGGAATTTGCAGCAGCTAGCCGAAGACGGCCGTCTTGATGTTTTGTACGATGCCGGTGAAGCCACCTACCGCGCCTGCCGCCGTGAGAGCCACCACCATCATTTGGTTTGCCGCCAATGCGGTGGGGCTGATGAGTTCGAGGCAGAAGCTGTGGCCGACTGGGCTGAACAGATCGCCCGCACCGCCGGCTACAGCCAAGTCCAGCACACCCTAGAAATCAGCGGCCTGTGCCCGCAGTGTTCCGCCACCTGAGGTGGCTCTTCTTGGTTGGCCGTCAAGCCACACCGAAGCGGCGTTGGCGCTGGGCGAATTCTTCCATTGCAGCCCACAAGTCGCGTCTGTCAACCTCTGGCCAAAGGACGGGACTGAAAACCAGCTCGGCGTAAGCTGCTTGCCACAGTAAAAAATTGGACAAACGCTGTTCACCACTGGTGCGCCAGAACAAGTCAACGTCCGGTAGCGACGGCTGGCCTAAGTGGCGGGCAAACGCCTCTGGACTGATGCGCTCGGGGTTGATTTCGCCATCGGCGGCTAAGCGAGCCAACTGCTGGGCAGCAGTCACAATCTCATCGCGACCACCGTAGTTGACGCACAAAGTCAAGGTCAGGCCCTGGTTTTGTCTGGTCAACGCCTGGGCCTGTTCCAGTTCTGAGATGACCGAACGCCACAACCGCCGCTTTGACCCAGCCCACGCCACCTTCACCCCCCAAGAGTGGAAAAGGTCGCGCCGGGCCCTTAGAACCTGGCGCGAATAGCCCATCAGGAACCTCACCTCAGCCGGTGAACGCCGCCAGTTTTCGGTCGAAAAGGCGTACACCGTTAAGTACTCCACGCCAGCTTCGATTGCCCCGGCCACGACTTCAACTAGGGCTGCCTCGCCAGCCCGGTGCCCTTCGGTGCGCGGCAGGCCGTGCTCAGCTGCCCAACGACCGTTGCCGTCCATCACTACAGCCACATGCCGGGCCACCAATTCTGGCGGCAGGTCCGGCGGCTTGGCCCCGGATGGGTGCGCTGGTGGCTGGACAGCCTTGGGAGCGGAATTCATGGTGCCTTCACCGTATCGGCTTGCCTCAGCTCTAGCCAGCGGTAACCAGAAACCCTATGCACTGGGTCCACATTGAAGGCATCATAGAGACAACTGAACCCGCGCCGTAAGGAGAAACAGTGCCGGCCCAGATGAGCGACCGCTGCCAACGGGTATTGGAAGTGCTGTCCGATTCAGCCGCAGTTGATCTGTCTGGAACCGACTTGGCGAGTCGCCTAGGTGTCAGCGACCGTTCGGTCCGCTCTTATGTCAGCGACATAAACCGGACGGCCGGTCGCGAGCTGGTCCAGGCCAGCCACCGGGGCTACCGTCTTGACCGCCAGGCCTATCGGGTGTGGCAGTTGGCTAACCGGGCTGGATCAGCACCCCCAGACACGCCTCAACGACGGCTGCTCTTCATTGCCCGCCAGCTGGTTACTCACCTGTCGGACGGGGCCGATGTCTTCCAGATGGCCGAGTCACTCAGTGTTAGCCCTTCGACCATTGAGTCGGACTTAGGCAGGGCCCGGGAACTGCTGCGGGAGTTCTCCCTGGCAGTGAGGCGGGATCACGACCTATTGTTCCTGGAGGGTCAAGAACGGGACCAGCGCCGTCTGGTTCGGCACGTCATACTGGCCGCTGAAAGCGGCATGAGCCCCATGATGATGGCTTCAGTGGCAGAGAATTTCGGCTATTTCGATGTGCCCGCACTAACTCACCAAGCCCATAGCCTGGCTAGTGATTTGGGTCTGGAGCTTGACGAATACTCACTGAACGACATTGTGGTCCATTTGGTGATCGCAGCTGATCGGGTAAGGCAAGGTCACCTGCTTGAGCCTGCCGAACACGGTAGTGCCAAGGTCGATGCCGCAGCGCTGACAGCAGCCAATCAGCTGGCGGGTTTGGTGGAGGCCCACTGCCAAGTCCACCTACCAGCGGAAGAGGTTTTGTTGTTGGCCGCCACTTTGGCGGCGCGATCTTGGCCGCCACCAGCCACCCACCCTAGCTCCACAGCCGACCCGGATTGGTTGAAGATGGTGCGTGAAGCCATGCGGGAGCTGGCTGATTATTATTTCTTGGATTTAGCTGATGAAGCGGCTCTAGTGTCATTGGCTCTGCACGTCCAGAACTTGTTTGCCCGCTCTGGCCAAGGTCAATCACTGCAAAACTCGATTGGTGACCAGTTCAAAAACATGCATCCGCTGGTCCACGAAATGGCCCTGTTTTTGGCTAACCGCCTGGAGAGTCAATCCAGCCTCCAGATTGGTCCGGGCGAGGTCGATTTCTTGTCTTTCCACCTGGGTACACTTTTCCAGCGTCAACTAGAGACCGGCCCTTTGGTGCGAGTCACTGCCGTTTTTGTGATGCCGTACGGCGGAACTCCGACCGCTTCTTTGGCCGCGCTAACAACAGCCTTGGCCAACCAAGCAGTCATAACAGATGTCATCACCACGTTGGATTACCCGTGGGAGACCATCGACTCCGACCTGGTGATCTCAAGTGTTGATCTAGCTGGGCTTACCACGGTGCCAGTGCTGCGGGTCAGTCCTTTATTGAGGTTGGCCGACATTGAGCGTATTGGCTTGGCTCTTCGCGAAGAACGCCAGCGCGGTGCCAAACAGCGAATTCGCTCAAACGTTTTGACGCTGATTGAGCCGGAATTGTTCCACCACGTCGCTTCGACCAAGAAACAAGATGCCCTGGCTTTAATGTGTCAAACCATGGTGGCCAATGGTGTGGTACCTAAGACTTTTCTGGCCGACGTGCTGGATCGCGAGTCCCGCTCATCGACCTCTTTTGGTGGTCAATTCGCCATTCCACATTCGCTCTTGACTGACGCTAACCGGCCAGCTATTTCGGTGTTGCTTTCTGACAAGCCAATTGCCTGGGGTAGCTCCAGCGTGCGTTTAGTTTTCCTGTTTGCCCTATCGCCAGACAGCCGTCATTTGTTGCGGGAGGTGCTTGGTGAGGCCATTCCACTGCTAACTGATCCGGCCTCGCTGGCAACCTTGCTGGCCGCCCACGACTTTGAGGCCTTTGCCAGAGCGGTGGTCAAGCTACTCGCCTAGAACCGCTTCTGCCACCAAGGGGTCGGCGGCAGCCAAGGCCGCCTGGCGGGCTTGTGCGGCAGTGTCAGAGCTGCGGGCGAGCGTGGCCAATTGCCGGCACTGATCCATGGTGTGCCGGGCCAGGCTGGCGCGCACCGCAGCAATCTTGGCTGGCGCCATCGACAAACTACCCACCCCCAATCCAATCAAAACCAGGGCTAACAGTGGGTCGCCGGCCGCTTCGCCACACACACCAATCGGCTTGCTGGCGGCGTTGGCCCCTTGGCAGGCTTGGTTCACCAGGTCTAAAACCGCAGGCTGCCATGGGTCCAACAGCCCGGCCAAGCCGGACTGCAAGCGGTCGGCAGCCATGGTGTATTGCGCCAGGTCGTTGGTGCCAAGCGAGGCGAAATCCAAGCTGGCTAGAAGGCTCTGGGTGCGCAGGGCCGCCGCCGGCACCTCGATCATTGCACCAACTCGAGGCAGCCCAGCCGCCCGGGCCTGCCCGGCGAACCACTGACTTTCTTCGACCGTGCTGACCATGGGAGCCATCACCCAAAGATCGGCCCTAGTCCCCTCCGCCGCCGCCGCAATGGCTGCTAGCTGAGTCTGCAACAACTCAGGCCGGAGCATTGAAAGCCTCAGGCCACGTTGGCCCAGCGCTGGGTTGTCCTCATGGCCCAAGTCGGCAAAGGCTAGAGGCTTGTCCGCACCTGCATCAAGGGTGCGAATAATGACCCTCTTCCCAGTAAACCTTTGCAACACTTGATGGTAGATCGCCCTTTGGTCAGCCAAACTGGGGGCGGTGGTGCGGTCTAGGTACAAGAACTCTGAGCGGAATAATCCTACGCCCTCGGCCCCGGCCTCTATGCAGGCCTGCAACTGGTTGGGTCTACCCAGATTGGCCAATAAGGCGATGGGCACACCATCGGCTGTAACCCCTGGCCCGGTCACTCCCTTGGCCAGGGCATCGCGGCGGGCCTTGCGCCTGTGAAGTTGGGCCAGCTCCGCTTGACTGGGTGCCACCACCACAAGGCCAGCCGCGCCATCGACCGCCACTGTTATGTCGGCATCGACCACCAAACCACCTGCCCCCACCACAGCGGGAATGGCCATTTGAGCCGCCAGGATTGCACTGTGCGAGGTTGGCCCACCCTGGGCGGTGGCGATAGCCAAACAGGGCATTTTGTCTAGGCCCACCACTTGGGATGGGGCCAGGTCTTGGGCCACCAAGACAAATGGCTCATTGGTGGGGGAAATCACCGGGCTTGGCTGGCCGCGCAGGTGGCTAATTAGCCGGTCACGCACGTCCCTTAGATCGGTCACCCGTTCAGCCATGTACCCGCCTAGCATTGCCAGCTGAGACTCGTAGTGGTTGGCGGCTGCCTGAACTGCCGCTGTCAGTCCCATGCCTTTTGCGAGGTTGGACTTGATGGCATTCATCAAATCCGGGTCCTTGGCCATCATGGCTTGGGCGGTCAGCATGGCTTGGGCTGCCGGGTTGGCCTCAGCTAGGCCATGGAGCTCCCTAGCCAAACCATTGGCCGCCTGGAGCACTTTGCCCAGGGCCTGGTCAAGGTCGGTGGTTGGGGGCTCGGCTGAATCAACCCCAGCCGGTGCCTGCAAAACCAGAGCTCTGCCAGCGGCCACTCCAGGTGAAACTCCGGCACCCCTGAACACCTGTCCAGACATTTCAGATCTCGCCAGGCAATTGGTCAAGATCGCTCTGCAGCATGGCCGCTAGCTTGTTTAGGACGGCCTCTGCGTCTTTGCCTTCGGCTTCTATCTCGACTTCTTCGCCTTGCTTCACACCAAGAGTCATGACGGCCAAGATGGAATGGGCGTTGACCTTTGGTTGGTCAGTCCGGCCAATCGTAACTGGCAGGTTGGTGGCCTGGGCTGCCTCGACGAACAAAGCTGCTGGGCGGGCGTGCAGGCCAACGGCCGAGGCAATAATGGCGCGGCGAGATGGCACGGTGGTCTCCTTTGGTTGGCGGCGAAGCCTGGCTAGTCCACTTGACCCAGCCAGGCTACGCCGTCGTTGGACCAGGCAACGAGCTGCCTGAGTGAGTGTCTGGCTTTTGGCCTATGCTGCCACGTCGGCCGCAGCGGCGGCCTCCGCCACAAACTTGCGCCTTCTGACCTGCAGGAAGCTCATGCCAACAAAGGCCCCAATCAGCACTATGAAGCCGATTGCTGGAATCTTGAAAGCCAACATAGTGGCCATGGCGTCGACGCAGTCATGACCCACACCTTCGACGTTCTCTAGGTCGGCAAACCCATCGAACACCTTCCAGGTCAAGGCGGACAGGAAGATCAATATAAAGCCATAGAAGAAGCCGGCCACTATGGCCCCAACCCGTCCGCCGGTGGCGTTGCCGAATATGCCGGCCACGCCACCGGTGAAGAATGCGCCAATGATTGATACCAGTGGCACCACGCCAAAGACACCAGAAGAAACCGGCATTGCCACCAGCATCCCGGCTGTTGAGGCGATAAAACCAATCATCAATGCATTGGGGGCAAAGCCGAATAGCATTGGCACGTCAACTGCCGGAATGGCGTTTGGCACAAGCTTGTCAGAGATGCCCTTGAAGGCTGGCACTAGTTCACCTAAGAACATCCGGACGCCTTGCAGCAGGATTAGCACACCGGCCGTGAAGGTCAAGGCCTGGACAATGCCGAACAGGATGTAGTTGCCAGATCCACCATATTCGGCCGTCATGTCTGGACCGGCTATCAGCACCATCAGCAGATAGAAGAAGCCCATCACCACCGAGATGGCCACCGCTGTGTCTTTGAAGAAAGTCAGGCCCTTGGGCAGCTTCATGTCTTCAGTCGACTTGTCTTTGTTGCCAACCAATCCTCCCAGCCAGCCAGCTGAGACCGTGCCAAGCGTAGTGAGGTGGGCTATGGCAAAGTCATCGTTGCCGGTGACTTTGCGCACCAGCGGCTGGGAAATCGATGGCAATAAAGTCAGCAAAATGCCCTGGACCAGCGAGCCAACAATGATGATGACTGGCTTGGACCAGCCAATCTCATACATGCAGTAAGCCACTAGCACTGAGCTCATCCACAAATGGTGACCAGTAAGGAAGATGTACTTCAGTGGCGTGAAGCGTGCCAGCAGCACGTTGACTAAGAATCCTAAGGCCAAAATGACCGCCGAACTGGACCCGATGATTGGCACACTCTGCATCAGGCCGGTAATCCCCTCGCTTGAGGTGCCGAAGCCGTCAAGGTTGAATTTAACCCCAAACAAGGTGACAAACGGAATAATCGCCAGCACCAGTGTTGTGGCACCCGCTGAGATGATCAGCAAGCCCAAGGCGGTTTTCAGTGTTCCAGCAAAAATCTGCGTGCCAGACTTGCGCTGGATGGCTAGGCCTATCAGGGCCACCAGACCCAGAATGATCGCTGGGATCTCGAAGATCTCAACAATGAAATCGACTACCTTCATAAATATTTTTCCTCCTGAATAGTGCAGTAAGCGCGCGGACCTCCTCGACCGCTGGAACGATTACTGGCTGTTTAGGTAGGCCTCAATCTTCTCCTTGACCTCGGCCACGTTCATTATGTTGTCTACAAAAACGGCGTTTTGGGCGCCGTCTAGTTCGCCGCTGAAATCATTCGCGGCCAGGATCAGGTCAACTTGAAGCCCTGCCATAGTGCCAGCGGCTTCATGCTGCACGTCGCAGTAAAGGCCTAGTTCCTTCATCGCCTTCTCAACTGTCATTTTGAGAATCAGGCTTGAGCCCATGCCCAAGCCGCAGACGCAAAGTATCTTCATGGCATTTCTCCTACAGACAAGAGATCATCGCTGAATAGTTGGAGATGTGACGGTCGTTGATGGCGTCACCCCGATCCAGGTTTGAGCTGACCCAGGTTGGCGGCACGTAACCAGCCCGGACTGATGCTTCCACGGTCTCAGCAATGATGGCTTCCATGACGGCCACACCCAGCACTGTCGAAGTGCCACAGAACTTCTCTGGCACACCCTCCATGGACAAAACAGCGTCGCCAGCTACGCACTTGATGTCAATCACAATGTCTGCCACGTCTTTGAGGTTCTGGCCGCTTGAATGGCGCGACGTGGTTGAATCGGCAAACAGCCTGGAGACCAGCGCCACCACTGTCATGCCGACCTCTTTGGCAGCTAAAGCCATGTCGACCGGAGCGGCATTGCGGCCAGAGATTGAGGCCACAATCATGGTGTCTTTAGGATCGGTGGCTTCCATTGCCAACACCTGACGGGCAAATCCTTCCACCCTTTCTTGGAAGGTGGACAGCTTTGACCTTGGAAACAACGCCAGGTGTGGCACCAAAATGGCGTTGACTGGAACCAAGCCGCCAGCCCGGTAGAACACCTCCATGGCGAAAGCCTGAGAGTGGCCGCAGCCAAATACATGGATTACTCTGCCGCTGCGAATCGATTCAGCGCAGGCAGTGGCTGCCTCAGTGATTTGACTGGCGGATTGCTCAAACTGTTCTGCCAGTTGAGCAGAGATGATCTGGTAATACTCAGTCGCTTTCATGGTCTTTCTCCAGGATGGCCATTCGATTGGTAATGGCTAATCTCGGGGCATCTTGACGCAACAAGGTCAGCAGTTCTGGGTCGCTCAGGGCCTGCGCAAGCTCACGCAGCAAGTCCACGTGAGAGTCATTGTCAAGCGCTGCCAACATGAACGCCGCCTTGACGGGTTTACCCAGCAGGTCAACCGGTTGAGACAAAGTCACCAGTGACAAGGCAATCCGTTTGACGGCATGCTCCGGTCTGCCGTGCAACAGAGCCACACCCTCCACTAGCACCATGTAAGCGCCATAGCGCTTTACCGTCTGTTTGATCGAAGCTAGGTATTGCGGATCAATGGCCCCTTGTTCCACCAAAGGAGCGCCGGCCACGTCGACGAGTTCAGACCAGTCACGGCACACCACAGACGAAAGCATGGTCTTGTCCGTGAGGTAGCTGAGCAGCATTGGCACTCCGGTGTTCGGTATCAGTGGCACCTCATTGTCAGGCTAGGCTGGATGGCCTCGCCAACCAGCCTGCCACCGCCGCCGCGGAAAGAGGCCTCTTTCCGCCATAGCGGAAACTGTCCAGACTGTCACCGGAGCTTGGGGCAACTCAGCTCAAATCCCGATCCAACACCCTGTCCGCGTCCCGCGTAGTCGCGAAACCAATGCCCTGCCACCGTCCAGCGTCCAGTCTGCTCCGAACTAGCGCATCCACCTCGGAACCAACCCACCCAGCGTCCAGTCTGCTTCTGACCGGCCGGTTCACTGTCGGATGCGCCGGTGGACAACGGAAAAGCGCCCCCAGTGATTCCAGTGGGGGCGCCTTTCAGTAGTTCCCAAGCCATTGGGGGCGCATTTCCGTAGCTGTAAAGCCATTGGGGGCGCCTTTCCGTAGTGGATCAGCGGTTTTGACAACGGAAAAGCGCCCCCACTAATAATTCGACAGCGGAAAAGCGCCCCCACTGAGTCCCAAACAACGGAAAAGCGCCCCCAGTGAATCTAGCGGGGGCGCTTTCCCGTAGTCGGCTGATCCGGGGACCAACCCGGATTGACTATTGGCACTACACGGCGGTGTCGATGTAGTGCCAATGATCAACCAGCAGCCACGATCAAAAGATTCAACCCACCCAACGCCAACGACCAGGCGGGTTCTGGGGTGGATGGAGTGGTTCTGAGGTTGATGGGCGCTGAATGGTGTAGCCGGGCGTAGATTCCGCGACTGCGCGTGGAATGACCGGAGTTGAAGGGGGTTTGCGCTGGGCCAACCCCAGCGCCGGCGAATGTGCAGGTTCTGAGGTGGATAGGGTGATTCTGAGGTGGCGGTGAAGGGGCCGATGCAGGGCTTGGCGCGGGCATGTCACTTCAGAAAACGCCAAAGCGTTTTCTATAGTGAC
>Ga0082212_10012495_pt1 | contig 10693 bp, 3 predicted proteins | sample TergutNt197P3_FD_71548 | JGI IMG/M metagenome (GOLD analysis project Ga0082212, IMG submission 71548) | Neocapritermes taracua P3 segment gut microbial communities from Petit-Saut dam, French Guiana - Nt197 P3 | ecosystem: Host-associated > Arthropoda: Insects > Digestive system > Gut ...
ATATTCCCGGCGTATTTTTACTGATTGTTAAAAGCGCTTTTGGAATTGAACCTGCCTTTAGCGGAATGTTAGGCGCAGCAATCAGCATGGGTGTGAAGCGTGGTATTTTTTCCAATGAAGCCGGTCAGGGAACAGCGCCTCATGCTGCAGCGGCCTGCGAAGTGCCTCATCCTGCAAAACAGGGTTTAGTGCAGGCCTTTTCGGTGTATATCGACACATTGTTGGTTTGTTCAACTACGGCATTAATTATATTAATAACAGGAACTTATCGTGTGTACGATTCCTCGCAGCAAATTGTATTCACCGGTCATGGAATGCCCGAATCAATTACTGCTTACGGTCCGGTCAATACACAGCTGGCAGTAGATACTACCCTATCCGGATTGGGTTCCGGTTTTGTAGCCGTCGCCCTTTTCTTTTTCGCATTCACCACGATCATGAGCTATTATTTTCAGGCGGAAACCAATGTCTATTTTCTGTTTCGGAAGAAAAAAACATCGTTTTATATGATCCGTCTCCTTCGGGTAGCGATGTTGCTGGTTACTTTTTTTGCTGCCATCAACACGATGACTTTTGCATGGAACATGGCCGATATAGGCGTTGGCATGATGGCATGGCTTAACTTAATTGCTATCATACTACTGCGAAAGGTTGCACTTAAGGTGTTTTCCGATTTTGAAAAACAATATCGCTCAGGGATAAAAGATCCGATTTTCCGTTCCGATATATTAGGATTGGGAAATGCAGATGAATGGAAAAATACTGATAGATAAAAAACTTGGCCCTATTCTACCACTTCTACCCACATCCCCTCGCTATTCGCTGCAATACCCGCATCATACATCGCCTCGCAAGAAAACGCCGGTAAGTAAAATTTTCCGCGATAAGCTGCCGATAACTGCACCACAAACGTCTTGCGGGAGCCCGAGTTCAGGCTGAAATATGTATAAACCCTATCATCGCGGATGTCTATGTAGTCATAGGAAGATTGCCCCGTAGCGGCGCTCTCGTCGTTCAGACGGGTGTTGACGATTTCCCATCCTGATGGGAATATCTGGCTCAGAATCAGGTTGGTGTAAGTGCCTATATTGCCGGTGTTCGTTACCGTCATTACCGCTTTGAAGTCTGTCCTTTGCGGCAGACGGTTAACGTCTATTTCAGAGCCTTTTTCGTTCACAAATCTGACGGTGATTTCAAGCCCGTGTGCATTGGCTTTTTCGTTGCCCGGAGCGGGAATACCCGAAGCTGTGATGCGCACGTACAGCGGCGTTTCTCCCAGGTTTTTGAAATTCACCTTGTCCGATCCGGTTTTGCCTGTAACGTTCATGTCGGCCTGCCACATGGGCATCTTGCTGGTTGTCTTTTGCGTGCGCCCGCCGTCGGTGTATTCGATGTTGATTTCCTTCGCGCCCTTTTCGCCGGCAGCGTATTTCGACACAGCCAGCAGACAGTAAGCCGTTTCCTGCGTGCTCATCCAGCGGTTGGAATTGAGCGCGTCCGACAACAGTTTCACCAGCGTAAACGCCTGTGCGCGTTCGCCTGTCAGGGTCATCGTTTCGAGTATCATTGCCTGGTCGCGTTCCTTGCTGCCGTAGGTGTCGTTAAAGCGCGACAAATACGGGTCCGGGGTTCCGGAGAGGTTGCCGGTCAGCGACCTGGCTACTTCCGGTTTTCCGGCAAGCGAGTATGCGGCTGCTAACCGCCATTTGGCTGTTTTGGACAGTTTGTTGTATTCCATGAGGCGGTTCATCGCGCTCAAATCGGGCTGTTTGGCAAGGGCAAGCGTGTAGAGGCGGTATGCCTGAACGAAATCGTCGCCCGGATTCATTTTCCAGTCTTTGGCGCGGTTGGTCTGGTAGCGCAGCCACGCCTGCTTCATGCCTGCCGGAAGCGCGTAACCCTTGCTCTCGGCTTCGAGCATGAAATGTCCGGCGTAACACGTACCCCAGTAATTCGGCGACGGGTGTCCGGGCCAGTAGCCAAACCCGCCCTCCTGCGTGAGGAACAGCCGCAAACGGTTGAGCGCCGCCTTGATGTTCGTTTCAATATCTTTTCGCGTTACAGCGTTCAAATCCATTACGTTATCGAGAAACAACTGCGGGAACACCGCCGATGTGGTTTGTTCAATACATCCGTGCGGATAGTTCATCAAATAATGCAGGCGGCGTCCCAAATTAATGGGCGGAAGGTACGACGCTTCAATCGTGGCTTTGTTCGTCCCCGTCATCCCCGGAAGGGTAAATTCGCCTGTCCATGATTTTCCGGCTTCCACGAGCGCTTCCGCGAAGGCGTAAACGGTCGGGTTGGGGTTGCGGACGTCTATCTCAATGGAATGTTCGGCTTTTTCGCCGTTTCCGGAAACGGTAGCCGTAACTTTGCCGACGCCGGTGTAATCCTTCGTTTTCAGTTTGAAATATACGGTTTGGTCGCCCGTAGCGCTGAAACTGACGTTTTGTTTCGCGGCGCCGTCAATTTTGAAAATATCGCTCGCCTTGATTTCCACGCTCACCTGTTTGATTTTGTCTTCCATAGCAAAAACCGTTACAGGCACCCAGATGTCCTCGCCCGTACCCACCACGCGCGGCAGCGTGGCAAGCGTCATCAGCGGTTTGCGCACCGGCACAGTTTTGTCTGCCGAGCCGAAACCGCGACCATTCGCGGCTACCACCATGGTGCGCACCGAACCGATGTAAGGCGGCAGCGTGATTTTATGTTCGTTTGATTTTCCTTTTTCAATCGTAAACGGTCCGAGATATTTCACCACCGGACGAAAACGTTGCGCTTTCTGCGCCCCGTCGCCGTCTTCGTATTCGCCGTCGCCGCCGATTGCGAACAACTGTTCAATCTTTCCGCCATAAGCGCCAATCACATAATTGTAAATATCCCAGGTCTTTACGCCAAGCGCTTCGCGAGCATAGAAATAATCCCACGGCGCGGGCGTTTTGAAACGGGTGAGGTCGAGCAAGCCGTCATCCACAATCGCCAGCGTGTAACTCATTGGTTGTCCGCTCTTTTCGCTTATCTTTATTTTGAAAGGTTCTTCGGGACGCAACTCGGCAGGCATGTCAATCACCGGCGCGAGGCGCGTCTGCGGGTCTTCCACCATGAGCGGCACAACGCCGAAAAGCCGTATCGGAGCGTCGTTTTCGGTTTGCGCGTGGGGCTGTATCAGCGAAACGCTCACATAGACGTTGGGCACCATGTCGGCAGTGGCGGGAAAGGTTACTTTTCCGTCTGCGCTTTTGCAATCCACCCAGAATGAGCGTTTTACGTCCGAACCCGCCTCAATGCTCACCAACGCCTTTGCGCCCGGCGATGCGGGAAAGGTAACGACCGCGTCCTCGCCCACGTTGTACGAGGATTTTCCGGCGGCGAGCTGCAACATGGAGGCTCCGCCGCTTCTGCCTTCGTCGTCGTCATCGCCCCACCACCACGAATAACTTGCATATACCGGAATGGCTGTGGTGTGGCGGCTTTCGGGGTCGGTCATCTTCACCACGTAATACCCGTTGCCCGTAAACCGGTGCGAGAACGTTCCCTTTCCGTTTTGGGTGTTGATTTGTCCCTCAAAAACCGTCTTTGTATAGCGGCTGTCGGAATAATGCGCTTCGCCGCGCATCGAGTGCCACCACCAACTCCAGTTCACCGAATAAACCGTTACATCCACGTCGCGGCGGCTCACCGGTTTTCCGGTTTCATCAACGGTTACCACGTCAAAAACTGCGTTGTCGTCCAGGTCTAAACGGTTGTAATATCCGTCGCCTTTGGGCGGTTTGATGCCGATGTACGATTTGAATGGCGAATAGGTGGTAACGAACTCATCTATACTGAAATCGCCGCCTTCCTCGAACACGCGCGTAGAAATGAACATACGCAACATACCCGGACTGTCGTCCACGTCAATATCCTTACGGACAGTCATTTCGCCGTTGTCGTTGAGTTTGCCTTCGAGCAGTGTTTTTTCTTCCGCGTAGAACGATTTGGAAGGGTCGTCGAAACTGTACCCCTCGTAACCCTTGAAATTCGTTCTCATTTGCGTCATTCGGGCGTTGATGCGCACGTCGAGGTTTCGCGCCACAGCGCCGTGCAGCCAGTTAACCGCCATTTTTCCCGACAGTCCGCTCGAACTTAAAAGCGGCATCTGGTCGAGGCGCAAATCTATTTTCAGGCGGTTGGGTTTCACGGTTTCGATTTTCAGGTTTTTGGTGAACGTTTGCCCGCCCACTTCCACGTAAGCCGTCCAAACGCCGGTAACGCCGTCGTCGCTTGTGGGAACGGTGAAGCGGTACAGTCCGTTGCTGCCCGACGTTTTCACCTGTTTGTCAACTACCTGATTATTGGGGTCGTATAGCGAAAAATTGACGGGATGATTTGCCGGAAGCGTCCGGTTTTTGTCTTCGAGCATGAAGGCGAGGAAAATCGTATCTCCCGGTCGCCAAACGCCACGCTCGCCGTAGATGAAACCCTTGATGCCGCTTCGCACCGTCGTTCCCGACACATCGAAGTTGCTCAACGACAGTGGATTGTCTATCCTCAAATATGTTTTCTGTTTGCCTTGCTGCGCAATGATGACCGACGGCGATTCGGTGCATTTCAGCACGGCAAGTCCGTCTTTGTCGGATGTTGCTTTCCCGACAGGCTGATTGACAATGTTGTAGGCGGTCAGCTGTACGCCCTGCATCGGCTCGGCGCTCACTAAATTCGACGCCATGATGTACCAGTCGCCGCCGCTGCCCGACGTTTCGTCGCTGCTGTAACTGTCGCCGTCATCTTCGTAATCGTAATAGCGGTATCTGTTGCCGCCGGTTCCGCTGCTTTTCACCGTCAATCCGATGTCCGATGCTAAAACATTACGCATCCGGTTGTTGCGTTCGCGATAATACTCATACCAATCGTAATCATCGTCGTCGGAAGCATCGCCGATTTTGCCGCGTCCCTCAAGGATAACGCGGTAAATGGCGCCCGGTTCGGGTTCGACGAGTTTGGCAAGGTCAATCGAAAAAGTATTCCATGAAGTAAGATTCACCGCCTTCTTTTCGGCAAGGTTGATGCGCGTGTTCACGATGCGCTTGCCCACGCGGTACATTTCGTTGGCTTCGTCCAACTTGTTGATTTGCAGAAATTGAAGAATATTATTTTCGTAGATGCGGTACACTTCCACATCCACCGACTGATAATTCACCGCCTGAAACGTAACGTGCAAACCTGTGGAATTGGGCATGATAACGCCTTTCCCGACAAACTTCACCGCAGGTTTCAGTTGCTCAAACGACACCTCGCGGACGACCGTATTGTCCAATTTCTTTCCGGTAGTGGTTTTCAGCCCCTTTTCAATGGTCAGTTCGCAAGCGCCGGTCTGGTGCGCCACGGGGTATATCTTCACGATGTTCAGCTCCACGGCAAACCGCACATTCACGTTGTTCGACAGCGAGAAAAAGTTCGATAGCCGCTGTTTTTCATCAATCGGATCGGTAAACGTACATTGCACGTATTGTTCCGGCGAATTAACCGTCAGTATTTCTATAAGTTCAAACTCGTTTTCGGCAGGAATGCTGACGGTTTCCTCGTTTTCGTACTGATAGCCGATAGGCTGACCGTTCCACAGAAATTTGACGTCGCTCCGGCTCGCTCCGGCTTTGATGCTGTCGATGCGGAAAAAATGGCGGTTATCGGCGTAATCGTGTTCCCATTTGACAAGGGGGCATGCCCCCTTGTTGATGTTTTCGCATTTCACCGTCAGCAACTTTTTCACCTTTTCGGCGGGAATAAAGTCCGAAGCGGTAACCGTACCGGTCAGGTAATACAGGTTGGGCGTGGTTTTGTTGTAAAGCGACAACCCGTTCAACTGATGATAGAAAGTAGGTATAATGGTGTTGATGACGAAGTTAAACGTTTTAGGAGCGCTCCCCACATCCGCCACTTTGGAAATCTGAAATTTCACCTGATACTCCCGCCCCGGCTCAAAAGGCTTGTCGGGCACGAACTCAATGGTGGTGCTGTTCACCCACACCGCTTGCCCCGCCACAGACGGCGAGAATTTGAGTACATCGCCGGCAACGGGGTCGCCGGGTTGCGGCGCTTCCGGCATAGCGTCGTCGGTCAGCGCCACCCGCACCGGCGACAGGATAGAAATAACGCCCGAAGTATAGGCGACAATCAAGGGATGGTCGGCATCGGTTTCACTCTTGGTCTTACAACCGGAAAGGCTTGCAAAAAGGACGAGGCAAGCGAAAAAGGATTGGTTAAGTTTGGACATGGTATTCAATATAGTTTGATAAAGATACAAAATTAAAGGATTTTTTTGAGAAAAAGTACTTTTTTTAAGTGAATTTTATCCTGAAAAATTTTTATCTCTCAAAAAAATATCGTATTTTTGTGGTTGAATTGTAAAACAAATATTTTGTAGCGTATGATATAAAAAGACGTGCTAAAAAGCACGAAACTAAGACATATTGAAAAAGCATTGAATTTTATTCTTTGCTATCTGAAAATTTGGCGATTAGATGATAGTATGTAAAGAAAAAATCAGATGTTCACGTATTAAGCGTGGACTTGATTCGGTTTCTTACATACAAGGTTACGCCAAATACCACAGATAGCGGGGAACAGTTGAGTTTCACGCTTTTTTGTTGTCTGATTGAAAAGGGAATAACCAATTTGTAAAAAAAAATTTGAAGCGATTTTGGATACTGCAATATCGGACGAGGTTACAAATTATAATCCATTCAAGCTAAAATCCTGACTGGCATGAGAGGTGAAAAACAAGTTTTTTCAATCATATTTTTTAAATTTAGAAGTTGTGCCCGACACGTACAAGGGTTAATAAAATGACACACGTAAATGTAACAAAGAGGCGCAACAAGTCGCGTCAATCATTCAAATTTGCGGCAGCATTGATTGCCGTGTTCTGTCTGACAACCAATGTATGGGCAGATGATGGGGCTACGATTACCAATTATATCAACGGTCTCCACCCCACCGGCGATATTGTGGCAACCTTTAACCCGGGCTACAGCACCGTTACAGTAACGGGAAAGTTGGGCGCCACGCCGAGTAATGCCGATTACTTGACGCTCAACATTGATTATGGCGTAACGGTGGTATGGGAAGCGGAACTTGCCGGAAACCCTTCCGGTAATTACTCGCTGATCAACATCAGCGGCGGATTTGGTACATTTGAACTGCGAAGCGGAGGAAGTATTGAAAATACCGGCGCCGGCAGGGCAATGACCAACAATTCCGCATGTACGGTAAATATTACGGGGGGAACGGTAAAATCCGGAAGCGGTAACGTCGCAATCTATAATGCTTCTACCGGTGTCATTACTGTTTCAGGAAGTGAAACAGTAATAAGTTCCGCGACTACTGCTTCTTCCTCTTCCTACGGTACTATTTACCTTGCTAATTCGGGAACGGCAACAGAGGCTCGTCTCATTATCAACGGCGGAAGGGTGGAAAATACGGCGTTATCCACATATTCCTACGCTATCAATAACGTTTCTACAGGAGCAGTAAATGTTTCTGGTGGAACTGTATGCGCATTAAGCGGTAGAGCAATCTATAACACCCGTGGGACTGTAAATGTATCTGGCGGGACAGTTAGTGCGACAAGCGGTGAGGCAATCTATACATCCAGCACAGTAAATGTAACGGACGGTACGGTAAGTTCGATAACGGGGTACGCAATCTATGCTTATGGTACTGTAAATGTATCGGGTAATGCAAGAATTACTTCCGCTATTATTAATACCTATGTAAACCAATCGGGAACTATTAACTTTCAATCTGGAACTGTCAATATAGACGGTGGAACAGTAGAAAATACAGCGTCAGAAACTGGTGGCATCGCAATCTCATGTAACAATACAGGCTCGGGCTCACTAAATATTAGGAGTGGAACAATAAATTCGGAAAACGGTACTGCAATCTTTATTAATACTGTTGGCAGGGTAAATGTTTCGGGTGGAACAGTATACGGCAGACAACCAGTTCGTAGCAGCGGTTCTAATATAACGGTAACAATTACCGGCGGGACTGTGGAAGCAACCCAAAACAACGCTTATGCGGTTTCTCATGAAAGCTCGCCAAAGTTAATACTCGGCGGTAATCCTGCTATTACAGGCAGAATATTTACTTTTCCCGAAAGATTGGAAACGATTACCGACGGCGATGACATATTTACCCCGTCACAGATTTACATACTTGATTTTCCCACAGCCCAGTACGCAGTATCCAAAATTGCGGTAACCAACGGATGGAATTATTTAGATAATTTTGTGCTTTACAACCCTGATTTTGCATTGATTACGAGCAGCGTACACCTTGCCATTGCAGCGGCATACAAGGTTTCTTATTTCCTTGATGGCGGCGAAGGTACTCCTCCCGCCAATATCAGCATTCCACAGCAGGGCTACATCAAGGTAAAACCCCCGACAGACGGTTACACCAGACCGGGCTACACCTGCGACGGCAACTGGTGGTATGGCAGTCCTTCAGGACCGGCGATATTCGTGTTCGGCAATGGCGGTACGCAGGTCATGCAAAATATGTTGCTTTATTTGGTTTGGACGCCGGTAACGTACACCATTACCTACGAACTCGACGGCGGGACAAACCATCCGTTAAATCCTGCAACATACACAGTGGATAGCGAAGATATTACGCTTCAACTGCCCACAAAAGAGGGACTTGCGTTTAACGGATGGTGGGACAGCAGCACAGACGGTACGCAAATCACATCCATTTCATCGGGCAGTGAAGGAAACCTGACGCTTTGGGCAAGATGGATACCGGTACATACCATCACGTTCAACGCCAACGGCGGAACGGTAACCCCTGCATCCGGCATTACCGGCGATTTTGGAAGGCTTGCGTCACTGCCTGTTCCTTCAAGGGATGGTTATTTCTTCGAGGGCTGGTTCACAGCATTGACGGACGGAGTTGAGGTAACTGAAAATACAGAATTTACTGCCAACACCACCATTTATGCCCGATGGACGCCTGAATATACCATCACATTCGACGCCAACGGCGGCACAGTAACCCCTGCATCCGGTACTACCGGCATCGGTGGGAAACTTGCAACCCTGCCCGAACCTTCAAGAACCGGCTACTGGTTTATGGGCTGGTTTAATGCTGTATCAGGCGGCGACGAGGTAACGGAAGAAACGGTGTTTAACGCCAATACTACCATATACGCCCAATGGGCACTCCTTAGTTATTTCGTGTTTTTCGACGCCACCGGCGGAACGGTTGATCCGGTGTTCGACATTACAGGAGAAGGATGGAAACTTGCATTTTTGCCTGTTCCAACAAGAACCGGCGGCTATGCTTTTGACGGCTGGTTCACGGAACCGACCGGCGGCGATGAGGTAACAGAAAACACGGTATTCAGTGAAAATGTTACCATTTACGCTCACTGGTCGCGTATCTATACAGTAACATTCAATCCCAACGGCGGCACGGTAACACCCACATCCGGTACTACCGGCGTTGGTGGGACGCTCTCATCCCTGCCCGTTCCGACAAGGACGAATTACATTTTTATCGGCTGGTTCACATCTGCCACCGGCGGTACAGAGGTAACAACCGATTATGCCTTCACATCAAATCAAACTATTTACGCACGATGGTCGCAAATTACAAGCAACCCTGAACTCGGGACAACCAATCCGCTTCGCGCATGGATGAACACCGGAACGCTGCATGTAACCGGACTCACGGCAGGAAAAACGCTGAGCGTGTACAGTTTGTCAGGCGCATTAATATTCCGCAGTGTCGCCACAAGCGATGCTGTAGAAATTCCTTTACAGATACAGGGCGTATATATTGTTCAATCGGAAAATTGGACGGTAAGAGTAGTATTCAATTAAAACAATTTTAGTCATGAAAAGTAAATATTCAATCATCGCATTATTAGCGGCAGTTTCAGTTTTTGGCTCTTGCGGCAGCACGAAAGAAAAAAGCAGCGAAAAAGCCATTCTTGAGTTTCAGGTAAATGGTGTAGCCTATACCATTTCGGGAACCAACATCACGCATCTCTATCCGAAAACTGCGGAAAGCACGTGGACAGGCTGGGTAACAATGCCGGCAGCGCCTTCGAAAGTCGTTCTTTCGCCCAGCGCAACCATCAGCCCGCCGGCAACAACCCCGCTCGACTTTCTGCAGGAACAAACCTATACGGTAACCGCCGAAGACGGCAGTACACAAACGTATAAGGTAAAGGCAGAACGAACCCAGTATGTGAATTGAGAATGGGGAATGGGGAATGAAAAAGCGGGTTGGATTGTATTCCAGCCCGTTTTTTTAACAAAAAATATCTACCTTTGCATTTCATATCGTCATCTTACATGCCAGTCAACAATAAACGCAAAATAGTCAACGATCCTGTTTACGGGTTTATCCATGTACCTTTCCCGCTGCTGTACGATTTGATGGAGCATCCCTGTTTTCAGCGGTTGCGGCGTATCAATCAGCTCGGACTGACCCATTTTGTCTATCCGGGCGCTCATCATACGCGGTTTCAGCACGCGCTGGGCGCTATGCATCTGATGGACGAAGCCATCGTTACTTTGCGTTCCAAAGGTATTGACATTTCCGACCGAGAGGCGGAAGCGGCGCTGATCGCCATTCTGCTGCACGACGTTGGACACAGTCCTTATTCGCATACTCTGGAAGGCGCAGTTGTGGAGGA
>Ga0082212_10012496_pt1 | contig 10692 bp, 9 predicted proteins | sample TergutNt197P3_FD_71548 | JGI IMG/M metagenome (GOLD analysis project Ga0082212, IMG submission 71548) | Neocapritermes taracua P3 segment gut microbial communities from Petit-Saut dam, French Guiana - Nt197 P3 | ecosystem: Host-associated > Arthropoda: Insects > Digestive system > Gut ...
TGCCAAAATATATTTTTGCATAAAAATAAACGATTTTATATAGTTTAACCTGAAATTTTCGGTGATACGCTGTAAACAACGTATCTATAACATAGGCAACTATACAATCGGAGGCGCTCGGAGCGAGAGGTTTTGAAAATATACTGATGCTACCCAATGAGTAGTTTCAACGAATTTATGTTGATGTATTTGGAGTTGCGGCGAAGTTAAAATGTAATTGCATGAAAAATCAATATACTCACAGCTTGATATTTGAGCAATCAGAATTATACTATGCCTTGTATGTCCACCACTTTTTGTGTCGTGGTGCGAGTCGGTGTGGATATGAGAGTGGGTTACCACACCCCATGAAAACTCATGCGAGTGGGTAAAGAAATTCGCACTTGCATAGTAACTTATAAAAAGCACTACGAGCAGTGAAGATGCTATTTTCTTTATTCTAACCATAAAATAATGCCACGTTGTAAAATTACAATTTTTTTCCGAAAAATTTAAAATATTATAAAATTTTTAAATTAATGAAAAAAATTAATATATTTAATGTAAGTTTGTTACTGAAAAAACTACCGCTAAGGTAATTGATATGAAAACGAAACTACTTATAAATCTGGAATATATAGAAAAATTTATTCCGCTTGAAGAGATATTGGCATTTGCCAATCAATCGGTGCGGCATCTCGAAACCTTCAATACAGGAGCCGGAGCAGGCGGCGATTTGCTCGGCTGGCTTAATTTGCCCCACCAAATACAGCCTCAAATCGACAAAATTGAACAGGCTGCAACTCGTCTTAAATCAATTTCCGACACGACGGTTGTTATCGGCATTGGCGGCTCGTATCTTGGTGCACGAGCGGTTCAGGAGGCGCTTGCCCATTCGTTTTTGTCATCTGCTCACGAAATATTTTTTGCAGGGCAGAATATTTGCGAAGATTATCTCGCCGAACTGATTGAAATTCTTGACAAAAGAGACTATTCAATAATTGTAATATCCAAATCGGGAACTACCATCGAGCCTGCCATTGCATTCAGAATATTAAAAGAGCATCTTGAAAAGAAAGTAGGAAAAACAGAAGCCGCAAACAGAATGATCGCCATTACCGATGCAAATAATGGGGCTTTGCGCTCGCTTGCCAACGCAAACGGATATGAAACTTTTGTGATACCCGATGATGTTGGCGGAAGATATTCGGTGCTGTCGCCGGTTGGTTTGTTGCCGGTAGCAGTTAGTGGACTGAATATTAGGGCACTTATAGAAGGTGCAAAGGATATGGAAGCGGTTATCCGCAAAAACAGAGATGCAACCACAAATCCCGCACTTTTGTATGCTGCCGTCAGAAATCTTCTTCTGAAACAGGGCAAAAATATTGAGATAATGGTTGGATTTACGCCCAAGTTACATTTTTTTGCAGAATGGTGGAAGCAACTTTTTGGCGAAAGCGAAGGCAAAGATGGCAAAGGAATATTTCCTACAGCGGCTGAATTTACAACAGATTTACATTCGTTCGGGCAATATATTCAAGACGGTCAAAGAATTATTTTTGAGACAGTTATCTCTGTAAAAAATACAAATCGAACTGTTACGGTTCCTGCTTTGCAAGACGATATTGATAAGTTAAACTACCTTGCCGGACGCAGACTTTCGGAAATAAACCGTGATGCAGAAGCCGGAGTAATATTGGCTCACAATGAAGGAGGAGTTCCTGTTATCAAAATTGAAATACCGGCGCTTGATGAATATTACTTGGGGCAACTGATATATTTCTTTGAAATAGCGTGTGGCATAAGCGGTTATATGCTTGACGTGAACCCATTCGACCAGCCGGGAGTAGAGGCTTATAAAAATAACATGTTTGCGCTCCTTAATAAAAATATGTTATAACCAGTAATTGATTATTTTTAATCAATTACTGGTTTATGCTTGCATCTTAAAACTAAAAAATCGACAATCGTTTTCCAAAGTCATTCAATACTTCGCGTAAATCGGGGAATCCTATCTCTTGCAAATCGTAATGCACTCTGGTATTGGGTTTATTTATTTTTATTATCCTGTTAAGATCAATAGGCGTGGCGATTATTACACTATCGCAATCAGTATTATTTATAGTTGCCTCAAGGTCTTTAAGTTGCTGGTCGCCATAGCCCATGGCAGGCAACAGAGAACCAATATTAGGATAAAGTCTGAATGTTTCGCTCAGTTTGCCAACAGTATATGGTCGCGGGTCAATAATTTCCGAAGCGCCGAATTTTTTTGCGGCAACAATACCGGCACCTATTTTCATCTCGCCATGTGTAAGCGTGGGACCGTCTTCAACCACAAGCGTTCTTTTTCCTTTTATTACAGCGGGGTTATCAACTTTGATAGGCGACGCTCCGTCAATTACAATCGCTTTCGGATTAACTTTTTGAATACTTTCTCTGACTATTTGTATTGATTCGGGCGAAGCGCTGTCTATTTTGTTTATTACTATGACATCTGCCAGCCTCAATGTTACCTCGCCGGGGTAATATTTTAATTCATGTCCTGCTCTATGCGGATCGGCAACGGTAACTGTCAGGTCGGGTTTCACAAATGGGAAGTCGTTATTTCCACCGTCCCATAAAATCACGTCGCAGCCGTCTGGGTCGTTTTCAGCGGCACGAGTAATTGCTTCATAATCAACGCCGGCATAAATTACGTTTCCTCTTACAACGTGAGGCTCATATTCTTCCATTTCTTCAACGGTGCATTTATGTTTTTCGAGGTCAGCAACAGTAGCAAACCTTTGCACTTTTTGAGCGTTAAGATCGCCATAAGGCATTGGATGTCTTATAGCAACAACTTTGAGACCTTTTTCCATAAGTAGTTCTATTATTCGCCGCGATGTTTGACTTTTTCCGCAGCCTGTACGGGTTGCTCCAACTGCAATAACCGGTTTCGAACTTTTTATCATAGTTTCGGAAGGACCTAAAAGGGTAAAGTTTGCTCCGGCAGCATTAACTATTGCACTGGTTGACATTACTTTATTGTATGTTACATCGCTGTATGAAAATATACATTCGGTAACGTTATATTCCTTTATAAGCGTTTCAAGTTGTTCTTCGGCAACTATTTGTATCCCTTCTGGATATAGCTTCCCCGCAAGTTCTTTGGGATATTTTCTTCCGTCAATATCGGGTATTTGCGCGGCTGTAAAAGCGACTACGTTATAGGCAGGATTATCTCTGTAACAGGTATTAAAATTATGAAAATCGCGACCTGCTGCTCCTATTATGATAACATTTTTTTTAGACATAATATTTTATTTTTTAGATGTGTTAAATTTCAAATTACGCTACAAATTTACAATTGTTGAAATAAAAATTTTAATCTGAATAAATTTTTTCAAAAAAAATTTTTATTCTGCTTATGTTTGGCAAAATCTTTGTATTATTATAGATTGTTTATGAATGTACTTGCCCACATATATCTCTCAGGTGATTCGGATCAAATAATCATCGGTAATTACATAGGCGATTATGTAAAGGGCAAGGACTATCTTAATTATCCTGAACTAATTAGAAAAGGAATAATAATTCACCGGCATATTGACGCATTTACCGACAGGCACCCTGTTGTGCATAGAAGCAAAATATTTTTTACAAAAAAATACCATAAATATGCAGGCGTTGTAACCGATATTATTTACGATCACTTTCTGACTAAGGAATGGGACGTGTTTTCTCGCCGACCTCTTGAAAGCGTTACATACAATTTTTACAGGGCAATGGTAAATAATAATCAACACATGCCTCCATCTGTGCGGGATATGATGCCATTTTTTATAATTAACAACTGGATTGAATCTTATCAGACTATTAATGGTATAAGAATTGTGCTTAAAACTCTTAGCAAACGCTCGTCGCTGCCCAACGAAGCGCGGTTTGCGGCACGCGCCCTTAAAAAAAATTATTATGCGCTTCATGATGATTTTATGGAGTTTTTTCCGCAACTAATTGATTATGTAGAAAAAGAATTTAATATTCCACTATCGCACAGAATCACCATACCTTTTTAATTATACAAGGTATTCGTTACGGCTTGCATCGAGACGAAGAAAAACAAAAATCATGAGCGTAAAAGCCCAAAGCGAACTGCCTCCATAACTGAAAAAAGGCAGCGGAATGCCTATAACAGGCACAATGCCAATAGCCATGCCAATATTGATAAACATGTGAACAAACAATATTGATGCAACGCCATAACCGAAAACTCTTGAAAAAACCGCACGTTGTCGTTCGGCAAGAAAAATAAGACGCAACAGCAAAAACAGATATAGCCCGATAACAACCATTGAGCCTACAAAACCCCACTCTTCGCCAATTGTGCAGAAAATAAAATCGGAACTCTGTTTTGGCACAAATCTATATTTTGTTTGCGTTCCCTGCAAGTATCCTTTGCCGGTTAGACCACCTGACCCTATTGAAATAATTGATTGATTTACATTATATTCTGTCCCTAAAGGGTCGGATTTTTTACCGAGCAAAATCTCAATTCTGTCGCGATGATGTTCCTTGAGCATATTATCAAAAGCATAATCGACAGAATTCATAAATATGAGACTGCCAATAAGAAAAAAATAAACTACTAATAGTGCTTTCGCCTTTTTAATGTAAAAATACCACGCAAAAATAATTCCCGAAATAAGTACTGATACCAATACAACTGTTTCGTTATCAAAGTGTTCAAAGATAAAATAATTCAACAAAAATATAATTACTCCAACTGCCGACATTATTACGGCGCTTGACAAAACAGGTTTCCATTTGCTGGTTGCAGCCCATGCAATTAACAATGCAACAAAAACTAATCCTAATGAAAGATGAAAATTATTTATGAGAAGGGTAAGAAAAAACAAGATTAACGCTAAAACGCCCGATACAAAAACATAAGGACTCATTCCTTCTCTGAAAAGCGGAAGAAAAAGGGCAATGAATACAACTGTTGATCCCATGTCGGGCTGCATGGCAGTAAATGCAGCAGGCAACATTATTATTCCGGTGGCTACAATAAGAGTTTTCCACTTTGTAAAGTCTTGCTTTTTTGTATTTAGATAGCTTGCAAGTGCAAGCGTAGCGCCAAATTTTGCAAACTCTGAAGGTTGCAAACTAAACCATTTAAACTCAAACCACGATTTTGCCCCCGATACTTCTGTGCCAAAAACCAAGACCAAAATAAGCATAAATATTATCAGAGCATAAATAATCCAAGCCGAGGAAAAATAAAATCTGCTATCGACAATCAATATAAATATTCCTGTTATAATGGCAATAATAATCCAAAGTAGTTGTTTTCCATATCTTTGCGATAAGTCGAATATGCTTACGTGATTTTCGTCATAAACTGCCGCATAAATATTAAGCCACCCCATTACCGAAAGAATAAGGAAAAGCAAGATTGTTATCTTGTCGAGGTTACTCCATATATTAATACTGCGCCGCATTTCTTCTCAACAGTTTGTCTTCCAGATTAAGATCGAGTATCCTTTGTTCTTTTGCAGGGTTTGAAATATTTCCGGTGAGGTATTTTTCCATCATCAAACTTGCGATGGGTGCAGCATAAGTGGCTCCAAAGCCTGCATTTTCGACATAAACCGCTATTGCAATTTTGGGATTGTCTTTGGGAGCAAAGGCGATAAAAATTGAATGGTCGTCTCCATGAGGATTTTGTGCAGTACCTGTTTTTCCGCAAACATCAATTCCGGGAATGGCGGCTACTGTGGCAGTGGCTCCAATTATGCCGCCGGTGGCTCCTTCCATGCCGTCAATAATTTTCTCAAAGTTTGCAGGGTCAATACTTATATGGTGTTTTTCCGTGAATTTCGAATCGATTATTCCTGCTTCTCCAATTCCTTTTACAATGTGCGGAGTGTAGTAATATCCTCTATTGGCAATTGCAGCCGTTGCATTTGCCATTTGAAGCGGCGTGGTAGTAATCTCTCCCTGACCTATTGCTAACGAAATCACTGTAAGTGCTCTCCACCGATTTCTGCCGTAGTATCTGTCATAATATGTTGATTCGGGAATAAACCCTCTGAGTTCATTTACGAAATCTGTTTCGAGCCTGTTCCCGAATCCAAATTCATCAAGGTATTTTTTCCATTGTCCGTAGGCTTCTTCGATTGAACCGTAATTTCCATTTTCGAGAATGCGCCGAAATGTTTGGCAAAAATATGAATTACAGGAGTTTGCAACAGCCTCCACTAAATTGAGCGGCGATAAATGGCTGTGGCAGCCTACAAACAGATAGCCGTGTTCGCAACTAAATCGAGTAGAGGCATCAATCACATTTTCTTGCAAACCAATAAGTCCGTTAATTGGTTTAAAAGTTGACCCCGGAGGATATATAGCCATTAAAGCTCTGTTAAATAACGGCAAAACAGTATTAGATTGCAGTTCAGTAAAATTTTCTGATCGCATTCTGCCGACTAAAAGAGCAGGGTCATAATTAGGAGCCGTAACCAAAGCCAGTGTTTCTCCTGTCTGCGGCTCTATTGCAACAATGCTGCCTCTTTTATTTTGCATTAATATTTCGCCATACTCCTGAAGGTCAAGGTCGATAGTGGAAATTACATCTAAACCCTGAGTGGCGGTTGTATCCATTTTGCCATTGTCATAAGAACCTTTAATCCTGTTAAAAACATCGACCATATATATATTAACTCCTTTTTTCCCTCTTAATTCGTTTTCATAAGATTCTTCAATTCCGCTTTTGCCAATATAGTCGCCGGGTTTATAATAAGGATTGTTTTTTACGGTGTTGGCGTCAGCCTCGCTTACATATCCAAGTATATGAGCAGCAACAGGTTTTGAATATTTTCTTAACGTGCGGGGTTGAACATAAAATCCGGGGTACAAGTACATTTTTTCTTGAAGCTTGGCGTATGTTTCATCTGAAATCTGTTTCAAAAATACAGATGGAACTCTGCGCGAATAATTGATTGCAGCACGCATCTGACGTTTAAAAAGATCGTTTGATATTCCCAAAAGCGAACAAAATTCAACAGTATCAATTTTTGTTGTTTGCGAAGGAATAACCATTACATCGTATGCTGCCATGTTCGATACAATCAATTTACCGTTTCTGTCGTAAATCAATCCCCGCGCCGGATACTGGGTTACATAGCGAAGAACGTTATTATCAGCCGAAAGCCTGTAACTGCTTTCAATAATTTGAATATATAAAAGCCTGCCCATCAAGGCTACGAATGCAAATACAAAAAGGGCAATAATTATATATTTTCTATTAACAAATCCATCTTTCATTGTTCTGTAAATTATCTTCCTTTTCTGTAAAACTCTATAATTATTATAAATGTCAGGCTAAAAACTGCGCTCAAAATTATTCTTAAAAACGTTATTGAAAAATCAATTACTCTGAACGTTTCAATAAAAAATAACGCTGTATGATGAACTAACACAATTATAGCCGCATATATGAGGAACCATCTGAAACCATAGTCGTTTATTGATGGTTGTGCTCCGGGTTCGTATCCATCGTGCGGCGAAATAGACCTCAAAACAAACGGACGTACAAATCCGGCAAGTGTTGAGGCAAAGGCGTGTATGCCTGTAAAACCTGAATAAAAATCAATAATAATTCCTATTCCGAAAGAGAGAAAAAGCGTCAGTACTGCGGGAGTTTCAACCGGCAAAAGCAAAATAAACATCACATAAACATACGGATTGACATATCCGCTGAACTGAATATTATTAAACAGAAGAACCTGCGCCAGCACAAGCAGAATAAAAATTAAACTAAGCCTTAAAACCGAATTAATCATCGTGTTGTATTTTCAAGTTCGACAAATTCTTCCTTTCGTTTATTAGCCACTACATCAACATGATACAGTTTTCTGAAATCTGTTTTAAGTTGCACTTTTATAGTATAAAAATCGCTGCCGGGTTTTTCAAATTCCGAAACAGTGCCAATAATTACCCCTTCGGGAAATATAGCCGAATAGCCTGTTGTTTCAATTGTATCGCCCACGTTTACAGTTATATGCTGAGGAATATCGTTAAGCATCGCTGTTCTGTAATCTTTGCCGTCCCACGCAATTGAGCCAAAATATCCGTTCGATTTAATTCTGGCGCTAAGTCTGAAGTCGAGGTTAATTAACGACATTACGATTGAAAAATTTTCTGAACATCCCGATATAATTCCTGCTGCGCTTCCATCGGCAATAACTGCCATTTCGGGAGCCAAACCGCTTTTTGTGCCTTTGTTTATTGTAAAGAAATTATACTGCTTGTTAACCGAATTGCTTGTAAGTCGGGCAGAAGTGTATTCATAAGTTTGCCTATAGATTGTATCTGAAACTGTTAGAAAAAGAAAAATCGGGTTTTCATCTCTTGTTATTTTGTTGATAGTGTTGCGGAGTTCTGTGTTTTCGTTTGCAAGAATTTCATTCATTTCCCTCAGGGAAAAATAGTTTTTTGCATCGCTTACTTTTGCTTCAACTCCATAAGTTAGCCGCCTTACATTATTTACTGCCTTTGTGTTGTGATAATAATTTCGGGTAACAATAATATAAATGGCTGCACCTTCAAGTATCAAAAATATTATCAGGTTATTATACCGTTTAAGAAAATTCAGAAGATCTTTCATTTTCCATACCGCATTTATCTCATCAGAAACTGAAATCTATCTACATTTTTCAGTGCAACTCCTGTACCTCTTGCCACCGCATGCAATGGGTCTTCAACAACATTAAACTTAATGCCTATTTTATCGGCAAATCTTTTATCAAGACCTCTTAGTAACGCACCGCCGCCGGCAAGATAAATTCCTTTATTAACAATGTCGGCATAAAGTTCGGGAGGCGTTTGTTCAAGAACGCTAAGCAAAGCCACTTCAATTTTTGACAATGATTTATCGAGGCAATATGCTATTTCCTGATACGAAACAGGAATTTCAATTGGCAGAGCCGTCATTATATTTGGTCCCCGCACAATGTAATCTGCCGGAGGATTTTCTATATCGGGAAGCGCTGCACCTACCGCTATCTTAATATCTTCGGCAGTGCGTTCGCCAATTTTAATATTGTGCTGATGACGCATATATGCCTGAATATCTGCCGTAAAGCCATCGCCGGCTATTCTTATCGATTTGTTGCACACAATACCTCCAAGGGCAATTACCGCTATTTCGGTGGTTCCGCCACCAATATCCACAACCATACAGCCTTCGGGTGCTTCAACATCGAGCCCTATTCCTATTGCGGCAGCCATCGGCTCGTAAATCATATACACATCGCGACCACCTGCATGTTCCGATGAGTCGCGAACGGCGCGTATTTCTACCTCAGTACTGCCCGATGGAATACATACCACCATTTTGAGCGAAGGCGAAAAAAATTGCGGTCCTTTGTTAATCATTCTTATCATACCTCTAATCATAAGTTCTGCTGCATTAAAGTCGGCAATAACTCCGTCGCGCAAAGGTCTGATAGTTTTTATGTTTTCATGGGTTTTGCCGTGCATTCGCCGCGCGGCATCGCCAATGGCAATTAGTTTGCCGTTATTTTTATCAATTGCCACAATAGACGGCTCGTCAACAACAACTTTATCATTGTTAATTATGATTGTGTTTGCTGTTCCAAGGTCAATTGCAATTTCCTGTGTTAAAAATGAAAAAAGTCCCATTTGAGATTTAAAATATTAATGTTTAAAATGTCGTATTCCTGTTAAAACCATCGTCATATTATTGGCGATGCAATAGTTAATTGAATCATTATCTTTTACCGACCCGCCGGGTTGAACAACTGCCGTAATTCCTGCATTATGAGCAATTTCAACGCAGTCGGGAAACGGGAAAAAAGCATCAGATGCCATTACCGCTCCTTTAAGGTCGAATCCAAAAGAGCCTGCTTTTTCAATAGCCTGTTTCAGTGCATCAACTCGTGAGGTTTGCCCTACTCCGCTTGAGCATAACTGCTTGTTTTTCACCAATGTTATTGTATTCGATTTGCTGTGCTTTACAAGTATATTGGCAAACACCATATCGTCTGTTTCCGAAGCAAGCGGTTGCCTTTCGGTAACAAGTTTAAAGTCATCTGCCGATTGCACGCTTGTGTCTTTTTCCTGCCACAACACGCCGTTCAGCAACGACCGGTAACTGTAATTTTCCTGCTCCAACTCTTTTCTTACGAGTATTATCCTGTTCTTTTTAACGGTTAACACAGCCAGAGCTTCGTCCGAAAATTCGGGCGCAACTATTATTTCGAAAAACAGTTTATCAATTTCGGCGGCTACATCGGCTTCAATTTTAATGTTGGTTGCAATTACTCCTCCAAATGCCGAAATGGGGTCGCAAGCCAAAGCGTCTTGCCATGCTGCGAGCGGACTTGTCCGCGATGCTGCACCGCAGGCGTTGTTGTGCTTAATGATTACAAAGGTGCACGATTTAAACTCATCTATCAGACTTACAGCCGCATCGAGGTCGAGCAAATTATTATACGACAATTCTTTGCCGTTCAGTTTAGTAAACGCTTCGTCGGGATTGCCGAAGAATATCCCTTTTTGATGAGGATTTTCACCGTATCTCAATGGATAAGCGGTGTTTATGCTTTCTCTGAAAACGGGCAACTGCTCTTTTCGGTTGAAATATTTAAAAATTGCCGTATCGTAATTCGATGATGTCATAAACGCTTTTGCGGCAAACAACCGCCTTTCGTC
>Ga0082212_10012497_pt1 | contig 10692 bp, 14 predicted proteins | sample TergutNt197P3_FD_71548 | JGI IMG/M metagenome (GOLD analysis project Ga0082212, IMG submission 71548) | Neocapritermes taracua P3 segment gut microbial communities from Petit-Saut dam, French Guiana - Nt197 P3 | ecosystem: Host-associated > Arthropoda: Insects > Digestive system > Gut ...
CCCTTGTTCATTCAGAGTGAAAAGGCCGTCTTCAATGACATCCGCCAAGTCTATGGCGTCTTCTCGAAACGCGCCCATGAAATCGGCAACGTCCGGGTCAAGCGGAACATGCAGGGCGGCGTCTTCCGCCAGTTGTTCCGCTGCCGCTTTCGCGGCGGCTGTGAGATAATCCTTGTCTGTCATGGCAATTCTCCTTTAGGGTTGACTTTATGCCCAAATGGGCTACATTTTGGACAGACAAGGAGAAATCCCATGCCTGCCACAGAATATGTCCGCGCCAGAGTAGACTCGACGATAAAAAACGAAGCCGCCAATGTGCTTGCCACATTGGGACTGACTGTTTCCGACGCCTGCCGCATGATGTTGACCAAGGTTGCGATGGAAAAACGCTTGCCTTTCGGCACAGAGGAACCCAATGAGCGTTCCTTGGCCGCAATCAGGGAAATGGATGAAGGAAAAGGAGTGCGCTTCAATTCCGCTGAGGCTCTGTTTAAGGACTTGGGGATATAATGCGTAACCCTGTCCGCTCCAGTCAGTTCAAGCGAGATGTGAAAAAAGCGGAACAACGGGGCAAGCGGATGGATAAGCTGCGTACTTTGCTTCAACTGCTTATTGAGGAACAGCCTTTGCCGCAGATATACCAGGATCACCCGCTCAAAGGTTCTTGGAAAGGCCATCGCGGAGCGCACATTGAGCCGGATTGGATTCTGGCCTACCGGATTGAAGGTACTGATCTGCACTTGACCCGAACCGGCACACACGCGGATCTGTTCGCTCTCTGAGTCGCCTTGTTTGACATGATGGTGGAAAACGCCTATCTGTGAATTGCCACCGTTTGGAGGCACAGAACTTGGCGGGGCGCAGCTACCGTTTGGAAGTGAGTAACCCGCAGATAATTTCTGGAACCGGCCAGCCACCGTTTGGAGGTAATGCCGGTTTCGCTTTTTCAGGGCTTCCATATCCACACCGCCTTTGCCCGCCGCAGGCTTTCCAGCGGCACAAGCCCGAAATATCTGCCGTCAAAACTGCCGGAATGATCCGCCAGCACCAGGGCCATGCCGGGGGGAATGACGCTTTCCGGCAATGCCGAAGGCATGGAGCGGCCCAGGCTGTCCGCGTGGCGGATAAACAAATTGCCGGGGATCGCATCCCCAGGCAGCCCCGCGACCATCTTGAGCAAAGGCCGCAGACCGGAAGGACAGGAACCGGCTTGCAGATAGCCGCGCTCCCGCGCCAACTCCGCAAATTCCCCTTCCAGGCATAAGACCGCGAAATCCCCCTTGCCCGGAGTACCCGGGCAGAGGGCATAAATGCCTTTGGGCAGGGAGGGCGTGAGATTGACCCGGAGGCCCGCGCACCAGAAAAGCAGAAACGCAAGGGCCACACCGGAAAACGCCAGGGCGCTACCCCGTAAAATAGCGTTCATAGCTCTCCTTTTCCGGGGCGGGCGTAGCCGGTTTTTCCACCGGAGCGGCGGACTTGGCGGCATAGAGCGAATCAGAGCTTTCCGGCGCGGGCATTTTGGAGCGGGCGGAAAAGACCGGATCGAAGAAATAGAGAATCTGCCGCCCGTAGATCGGGGACTGCCCGGCTGTAAAAATGAGCATATCGCCGGGCTTTATGACGCGGCCTTGCGCGTCTTTCTCCGGGCCGGGCAGCCGCATACACTCGTCAGGCGTGAGCAGGGGCCGGGCCGTTTCCGTGATGTTGACCGAGGCGTTTTTCAGATGGCCCGACCTGGAGCCGGAAAGCGAAACCTTTTCTTCCACCACCGTTGTCTTGCCGGTCATATCCGAAAGCGTTTTGGCCGTTTCAATGGTATTCGGCGCATAGGCAATACGGACATGGCAGTTTGCCATGAGCGCGTTGTCTTTGCCGTACACGCCGTTGAGTTGGGTAATGTCCTGAACAATGAGATAGACCTTGCCGCCGTAGCCCGCGATGTAGGCCAGCGCCTTTTCCATGATCGGGAGCTTGCCGAGGGAAGTGAACTCGTCCAGAAGGAGCAGGAGGCGATGCTTGTAGCCCGCCTTGGAAGAGCCGTCCGCAAACTCCATTTTCGCGCAGACCCGGCGCACAATCATATCCACCATGAGCCGGAGCAAAGGCCGCATCCGGTCTATGTCCGCAGGGGATATGACCAGATAGAGGTTGACCGGCGCATCATGGTTCATCAGATCGTGGACACGGAAATCACAGGCGGCGGTATTGAGCGCCACCACCGGATCGCGGTACAGAGCCAGGTTTGTGAGAACTGTTGACACCACGCCGCTGGCTTCATTATCCGCCTTGTTCAGCATTTCCCTGGCGGCGGAGGCGATGAAGACATGGGCCTTTTGGCCGTAGTCGCCTTCCGCATCGGGGAAAAGTTCTTTGAGCAAATCCGCGTGAGGGGCTGCCACCATTTCTTCAAAGAGGTCTTTGATGGTGCGGCTTTCATCCGCCAACATGCAGGAAAGGTCATACAGCGTTGCCGGGCGCTTCTGATCGCAGCGAACCATGATGCAGCAATGCAGAAGAGCGCCGCCGAGCATGGCGAAAGCGGCCTTGGCCCAATGGTCTTCAAGCCCCTTGCCCAATGGATCAACGAGCATGGAAGCCATGTTTTGCGTATCAGGAATCGCCAGCAGGGAATCCAGGCGAATTTCTTCCAGCGGATTGAAACGGGCGGACGTGCCGGAAGCATCGGAAGGATCGAAGCGCAGGACGTTTTGCCCGATAGACTTTCGCCAGCCGGAAGTGAGCGCCCAATTCTCGCCTTTAATATCCAGAACGATGGAAGAGCCTTCCCAGGCCAGGAGCGTGGGCAAAATCAGGCCGACGCCCTTGCCGGAGCGCGTTGGCGCGAAAACCAGAATATGCTCCGGCCCGTTGTGCCGCAGATACAGTTGCGTTTCTTTCTTGACCCATCCGCCCACATACACGCCCTTGCCTTCCAGGTAGGCCATGCGGCGAATTTCTGTTTCATTCGCCCATCGGGCGGAGCCGTGCAGGCTGGCGTTGGATTTCAGTTTTTTGGCAAAGCCGAGCCAGACGCCCAGGATGATGAATTGCGGAAACAGGAACAGCATTTGACTGTGAATAATGGCCTGTTCCATGAAGCCGTAAGCATCATGGGCGGCAAAGCTGTTGTTCCATACCAGGGCCGACCAGGGCGCATACCAGGGCAAACCCCAGGCGAAAAACCAGGGATCGCCAAGGGCGGGCTGATAGCTCCAGAAGGCCGCTATGCGTTGCGTTGCCAGCACCATGCAGCCGAGAGCCAACAGGAGCATGAAAGGCAGATACATCCAGCGGAGGCTTTTGGAGGGCTTATTTTCCCCCAGGCCGTATTGCGCGGGCATGACGAACTCCAAAAAGAGGCCGTCAGGCGGCGCTACGTTGGGGCGCGAGGCCCGCAGAAGACGATTATTCAGCGCGAAGCCGCATAGGGCTTCTGAAATACCAAATCCTTGGTGACAATCACATTGAACTGATAGCCGGGCCTGATTTCCAGAGTAGGCTTGATGTTGAGGTTTTTCTGGAGCAGTTGCATGGTGGTTTGTCCAAGTTGCGCGGCCAGGGCCGAAGACATTTCCTGTTGCATGGTGGGCGTATTGTCCATGCCGCTGTTGCTGGACATGGAATCCATCGTATAGGCCATGCCGCCGGAAATGAGCGACATAAGGACAGCCGAGCCGAATATCCGCAAATAATGGTTATTGACCTGATCCGTGTACCCGGCAAAGCCCGACATATCCGAGCCGGGCATGGCCCCAAGAGTGAAGGCCGAGCCGTCAGGGAAAACAAGCCGGTTCCAGGCCACCAATACCCTTTCCTGCCCATAGACCACGCGGGAATCATAGACGCCGAACAGTTTTGCCCCTTGCGGGATAAGCAGTTGCCGCCCGGAAGCCGTGTCCCATACATTTTGCGAAACTTGGGCGATGATGTTTCCGGGCAAATCGGAATTGATACCCGTCACCATGACCGAGGGAATCACGGCCCCGGTTTTGATTTCCAGGGATTGCCCGGCCATGCGGCCATGCGGCAATATCCAGCTTTCATCACGCCCGGCGCGTTCAAAGAAGGCTTCCTTGTCCTTATCCGCCGAAGGGTCATAGGCATTTTCCCGAAAACCATAGGGGTCAAGAACAGATTCCCTTGTGTTTTCGCGTCTATTCTCCGCCTGGACAGGCGGAGCGGATTGCGTTGTGGCGCTTGATGCCACTTTGACGCCCAAAGGCGCGGACAGGGCCGTAAGTTGCGCTTGTAGCTTCATGCGCCGGATGTTTTCCATTTCTCGCTGATACGGGTCAGGCTCTTGCTTATTGTCCCGCACCACAATCAAAGGCTCAGAGCGGGGTTTTTCAGGCTGGACAATGGCCGGAGAGTTGGGCGGAGGCGTCAGGGCCAGCCCCTTGCCTTCACCCATGAGCAGAGGCTTTTCTTCTTCCCGTATGTCCACCTTGGGCGTTCCGTTTTGTTCTTTTTCCTGGTTATGGGCAAAATTGACGCTGTAAACCAGAGCGCCGAGCAGAAGCAGCACAAAGAGCAAAAAGGCATACAGAGGCCATTTGCTCATTTTGGCCGCGCCGACCTTTTTCACCGGCTCCAGGCTGTTGGGGGTTTTGTCGCTCATGGTTCCCCCTCACTGTTCCACAGGGGCGGGAATGATCAGGGTATGCCCCAAAAGGACGAGATCGGGCGAAGTGAGCTTGTTGCGCTGCATAATCGCTTGAGGCGGGACATTGTATTGCGCCGCGATTTTTTTCAAAGTGTCTCCGCGTTGCACGAGATGGCGCTGTTCTTCCCGAAGCTGGACGCTATCGCCGCCCTCCGGCGAGGCTTGCGGACTTTCGGAAGCCAGGGGCATTTCCGCCTGTCGCCAGAAATTCGCGGCGGCGGCGGATATATCGTCCGCCTTTTCCTTGACCGCATCCACAGCTTTGCCCAAGCCGGAACGCGATGCTTCAAAGACCGTCCGGCTTTGCCCGGCTTCCGCCTGACCGTGCGCGTCATAAGCCCGCGCCATGACCCGGACATCCTTGCCGTCCGAAAGCCGGAGCCTGAGATACCACGCGGCCTTTTCTTCCAGCATATCCAACGTATAAGCCACCATGAAGGCATCGGAAGAATCCGGCGCGGCCAAGATAAAACCTTTGGCCCGCAAACCGCTTTCAAAGGCCACGGCAAAGCCGTTTTCCGCGTCCTTGGCCGGAATCACAGCGAGGCTTGTATGGCCGGGCGGGTACAATTCCGCGAGGATGGAAACCGCATCATCGGCAATGGCCTCAACGGCGGGCTTTCCCGGCAGAGGCCCGGCAAAGGAGCCGAAGGGAGCGCGTGAAGCGCAGCCGGAAGTGAGAATTGCGGCCAATATTATGGAAATAAGAAGCGACTTCATTATTTTGCCCCCCTTATGATCTCTACTTTCTCCTGATCGCCGCCCACGCCGATAATCAGGGCAATGCGCTCAAAAAGGCCGTCCACGACCATTGCCTGATCCTTGACCCGGTAATTGACCAAAACATCTTTGCTGCCCTTGCGGACAAGCAATACCGGCATTTCCCCGGACTTGGCCTTTTCCGGCAGACGGATGAAAGTCTGTTGCCCATCGTCATAGACCCGTTCCGGCTTCCAGGCGGCGGAGCCGCTGACTTCATAATTGAAATTGAGGGAAGCCAAATCCACGGCCTTGCCGTCTATGGACGTGGAGGCCCATTCCCGTTCCCTGGCTTCCCTGGCCCGTCTTTGCGCGACTTGTTGCCGCAGCTCGTCGGAATACAGAAAACCGACATAGGGCGTGTGTCCGGTACGTTGAGAAACAAGGCGCAGATGATAGACCCGGCGATCTGTCGTGACCACGGCGGAGCTTTCCAGGCCAGCATCCACCGGCTTGATGAACAGATGCACCCTGGAATCCGGGCCGCTTCCCGCCGAGCCGGATACCACCAGCCAGCGGGCCGAATCGCCAACCACGATTTCATTGACCGATTCTCCGGCCTGCAATTCCACATCACAGACCTGCATGGGCGAGGCAATGATCGTGGGAAGACTCGCCCCATGCACGAAAACCACTTTGCCGCCATCGGCCAGCATCGGATCAACCATCCGGCGCGACCAGTCCGAAGACAGGCGCATCGCCTTTTTTTCCTTTTCGTTCAGCGGCACGATACGGGGGCTGATATAGTCAATGTCCTGTATAGGGGGCTTGATATTGCCCACAGCCGGAGGCCAGCCGTCAGGCACGTCAGCGGCATAGGCGGGACTTGATAAGGCATACAGAGCGATACAAACAGCGATAAACAGTCGTTTCATGGAATACTCCTTATTGTGCATCGGGTTTTGCGGGAGCAGCCGGAGCGTTTGCCCCCACCACCTTCCCGGCTGAAAGGGCCGTGATATAGACACCGCCAGGATTGCGGAGCAACACCGCATCCTCAGTTGGCGGATTGATCTGGATAGTTGCCGTGGCTTCATAGACATAGGAATCCAGCAAGACCCCGGCGTGACTGCGGACAGTTTCCACCCACTCCACCCGGTAGGAATCCGGCGATACCGGCAGGGGCAACCCCTTGATTTCCACATGGACGAGCTTGTTTTTGGCGATTTCAAAGGGATTGTTGGCTTCATACCATTCGCGCAGCACCCCCTTGGCGCTCCCGGCCATGTAGAAAGACAGCCGTTCAATCATTTTGCGCTGGAGTTCCACATCAGCCGTGACTGTGCGCCAATCGGCAATACAGGCCGCAATGGACGCCTGGATCAGCCGCCGGGGCGTGGAAGACGCCGCACTCGCCCGCGCCACCACGCCGATCTTGCCGAGAGCGTCCACTTCAATGATGTAGGGAACGGTTTTCACCTGTCGGGCCTGGATCACGTTGCCCGCGATGGACAGGCCCATTATGACAAGGCACATGAAAGCGGCCATGCGCCATTGCGCGGCCCGGCTGATATAGGAGCCGTAGCGTTCCAGCCATTCCTCACGAGCGTTGATGTAGGGATTGTCCCCCAGGCCAGCGCCTTGCGCTGGCGCCGGGGTTTTCTTTTTGAAAATGTTCATGGTTCATTCCTTGTTTTGGCTCATGCTGGCGCGTTCAAGGCGTTCCTGCATTTCTGAGCGGGTTCGTGTGGAAAGGGCTTTTTCCCCGGAAGTCTTGGCATCCTGCCGCGCTCCCCACAGGGTTTGCGCCATGTGTGCCGCTTTGCCGAAGCCGGTTTTGCCTTCCACCGTGCTGGTCGCTCGTGCCTCAACGGTCACGACACCGCGCGGCGTGGTCATTCAACAAGTCGTACTCAAGAGGAATTCGTCATGATGCTGGACACCATTATCAATGGGGTGGATCGCGGGATGCGATCTATCTCCGAAGCCTTTGCCGGGCCTGCATCGAGCTACTGTCGTCTGGAAACTGTGGATGGCGGCGCATTGGTGGCGGACGATGGCAGCCTGATTACGGTTTTGCGGCTGGAAGGCTCTCTCAAACACGTTGGACCGGAGGAATACGCGACCATCGTAAGCGGCCTCACGGAAAAGCTGCAATCCACGCTCTCAAAACCGGGCCATCTGATCCAGGTGGTGTTTGAATATGACCCGGATCGCGGACGGGATCGGGTGCGGGAACTGTTTTTGCCCTCACGCCGGACAGCGCAGAATCTCGGCCTGCACATCGGGCCATTATTAGAGGATTGGAGCGGCGCACTACAACGCTATTGCGCGGTGGAAACCTGCTGGATTGTCCTGTGGACCCGGCCCTCGGTACTGTCGGATACCATCCTGCCCCGAAGAACTCGTCACGGGGAGTGGCCGATTTTGTAAACCTGCAAAAAATCGGTGCTATGGTCGCCGGAACTGTTTTCCAAAGGAGGGAAGGCATGGAAGGCAAAAGCAGATTTACGCCCAGGCAAATCAACAAGGCGCTGCGAATCCTGCGCGAGCTTCCGGTCAAGGACGGACGCAAAAGCATACGGGAAACGCTGCGCCTGTTGGAGCAAGGCATGAGGGATGCCCTGGATAAAGGCTACAGCCGGGGAGAGATACGGCAGCAGATCGCTGAGGCCGAAATCATTATCTCCGCGACTACCCTCAAGGGCTTTTTGGCTGAGGAACAGAAAGATGCCGGACAGAACCAGGACGCGGCAGCGGCCAGAGTGCCGGAAAAAAACGGCCAAGGCAGCAATGAAAAAACAGCCGGAGGGCCGAAAGAAAACGGCCCGCGCCCTGACGAAAAATCGGCCAGTGATTCGGAAAAATCCGGTCGGAAACAACACGAGGATTTGGCCGAAAAACCGTCACCCGGAAGCATCGTTATTAAACCGGATACACCAAGGGAGGAGTTATGAACGCGCCTATTTATTACATCGGAGGAAGCAAGGGCGGGGTCGGAAAAAGCAAATTCAGTTTCAGCCTCATTGATTACCTGAAAGAGCGGGGGCAAAGCGTCCTGCTGCTGGAAACAGACAACTCGAACCCGGATGTATTCAAGGCGCACCAGCCGCACAAAAATGAATCCCTGGTCTGCAAGTCGATCAATCTGGATATGGCCGAAGGTTGGATAGAGCTTGTGAACCATTGTGAAGCATATCCCGGCCACACAGCGGTCATAAATTCGGCTGCCCGGAGCAATACGGGCATGGAGAAATACGGGACAACGCTCAAGGAAACTCTTGGAGAATTACAACGCGATCTGACGACCTTCTGGCTCATCAATCGGCAGATTGATTCGGTCGAGCTTTTACGATCTTTTCTGACCGTTTTCCCCGACACCCCGGTTCATGTCTGTCGCAATCTTCACTTTGGAGAGGCGGACAGGTTTGAACTCTATAATGAGAGCAAAACCCGAAAGGCCATTGAGCAAAACGGACGGACGCTGGACTTTCCCGAACTGGCGAACCGGGTGGCCGACAAACTCTATTCTGACCGACTGCCGATTTGGGAAGCTCTGGCCGGATTGCCTCTTGGCGACCGGGCGGAACTCCTGCGCTGGCGGTCGCGCTGCGGTGAAATGTTTGGCCGGGCATTGTCCAAAAATCGGCCCGAAGTCCGGGCGGAAACGGACGGTGATGCGGCATGAAAGCGGACAAAATAAAACGGCTGGAAAAGCTGCTGGAGCGCAAGCTGTCGGTCGAGGAAAAGGAGCGGCTGCGGACCATCGGGCGCGTCCTGGGCATCGGCGACAATGATGCGTTTTGGGACGTGCTTTCAGCAATGGAATACCAAAAATTCTACTACGAGGAATTGCCCGCGAAGATCGCCGCTGCCTCTACGGAAGTGTTGCAGGGTTTTTCCGAAGCCGCCGAAGCGGAAGCGCGGCGGGCGCAAAGTCTGCTGGCCGAAAGCGTGGCGGAACAGGCGCGAAAACTCTCCCTGCGGATCAATATGGAAACGCTGTTGCCTTTGGGAGTTTTGGCGCTGGTCTGCCTGTTGGCATACGGGAGCCTGCTCATGTGGGCGGGCTTTTGCCTGGGGTCCGGGCAGGTGCAGAGTATGGCCCTGATCCTGCGTATGCCCTCCGGCATTCTCATGGGTGCTTTGTGCCTTGCCGGAAGTCTGTTCCTGGGTGTCCATGCGGGCCGGGAGTTTGCCGAAGAAGGCAAAGGCTGGCGGAAAAAGGCACTCGTGGCCCTGGCCATGCTGGTTGTGGGCGGGATTGTGGTCAGTCAGGCGGTTTGAAAGATGGTCTGCCCTGTCACCTGACAGGGCAGACTGAAATAGCGGGGTAAGCCGAGAAAGCCTACAGGGTTTCTTTCAGCGTCTTGCTCGGCGTGAACTTCACAGCCTTGCTTGCGGGAATCTGAATTTCTTGGCCCGTGCGGGGGTTGCGGCCCTTACGCGCTTTGCGCTCCACGACCTTGAAGCTGCCGAAGCCAGTGAAGGTCACAGTGTCGCCAGCCTTCATAGCGTCGGCCAGAATAACAATAAGGGCATCCAAAGCGGCTTCTGCCTTAGTTTTTGTGGCAAGGCCGGATTTGGCATGAATCTTTTTTACAAGTTCTGTTTTGGTCATGGGGCAGCACTCCATCCGGTAAAAGTTATTGAGAACCTCTTATCTCACCATACCACAACAATCAACAGCCGACTTTGAATAGAGTTACAGCGCTAAATGGAGATATAAGCGAATGGGAGAAATATACGGATATATCCGCGTATCCAGCATGGATCAGAATGAAAGCCGCCAGCGCATGGCGCTGTGCGAACAGGCCATTGCGGAAGAGCGTATCTATATGGATAAAATATCGGGGAAGGATTTTCAGCGGCCACAATATCAGGCCATGCTTAAACGCTTGAAGCCTGGGGACCAGCTCTGCGTCACAAGCATTGATCGGCTCGGACGTAACTATGAGGAAATTCAAAGACAGTGGCGGATTCTTACCAGAGACATGAAGGTGGATATTCTTGTTCTGGATATGCCCCTGCTCGATACGCGCCGTGACAAGGATCTGCTCGGCACTTTCATTGCCGATCTGGTGCTTCAGGTGTTGTCGTTTGTAGCGCAGAGCGAACGTGAAAATATCAAAAAAAGGCAGGCCGAAGGTATTGCTGCCGCAAAGGAGAATGGCGTTCGCTTTGGTCGTGAACCAAAGCCGCTTCCTGAAAATTTTTCACAAATATACGAGTTTTGGGGAAAAGGGCGAATTTCTACGGCTGAAGCCGCAAGGCGCTGCGGAATGGCGCATTCAACCTTTCGCTACCATGCAGCGAAAATCAAGAAC
>Ga0082212_10012498_pt1 | contig 10690 bp, 6 predicted proteins | sample TergutNt197P3_FD_71548 | JGI IMG/M metagenome (GOLD analysis project Ga0082212, IMG submission 71548) | Neocapritermes taracua P3 segment gut microbial communities from Petit-Saut dam, French Guiana - Nt197 P3 | ecosystem: Host-associated > Arthropoda: Insects > Digestive system > Gut ...
CGCTGATAAAACCGATGCCGTTTTTTATGGAATCCTGCGGAGACGCGATCTTAACCGGCTGCCCGTCTTTGCGGATTTCACCGGAAAACCGCCTATCCAGGCCGTATATGGCGCGCACGATCTCGCTTCTGCCCGAGCCGACCATTCCGGTGATCCCCAGTATTTCACCCTTTCGCAGAGACAGCGACACCGGCTCGTCCCCCGCTTTAAGGCGCAGATCATTCACCTCGAACAGCACGTCTCCGATCTCCGCAGACTTCTCGCGCGCATAAAACAACTCCACCGGCCTTCCGACCATATCTGTTGTTATCCGGCCAAGATCAATTCCGTGCGTGTCTTTTTCATAGGTGGCGATAAGTTTACCGTCACGGAACACACTCACCGTGTCGGCAATTTCCTTGATTTCTTCCAGAAAATGCGAGATGTAGACAATACCGATGCCGCGAGCGCTGATCCGTTTGACAAGCGAAAGCACCATCTCCGTATCCTTCATGTTGAACATGGCGGTGGGCTCATCCATGATCAGCACCTTCGGATCGGGGGCGAGCGCTTTAAGTAATTTTACAAACTGTTGATCCGCAACACTCAGCCTTTCCACTTTTTCGCGCGGGTTCAGAGAAACGCCGATCTGATCCATTAGGTCGGCGGCGGCATTACACGTTTTTCGCATGGAAAAGAAGCCGGCTGTTTTGTAGCGGATATCCGTATATATGTTTTCCGCTACGGTAAGCTGCGGCACAAGGATATTCTCCTGGTGGATAACCTCTATCCCCTGCGCCTTCGCGATAAACGGGGTCAGGTTTTGATAGGTTGCGCCGTTGATGCGAACCGTGCCGCCGTCCGGCTTGTATGCTCCGGAAAGTATTTTTATCAGCGTAGATTTGCCCGCCCCGTTTTCTCCGCACACGCAATGAATTTGACCGGGGCTGAGCGTTAACGATACATTGTCCAGTACCTTTGTTCCGCCGAATATTTTTGTGATACCTTCCGCCTCTATCAGAAACGGAGTCGAATTGAGCATAACAGCCTTTCTTCCTCAAGCCTGAAAAATCATGCGGATCAGCACTTCCGGCCGATCCGCACGGTGATACTAAACTATCGTTGCAGTCCGCCTACAGCCTGAATCACCTTCGGGCCGGGTACCCACGGAACGATATCTTCGATGTTGGCCAAAGTAGCCGGCAACAGAGGAACATTTGTCATTTTATCCACTTTTCCGCCCTTTACCAGGGTGTACAGCTTCTTTGCGGACATCATGCCCATGAACGAAGTGGGGGCGGCCATTGTGGCGTCCAAATCGCCCGAACGCAGCATCTCCATACCCAGAGGGCTGCCGCCTGTGGCCACAACAGGGATCTTTCCCTTTAAGCCCGCCGCTTCCAGCGCCCTGATAACGCCCTGTGCGATTTGCTCGTTGTTGGCGAATATCACCTCGAACTGCTTGCCCGACTGCAGAACGTTTTGTGTCGCGTTAATGGCTTCTTCCGCCGTCCAGTTTGTGGGGGCGGTGTCTATCATTTCCGTTTTCGCGCCGGCGGCAATCGCCGCGTTGATCCCGTCAACATACGGCTCGGTAATGTTCATGCCGGGCTGACCCATGATGTATACGAATTTTGAACCCGGATACGCCTTGCCGATATAATCCGCCACGGCATAACCTATGTCGAAATAGGTGCAACACGTTACGGAATCTCTGTCAACCCTGTCTGCAGGAACAGCGTTTTCAAATACTATGGGAATCTTTGCGTTGCGTGCCATCTGCGCGACGCGGGCGTCAAGGTCGGGGCTGAAGGAATAGACAGAAACCGCGTCCACTCCCTTAGCCAGCAGATCCTCCATTCCGGCAAGTACTTTTTCCATGTTGTTCTGCGCGTCTACGAGAACCGGCTCTGCGCCTATTTCATTACACGCGTACTCGAAATTCATAACCCCGTAGTTTACCCATTCAATAGCGCGGTCATGCGCTATCTGGCCAAACCTGTACTTGGTCGCTGCCGGTTCAGTCGCGGTTCCGTTGTCCGTCGTTTCTGTTTCCGCCGGCGGATTTGCCGTGCTGATCGTGCCGCCGCTTCCGGGCTTATTGCAGGCACTGAGTGCAAGCGCGGCAATAAGCGCAATACACAGCGCCAGCATTATTATTGATCTTCTTCCTTTTTTCATTCTTTTTTCCTCCTCATTCAATAACTTCCAACATAACGAATTTTCTTGATTTACCTTGTTAATTGTTCCAATACATCAATTGGCAAATCGCCCACAGGAGCGTAATTCGGATTGACGAGCGCGTCTCCGTCGGCATTTTTCCCAAATGTTGCCCCCTCCATGACCGCTGAAAGCAAATTTCGCGGTTCCACGGAATCCCCTACATTTGTTACTTCCAAACCTGATTCTATCATTCTTTTGAGAAGCTCAGAATTTGGCCGCACATGGCAGGTCACTACAGTATCTATCGGCAGTTCCTTCAGATTGAAATCTCTGTCCTGAACACTCACCTTTCCGGATGATATTTTTATAACCGTGGAACCTTCCATGATTGTAACCGGATGTTTGTAAGGATTCGGTTCCAGAGCTTCGGCTTCTGTCTGCGCAAACCTCTTTAGCGCGACATACATGTGAATCGTTTCCACTTTAGCGGCAAACTGCGGGCTTTCGGTCACTATAGTGACTTCTTTGCCTATCGAGGCAAGAAACTGAGCGGTATCAACAGCCGCGTAGTGATCGCCCCATACCAGCACTTTCTGGCCGACTTTTGCCATCTTCCGGCCGCCCGGATTGAATTCACAGTTTACCTTCGGGCACGCCAGCACATCTTCAAACCGTACCACTGCTTTAGCGTCGCCGAAAACCTCAGGCACAAAGGAAGACGCGCCTGTAGCGTTCGCAATCAGGTCAAACTTTTTAAGTTCCGTAATGGCGGGTTCATGGCCCAGCACCACTTTTATATTCGGCAGTTTGCTTATCTGGCCGCGAATCCAGTCCGCGTACCATTTCATTTTTTCTTTTCCCGGAACCAGGCAATCACCCAAAATAGCTCCGCCAAGTTCATCTGTTTTTTCAAATATTGTTACTTCATGACCGCGTACCGCGGCGTGGCGCGCTGCCTCCATGCCCGCCGGCCCGCCTCCGACCACGGCTATCTTGCAAGTCTTTTTTGCTTTTTTCATTTTAGAGAAACTGTGATCGCTCATTGCGGGATTTATCGCGCACTGTACCTGACGTTTCGCCATATGCGAAAGCTGCCAGCATCCTGTAAGGCACGATATACATTTACGGATTTCATCGTCTTTTCCGTATTTGGCCTTAATAGCCCAATACGGGTCAGCCAGAAACTGCCGCGACAATCCGACCATATCTGTCTTGCCTTCTTTAATGACCTGATCGCAAAAAGCCGGCGTGCGAAGCGAATGGCTGATGATCACAGGGATCTTTACCACCTTCTTTACTTCCTCGGACGCGTACATCGTCCACCCTTCCGGATAATACATCGGATCAAATCCGGCGCCCGGGCTTTCCTGGATACACTGGCTCAGATCAAGAGCGGCAACGCCGGCCTGCTCCAGTATCTGCGCCACCAGCAACGATTCTTCCAGCTCGCGGCCGCCTTCCACCCATTCATCCGCCGAATAACGTACTATTATAGGAAATGATCTTCCGCACTTTCTCTGTATGGAAGAAATGATTTCCAAAATAAAGCGTAAACGGTTTTCCAGGCTGCCGCCGTAACGGTCCGTTCTGCGATTGAGATACGGGCTCATAAATTGTGAAATCAGATAACCGTGGGCGGCGTGCAGACCGATGCTATCAAATTGCGCCGCCTGACAGCGCCATGCCGCATCGGAAAACTTGCCTACCATGTCTATGATTTCCTCGGTCGTCATCTGCTTTGCCGACTTTCCTTTAGCTTCCTCGTTTTCATAAAGGATTTCATGGCTTTGCGACCATGGCATACGCATCACCATATCGCTCGCTGAATATACCGGATAGCGGGGAAGCGCTCCCTGCCTGCCAGGATGCTCCAGCTGAATGCATGCTTTCGCGCCATAGCTTTTGATACCAAGCGCCAGACGGTTCAGCGACGGGATTTGTTCGTCCTTGTCGGCCGCCGTGCAGTTGACTGTTGACTTGCCTGTTTCGATCTCAGGCGTAGTGGCTCCGACTACTACAAGCCCGACGCCGCCTTTCGCGATTTGTGAATGATGATGAACGTCCCTGTCGCTGGACTCGCCCGTCGCATGGGACATGCCGATATCAGTGGGTACATGGCATATCCGGTTCGGTACCAGCATATTGCCTACTTCTATCGGCTCGAACAAGGCTTTATATTGTTCTTTCATTTTTTCCCTCCGTTTCGTCCTTTGCTCCTGCTCCTAATTGACTTCGCCGATTAGCGGACCTTTCAGTTCTTTGACAACGAAAAACTTACCGGGCAGAGTCGGCATCCAGCTTGACGGCACCCATATATCCGGCCCGTATTTCAGCGTCACGAAAAATGTCATGCCCTGCCAGTTCATTCCTCGCCCGACTACTCCGTCGCAGCCTCCGATACAATAATCTGAATTCATGAACAAGCCGGGGCCTACTGTATTCGCGCGGGCGGGAATCTTGGTCACCCTGCTTTTGAAACTGATAAGTGAGTTTTGTTCTATAGTCATCGGATGGAGTTTCGCCGCGATCCTGTAGGGGTCTTTCATCCATTCCTCTACGCTCTCATAATCGGCCGCGAAATGAGGTTCCCAGAATGCAATGTGGAAACACCGCCCGATCCCGTAAATTGTAATCAACTCGCCTCCGCCGTCCTTGATCTTTTGAATCTTTTCCGGATAAGTCGGCAGATTTTCATATGTCGCAAAATTGCGCTGGCTCTTCGGAACCGTGAATTCGCCGAGCGGGCCGTAAAACGCGATTTCCATCGCGTTGGTGAAAGCTCCGGGATCGTCCGCTGGCAGCGTCCTTCCTTCGGAGTTGCTCCATTCGTCCATATTGAAACCGTGTACATGATCGCAGCTTAGTTTCCAGTCGTTTATGAAATAAGCCACCCAGTGATACATTCCCATAGGACCGGCTGAGAGAATAAGCGCCATCTCTTTTCCTTCGTCACGCGTCCGCTTAATCTGCTTCGCGATCTCATAACCCATCTGCATATTGAAACTCGCGACATCGTCACATTCCTCAGTAACAAAGGCTTGGTTCCAGTGAGGCATTCGGTCAAGCGCATGCTCGGGCGGCGTGGCGCAACAGTCCTCGATCTTCTGTAAATCCCAGCCTGCGGGGAAAAACCCTTCCAGCATTGAGCCCTTGATCGTATCAATCATATTCATATTCCATTACCTCCACTTGTTGGGAAACACTGACTTACGCTCTGACATGCATCTGTGCTGTTATTTTTTCAAAACTCTTTGTTAAAAATGCTCGCTTTGCCACCAGCAAAGCTCCGCTTTTTGCCTCGATTTTTGAAAAAATTCCTACCACATATACATGCCATTTCTAAAGTCAGCGCTTCCAGATTCTATCGACGTCGAAATCTTTATTATAAATTTGTTTTAACTGTTCGTTTCGATTATTGACCCCTTCGTCAAAAACAGAGTCGACCTGGCTTGGGTAGTGGGCATACGCCAAGCGCAGCGTTTCCTCGGGATGGCCCTTATACGCCCGGTCTGTCAGAGCGTACTCCGCGATAAATTCATCGTTGATCCTGCTTTCTTCTTCCGTCATAATCCCGGCATAGGGCTTATCCTCCGCGAAATAAAACGCCGCTTTTGGCTCCGCGCCCGTCATTGCCCGGACGCCGCCTTCCCTGGCTATGAAATGATCGATATGCCCTTTCATGGATAAGGGGAGCACGATAGCTGTATCTTCCAGCTGAGCCAGTTCTTTTATAGCGGCTTCCATACGGTTCAAAATACCCCAGTCGTCATCTTCCATTGTTTCATAGTTGCCGAAGGCCATTTCCATTTCACCCTCGCCCTCGTTGAATGCTTTTCCCCTGACCTGGCTTTCCTCTTCGCCCATTGCCCGGTAGCAATAATTGTGCGCCCCAAGAAGCTCATCAAGGCATTCCAGGTCTTCTATAAAACGTATCCCCGTTGCGTACTGTACCCTCTTCAGGCTTCGGTCTTTGTTGCCTTCTATATCCCTTTCCTGATAATTCGAACGGGACATGGTGTTAATATTAGAAAAGCGTTTTGTGTTAAAAAACCCGGCGCTTTTCATCTCGAGTACATAACCTCCCAGGAAAAACAAAAAATCGTCATAGTGAGGCGACACGCAAATGATATTGGTTTCCGGGATTACATCTTCAACGTTTTGATAAAACATGACCGCTCCTCTCACTTTGTTTGAGTTGCTGTTGAATTTTGTATTTTACATTATTGCACACTGAAAAAAAGTTTTCAACATTAATATAGCCAAAACCTAATCAAATATTTTTTCCGGCAGCATCGTGTTTAACACATGTACTTTTAACATATACATACCGCCGTACATTTGGTATTCGTTTGTCGTCCCCAAACAGATATTAACGTCATGAAACAGGATTTTGGAAATGTAATGCCGTATCCGTGAAAGCACCACTTTGTTTCCTTCATTGACTACGCCGCCGAGTATCAGCAAGTCAGGATCAAGCATTGCGTTAAGGTTGATAATCGCAATCGCCCATTTTTTCATCGTGTCGTCAAAGACGTCGGTCACATCCAAATCCTGGAGCGTGACAGCTTTTTCGATCAGGCCAAGACTCACTGACCCCTCGCCTTCGCCATTCACCAATTTCTTTAATATCCCGGCGCGGCCTCTTTTCATAAGCGCGTATAGTTTTGAATAAAGAACCCCGACTCCGGCCATTGTTTCAAGACAGCCTTCATCTTCATGATAGTCGTTTTCATAATTATGAATGTCCACGAGGATATCACCTATTTCGCCGGCAAATCCGTTTCTGCCCGAAACCAGTTTGCCGTCAACTACGATCCCCGCCCCGATCCCGCTGTATCTTGTGAAATCGACATACACCAGATTTGGTTTGTCGCGAAAATCATGAATATGCGCGCCGAACGCGCAAAGACGCGCTTCGTTGTTTATGATCACAGGCACTTCCATTGACTCTCTTATATATTTAAAAAGATTCACTTCGTTAAAATTCGTAAAGTTGGGAATCCTTCTGATCACATGATTTCGCATATCCACCAAACCGGGGATGGCTACGCTTGCCGCGAGGACTTTTTTGTAATCTATTCCGCATTTTTCAAGCAGGTATTCTGTGCTCAGCCTGAGTTCTTTCCCAAATGATTCAGGCATCAGATCCCTGTTTATCCCGGTCTTGCCCTCGGCAAGAATATTGCCGCAAAAATCGGACAGATATGAGTGAATCGATTCCGCGTCAATATAAAAATGCAGCAGGCATCCGTAGTCCGCGTTCAGTACGATGATCTCCGGGTGCCTTCCCATATCGGTTACTTCTTTGCCTTTAACCGCGACTAACCCGGCTTTTTTCAAAGCGGTCATCGCCCTGCTGACAGTGGCGATACTGAGCTCCGTCGCTTTGGTGATATCCGTAGCGCATGTATCCCCGTTCATCGCAACCTGATCGAGGACCATCAGGATGTTTTTTTGCTTTTCATTTGATCCTATATTGTTATAGTCGATCATTTGTGACGCTCAATGCTCCCTACATATCTTTTCAACGTGAAACAAAGATACCACAATGAAGGACTAATATCATTACTATTATTTATTTACCCGGAGAAAAACAAATCCGCAGCATCCCGAAACAATAACCGCCGCCGCAGGCACTGCCATACTTCCCTGCATCGAATAAACAGAAATCCAGCCCAGGACTGGAGGCACGATCGTCGCTGCTACTCTCGTCATAAGAAGGATTGCCGAAGTCGGCAAAAGGGAATTTCCCTGATACAAGACTATGCTCTTATTGATCAGCGTCTGGATAAAATGCCCGCTTGTCAGGGAGCCGACGCCAACCATCACGCACATGATCCAGGGATTGTTCGCGAAAATGCCGACGAAAAGCAAGACCCCGGCTGCCATGGCGCCGAACGCCTGCAGTTTCATACTGTCAACCGGGAGCCTTGGCGCTACAAAGCGGCTGACTGTCGTACCTATCCACATGATAGTAATTCCGGCCATCCCCAATTCCTCTGTGCCATGCTGTACGCTCATATATCTCACAAGCCACGTAAACAATCCGAATTGCATGATCGAATATGACAGGCACGCCGCCAAGAGCAATAAATGATTCTTGTCTTTTAAATACAAACCTATATCTTTGCCGGTAAACTTTGGAGGATCCTCATTTGAAACATTTACATATCGTTTCGTAACACGCAAGGTGACCATATAAACCACAAGTGTAAAAAGAACTATCGGGGCAAGGGTCAAATAAACCCCTTGCCAGCTTATTCTATTAATTAACCCCGCAATTATGATAGGCGCGGTTAATGCCCCAATACCATATAAACCGTGCAATGTACCCTGATATTTTATGCTGTTTACGGGGTTTGCGTCTACTACACAGGAATTTAGATAGGAATCGCTCCAACCCAGGCCGAGGCCTAAAACCAGCGACACGATAAGCAGCATTGAAAAAGCGTTTGAAAAACCCGTAAGAAGCAGCATCGAAACCATCAGTAACCCGCTTAGTACAAGCATGGACGCTTTGTTAAGCTTTATATGAATGACTATTGTTAAAAGGATCGCAACTGTATTACCTACGCCGAGCACGCCGTTCATATAGCCCTGCGCGGCGCCGGTAAGGCCAAAGTATTCGATAATATTATTTACAAGAACTCCACTGATTGTAAACGCAAAAGCAAATCCGACGGTAAGTATATACAGCGCATATGTAAATGATTTCGTAGCTTTTTCTTTGTTCAGCGCCATAGCTCCTCAGTAATCCTTCTATCATAAATCCCTTGTGCAAACTTTGTTACAACCAAGCCATTGTATCACAGTATAATTTGACTTTATCTGAATTATTGACTAGCATGAATGGGAGCGTATAATGAAGATATCGTTTAAAATTTATAATTGTTTCTATATGAACAAAGTTCTGTTTTTTGTTTTAACATAATGCGTAAAGGAGGTGGAACGTAAAGAGCAAATATGCACCTTGGTGCAAAATAGTCTGTAGCCTGAAATTATATTCAAAAAAATAGAATGGTTTCCGAAAGGAGTAGCATAATGTCACCAGAAAAATATCCAAATCTCTTTAAACCGCTTCGTATCGGGTCAATGGTTGCAAAAAATAGAATCAACTTTGCCCCTACAGCGATAAGTTGTTCAAACGCTGACGGTTCAGTCAGCGATCTTGATATTGAAGTTTATTCCGAATTGGCAAAAGGCGGTTACGCTATGATAAACCTCGGTGGCTGTGCGCCCGATTCCAAAACGGGACGCGTAACAGTAACCGGCCTTATTGTTGACGAAGACAATATGATCCCCGGATTAACGAAACTTGCTAAAGGCATTCAAAAATACGGCGCCTTGGCAATCCCTCAAATACAGCATCCCGGCAGACAGGCTCCCATGCCCAGAGGGCTATATTATTCTACCAACGACATGATCACGGAACTGCCATGGTCGGCTGGCCGCCAAATCGCGACCGCGAATCCTGATGAAAAAGGAAACAAAGAAATCAAGGCGATGAGCACAGGTGAAATAATCGATGACATCGATATGTGGGCGATGGCGGCTTTAAGATGCCAGGCCGCCGGATTTGACGCCGTATGCCTGCACGCGGCGCATGGATACCTGATGTCCGCGTTCCTGAGCCCATACCTAAACCGCCGTACAGACCGTTTCGGCGGCGATTTTGATAACCGAATGCGTATGCCGCTTTCCGTAGTTCAGGAAATCAAAAGGCTTTGCGGAAAAGACTTTCCGGTAATCGTGCGTTATTCCGCAAATGAATGGGTTCCGGGCGGAATTGACACGGAAGAGGCAAAGAAAATCGCGGTGGCGTTTGACAGAAGCGGTTGCGTAGACGCGCTGGATCTTAGCCAGTGTATTCAGGAAACACCGGGCGCGGGCTTTTCTCCGATGCACTATAAAGAAGGTTGGACCCTGTATTCGGCTGAAGCTATCAAACCTCTTGTCAATGTTCCTGTTATCATTACCCATCAGCTGAGACATCCGGAATTCTGCGAGAAAATCATCGCGGACGGGACCGCCGATATGGTGGGTATGTGCCGACAGGCTTTGGCAGATCCATACTGGCCGCTGAAAGCGCAGATGGGCGAGGAAAAAAGGATCCGCAAGTGCATCTCCTGCCTGACCGGTTGTTGGCGTGATTCACTGATGACCAAGCATGAAATCGCCTGCGCGATCAACCCCGGCATGGGTGATATGAATTACTATAAGATGGACAAAGCGCCTGCGGAAAAACCTTTGAAGATCGCGATCGTAGGCGGAGGCCCCGGCGGCATGGAAGCGGCACGCTGGGCTATCCTAAAAGGCCATAAGCCGACCATCTTTGAAAAAGGCGAAGAACTCGGCGGCGCAATCTTAGGTTGCTGTCTCGTTCCAGGTAAAGAGCAGATGAAATGGTATGCCGACTGGCTCCGTAACGAGATGAAGGAACTTAAAGTTGACATAAAGATGAAGACAGTTCCGACTTATGATGAACTGAAGAAATTCGACGTCGTACTGAACGCTACAGGAGCGGTAAGCTTTGTTCCCGAAGTCAATG
>Ga0082212_10012499_pt1 | contig 10690 bp, 8 predicted proteins | sample TergutNt197P3_FD_71548 | JGI IMG/M metagenome (GOLD analysis project Ga0082212, IMG submission 71548) | Neocapritermes taracua P3 segment gut microbial communities from Petit-Saut dam, French Guiana - Nt197 P3 | ecosystem: Host-associated > Arthropoda: Insects > Digestive system > Gut ...
GAAAGCCCGCGCTCCATCAGGCAGGGGATGATGATATCATCGTTTTCAAAGATAGGCATCCCGCCCGCGATTTTCGACGATTCTATAGCATGCTCCCAGACTTCCGCCGGCGTTCCGCCGTGGATGCGGACGGAGAGTGACGGGATAGTCAGGAACAGCCTCGCATATGTCTGTAAAAGAGTCAGAGTCATGGCGTTCGTTGCGTCATTACCCTTCTTATCAACGCCGCCGACGGTGAAGTGGTGCCCGCCGTTTTCATAGTGATATGCAGGCCTGTCGCTCTGCCCCGGCATTCTCCTGGCTACAGACGCAAACTGCACGGCAAAATAATCGCCAAGCTTCAGGATGAACGCGTCCGTGAGTTCCTGCGCCTGCTCCGCCGTCATAGTTCCGTCCTCAAGCTCTTTTTCCATGAAATGCCCGCAGTACTGGTCGAGCCTGCCGAGCGTAATACCATGCGCCTGAGCGTCCGAATGCAGCAGGAGCTGATATATGATTACGATTTGCATGGCCTCCCAACAAGTCCTCGCGGGGTTTTCCGCGATCCATGCAAGCGAGTCAGCCATTTTCAGAAGCTCAGCGCGGCGCTCGCCGGAAGCCTTCTCCGCTTCGCCGGAGACTAAAGCCGCATAGCGTTCCGTCAGAAGTTTCGCTCCCTGAGCGACAAGCCTTATCGAGCGCCATGTAGTGAACTTTTTGGCGTCGCCGCCAAAAACGCGTCCCTCGATCGCGCCCATGCGCTCTTCAGCCTCCGCGATTATACTGCCCCAGCCTCTGTCGATGACTTTCTTGTAATTCGCGCAGTAGTGGCCCTGCGGCATACCCGCGACATTACTGCTGTTCCTGTTGCCGAACGTAGTGCAGTTGTCCCCGGTGATCTTCCATATCTCGTCCGGCAGCGCCGCGAGCACAGTCGAGTGGATCGTCCTGCTCCGCCAGTATTCGGCGGCTTCCTTATATATCTCTTTGTCCCCGGGCGTGATGTACAGGTACGCGCCCGGGCTTTGCCACTGCGCGATGAAATCCTCCTCAGGCTGAGCGAGTACAGCGTCAAGCCAGCTTGTGTCCCACTCGATGTAGTTGACGGCGCTGCGCCACTCGCGCCCGACGTTTCCGACAAACATCGCGCCTTCCTCGAGGCTCAGCGTGTGCTGCCTGCACCACTCGTACAGCGCGCCTGCCCGTTTCAGCGCCGCGACTTCCGACTCGTGCGCCTTATAATACTCCGTGTATATTCTTGTCCGTTCGCCGTCCATAATGACGTGACCGTTGTCGTGCTCTCTGCGCATCTCTTTGATGCGTTGTATGCGCGGGCTGATTTCCGCAGGTGTAAACATAAATATGCCCTCCTTCTGAGTAGAATTTGTCCGCTTACACCAGTACAACATAAACAAAAAGCAGGTTGTTAAGCGGAGCCCCACGTTTGATATTTCTGGTTCGCCCGGCAAAACCGCGTCTGACATTCTCTGAATGAATTTCTCTGTCAGGCGGGCGTGCTTTTGTCGGGCGAACCAGAAATCAGTGTTACACCTTCCCCAGCGCTTTAAGGACCTTGTCCGGAGTCGCGGGCGGGTCTACCCAGACGCCGAGCGCGTTGTACAGCGCGATTATAACAAGATGCGTGTTCGCGAGCGAGTGGCTGATGCCGCTGGCGCCGTACGCCGCGTTACTGGCGCGCGACTCGACGAACCTGTGGTCCACGTGCGCGGCGTCAAGAATGCCGGGCTTCTTGTACTCCACCATGTTATTGTTCAGCATAACGCCCGTGCGCTCGTCATATATAAAATCTTCGAGAAGCTGGCAGCCCTGGCTGAAGAACATGACCTGGTCGATCTGGCTCTCCAGCGATATCGGGCGCAGGACGAGCCCCGGGTCCGCGGCGACGCCGAAGCGCAGTATCTCCACCTCACCGGTATCGGTGTCCACCGCGACTTCGCAATAAGCTGTGTTCATGACGTCGAGCTGTTTACCCATCTCGCCTGTCGACCAGACGGACAGCGGCGGTTTGCCGGTGAATGTCGCGAACAGATTCTGCTCGGAGGACTGAGACAGCGGCGTGCGCTTTTCCGGATCCGCTTTCACGAACACAAAGCCGTCTTCGATGTCAAGCTCGTCCGGAGACATCCCCGCGAACGGGCCCGGCTTCGGCGGAGGTCCGCCCATGAAGCGGAACGGAGGCGGGGGGTTGTTAGCGTAGTCTATTGCGGCCTGCAGTATCTGCCCTTTGAGCCTGTTGGCGCATTCCTTCATCGCCCAGGCTGAAGCAGTAGTGCCGTCGGAGCCTCCGCCGAAAGCGCGGAAAGGCTCGCGGTAATCGTGATCAATGCTGACGTCCTCATACTTGACGCCTATTTCCTCGGCGACGACCATCGCGTTGCACTCAACGACGTACGCGCCGAACAGCGGGCCCTGAGTGGGCATATGCACTACGCCTTCTCGGAACTCCAGTTTGCACTTATAGTCCGTCCCCGAGTGGCGCGGGCACATCTGATAACGGAAGCTCATGCCGTGCATGCGGCCGTCCGGCAGCTTCTTTGCGCCTGCTTTGTGCCAATCCCAGTTCATCAGTTCGCGGCCCTTTTCCACGCACATGTCAAAACTCGGAACAGGGTTGAGGTCGTCCTTTGACGTCGGGCCGTGCAGGTTCAGCCTCGCCACGTCGATCGGGTCCATGTCGAGTTTTTCAGCTATAAGGTGCAGCGCTATCGTGATGGAGTCCCAGTTGAACGGGCAGTGCTGGCCGGAGACAAACATGACGCCGCGGTTTGAGTCGATGATCTCCATGTGCTGGTTGATGTTTTTGCAGCGCAGCGTGTTGTACGGGCCCTGCGTCAGGTCGCCGACGTTACCGAAACTCGAACTGCCGCGCGCGCCGTTATCCGCTATCGAGAAGTCGTCCACGGCAGTGATGGTACCGTCGTTTTTGAAGCCGACTTTCATCTGCATGTAACGCTCGTTCATCAGAAAATCAAACGTCTCTTCGCGCGTGTTGATACAGCGCACAGGCCTGCCGGTCCGTTTTGCGAGCAGCGGGGTTATCTCCTGTGACTTCCGAAGGCCCCAGTCGCAGTATTTGCCGCCCATGAAGAGCCCTTCCTGGATTGTCTTCTCGTCAGGGACGTTATATGTGGCGCTGATGGCGTACTTCTCGCGCACCGCGCCCTCGATGTGCAGGTTATCTCCTTCGCCCTGGTACGGGTCGCGCGTCCACCACGCGACAGAGCCGGAGGGGTTCGGCATATGCGCCGCGAACGCAGGCGTATACAGTTTGTATTCTGCGATATGGTCGGCCTCTTCAAAACCGGCTTCTATATCGCCGGAACTCATGTTCGCGTAATATACATTGCCTTTCTTCGGAGGATTCTCCCCCTGCTCGCGGCGGCCGAACGAAGGTTGGAAATTCTCGTCAGGGCGTATGACAGGGGCGTCGTCCTCGCGCCCCCTGAGCAGGCTAATAACGTGCGGGTAGACTTCCCACTCGATGTCGAGAGCCTTGAGCGCCGCCTCGCAAATATCCTCATCCTCGGCGACGACAATGACGGCGACTTCTACTCCGGGCCTGTCCGCGATGTTGTCAAACAGCGGTTTCTGCGCGCCCCAGACTTCACCGTGCGAGTGCAGGTGTTTGATGTCGTCGTCCTCCCAGGTGACAATATCCACGACGCCCGGGATGGCGCGGGCTTTTGTCGTATCCACGCTTACGACCTTCGCGTTCGCGTACGGGCTGTGCAGGAACTTCGCGTGAAGCATTCCCGGAAGCGTATAGTCGATGCCGAACTTTGCGACGCCGGTCGCGAGGGCGTATGAGAGCTTGCCCGGCAGGTTGCGCGTGCCGATGACCTTGAAATTCTCGCGAAGTCCGTTTACTCCTGTATCTGGCATATTAATGATCTCCTTTCATACATACTCTACTTTACCCGTTTCTCGGGGGCGACCCAGTCGCGGTCAGCCTTTGCCTTTCCGAAGCCGGGGTCGCTGCCGCCGGGCTGCGGTTGCCTCGGGCGCATCTCGTAACCTTCTTTTTCCAGTGTCAGGCGGCGCATCTCCTCGTCGGGCGGAGCCGCGCGGCGTTCCTCGAGGCGCTTGACGCCTTCGAGAGTCGTGTAATCAACCCAGCGCTGTACTTCGAGCTCTATCATCCTCTCGGCGCTGGGATAAGGCACAACCAGGAACTGCTCGTTCTCTATGCCTTTCTTCAGCCAGTCCGCCAGTACGCGCGGCTCGATGCCGTGCTGCTGTGAAGCCGCCATCAGCGCCTGCGTTTCTTCTGTGATGTTATATCCGGTGTTCTTCAGATGCTCGGGCCTCGTTTTGAGCGCGGAATCGTAGATATTCGATTTGATGTTCGCGGGGCACAGCGCGGAAACGCCTATGCCGTAAGGTTTCAGCGCCATTGAGTAGCTCTCCAGCAGGTTCAGCACCGCCGCCTTTGACGCGGCGTACGGCGCGACCATCGGCGTCGCTATAAACGCTCCGTATGATACCGTCGCGGCGATATATCCGCCTTTGCCGGCCCTGAGCATGCGCGGCACGAATGTGATGAGCCCGTTCACGACCCCACCGAAGTTTATGCCGATAACCCAGTCAAAGTCCTCATATGTTGACGCTTCAACCGGCCCGAACGTATTAACGCCTGCTGTCATAATGAGCAGTTCCGGCGGAGCGCCGAACACGCGTTCAGTCTCGTCCGCGGCGGCTGCGTAGCCTTCCCTGTCCGTAACGTCCAGCTTGATGATGTGGACAGGCGCTCCGGTTTTCTTAAAGTACGCGGAAGCCTCCTCGATATGGTCGTCGCGCACATCGGCGATGACGACTTTCATGCCCGCTTCGGAGAATATCTGCGCCTGCCCGAACCCCGCGCCTGAAGCGCCGCCGGTTATAAATGCAACTTTTCCCGCAAAGTCTTTCATTGAGCTTATCCATTCCTTTCATGGGAGCCTCAGCCCCTGTTATTCATTGCAGCTATGATACAATATTTACACGTTGATGTAAAGATATACATTTGCTGAAAACGTGGTTTGATTAGAACAGAACAGGGGATGAAACAGCGATGCGGTATGGCCTGAACGTAACTGAAGCCAGACATAAATGCCCGGCTTCATTACGTTGAAATATCTCATTACAGGTTACTATTCAGTGTGACCACTATGCCGATCCGGACGGATTAATTCATTTCAGGTATAGCAAATTCTTCCTGACTCTGATATATTGAGAGTCTGGTGTAGCAGGAAATGAACATCATAGCAGAAGTGAAAAAAAGATACGTTTTCAGCAAGAGTCAATGGTTTGAAAACAAGTTTTCAAACCATTGTGCGGCGTCCGCCTTGCACGCCGTTTGCGATGTTATGCGGACAGGATTGGATGGAATTATGATTATTATCGGAAATGGAACGCTGATCACAAGAGGCGCGGCGAACAAGCATATCGAAAACGGCTGCGTCGTCGTCGACGGGTCTGTAATCAAGGAAGTCGGCGACACAAAACCGCTCCGGGCAAAGTATCCGGACGCGGAGTTTCTGGACGCCCGCGGCGGCATCATAATGCCCGGGCTTATTAACGCGCACAACCATATATACAGCGCGTTTGCGAGGGGACTTTCCATAAACGGATACAATCCGGGCAACTTCCTTGAGATACTGGACGGCCTCTGGTGGACGCTGGACCGGCATCTCACAGTCGAGGACACCTACTGGAGCGCAATGGCGACATATCTCGACTGTATAAAAAACGGCTGCACGACAGTCTTCGACCATCACGCCAGCTACGGCGGTATAAGGGGGAGCCTGTTCGCCATAGCGGATGCTGCCGCGGAGCTGGGCGTCCGCACCTGCCTGTGCTATGAGGTGTCCGACAGGGACGGCGATGAAAAAGCGCTCGAAGCAATCGCCGAAAACGCGGAGTTCATCAAGAAGGCTAAGAGCGATAACTCAGATATGCTCAAAGGCATGATGGGCCTGCACGCTTCATTCACATTATCGGACAAGACTCTGGAACGCTGCCGTGAAAACACGCCCGCGGATACAGGCTTCCATATCCACGTCGCCGAAGGTATGGACGACGTGTACGACAGCCTGAGAAAGTACGGCAAGCGAGTTATAAACCGCTTGTTTGACAACGACATTCTGGGCGGCAAGACCATCACAGGCCATTGTATTCACGTCAACGGCGCTGAGGTGGATGTCATAAAGGAAACAGACACGATGGTGGTCCACAATCCCGAGTCGAACATGGGGAACGCGGTCGGTATACCGCCGTGTATGGAGATGATGCGGCGCGGGATCCTGCTGGGGCTCGGCACCGACGGTTACACGAACGATATGTTCGAATCCGAAAAGGTCGCCAACATTATCCATAAACATGTTCTGTGCGATCCGCAGGCGGCATGGGGTGAAGTTCCTGCTATGCTGTTTGACAACAACGCTGCGATCGGGAACCGCTTCTTCGACGTAAAAACAGGCGCCCTCGAAGAAGGCGCCGCTGCGGATATCGTTGTCGCCGACTATGACCCGCTCACGCCTATGGACGCGTCCAACTGCAACAGCCATATATTGTTCGGCATGAGCGGTCGGAGCGTTGTCACAACTGTGATAAACGGCGTGGTCAAGATGAAGGACCGTGAGCTTATCGGCATTGACGAGAGCGCGATAATGGCAAAATGCAGGGAGCAGTCCGCGGCGCTGACCCGGCGCATCAACGGCGCGTGAGAAAACGTCAGGCTATCACTGAATCGAATTAACGTAGCAAAAGCTGTCCTGTATCCAACCGTCAATATATTCTTCAAGCTCCTGCACGATGTCCGATACCTTTTGAACGGCCATTTTACGAGCCACTCGCTGCTTTCTGTGGCAGATTCCAGAAGCGCCGGGATATGTCGGTCGATGTGGTCATATTAAACTTCCACCATCATGTTTTCTTATGTATTCGATAATTCGATCGAGAACTTCATCACGATTGAACGAAACATCAAAATATGCCAGTCCCAATCGCTCAGCCGTTCTTTTGATAAACTGACTTTCATCACAATATTTTTTGAAGTGTTCAAGTTTTGATCCCAAATTTTCGTTCAAAGTCCAATCTCTTGTTGTTTCGTATTGAGCTATTTGTTTTACTTTATCCTCTGGTGAAATATCGACATAGCCCATGCAAATAACAACAAAGTTATCTAAAGATATAGGAAACATATCATTTTGTAGGGTAGGTAAAACTATATCCATGTTAAAACTTACTCCCTCGTATACATGGAACTCTCCTCGATGATTACCCCAACTCATACATTGAATCAGCCGCGTAACCATATTTGCCATCAATCTGGCTTCGTCGTAGTTTGTCGTTTCAGGAGCGTAAATATTATCCTCCGGGCGTAAAACATCATAGACACGTTTAATAGCGTCCATTTGAATAACGCTATGCCCGAACTCTTGCCTTATCATATATGCTAATGTAGACTTTCCACTTCGGGGAACGCCCCAGATTATTATGTTTTTCAAACAATAACCTCACTTTCTCACTTTCTCACTTTCAATGCGACACATCGACGCAGGTTATATGCGCGTTTGGCAGCTATTTCCATATGTAGTCCAGTTCTATGCCCGTGCCGCAGCCAATGTCGAGTATTTGGACGGCTTCGTCTGTTTCGGGAAAACAAGCGCCGAGCCGTTTATAATCTTCTTCACTGCTGCTGCTTGCAAACATGACGTTGTTATATCCATCAGCGCGGGTATCAAAGAACGCGCCCATCGGCTCCGGCTTGTAGAGATTTTGTACGTCCCATTCCGGGCATATAATGCGCCACAGATGGCTGTCTGCTGTTATAAATCGCCGCCGCCGCGTCGGATTCTATGAACGGGCGGAGTATCAGACGGCTTGTTTCAATTTTTATATCCATTTTGGTTTCCTCATTTCATAAATTTGTAGCGACAGACACGGTGTTGTTCTCTGTGATATGAACCGGTTTTGTCAGATTCCAGCGTAAATCCGCATTTCTCCAATACTCTGCGCGAGGCAGTGTTGTCAGCGCGGCAAATTCCATAGATGTGTTTAATGCCGAGTTTATTCATTATAGGATTAAGAAACGCACACACTGCTTCTGTCGCGTAACCATTGCCCGTAGCCGATTTCGCCACATGATACCCGATTTCCCACCCATCCGGAATAGGAACAGCTTGTACATAACCGATATTTTGCCCATCATTCAAAAGGATCGGATACACAAGAGGCGCGTCTTTTTTCGCATAGCATGATATAAGCCAAGATATAGTTTCTCTTGCAATATCAACAGTTTCAAATACTTCGTCCGGTACAAAGAGGCGGTTATCCTCATCAAGCGAATTAAGATGGACGATCTCAGCCATGCCCATATCAAATTCGGTGATATATAGGCGTTGTGCAATAATCGGCAATTTCAAACTGCACAAGTCATATTCAAGTTGAATATCTCTTGTGTCATTTTCATACAGCATTGTATATACTTCTTTGGCTTCTTCACATCCAAGAGACATATAGAAAGCTATGGTTTCTTCCGCAGACCCAGCACAAATATAGAATCTTTCAACTCCCCATAATCGCGTTTCTTCAGCAGCCAAAAAGAAAAGTCTTTCCCCTATGCCTTTTCTTCTGTATTCATTGGAGATGAATATCTGGTCTAATAAAACGTATTTGAAACGATTTCCAAATATTCGACTATTGACGCTGCAAAATCCTATCAATTTTGTGCCGTCAAAAGCGCCGATTACGAGCCCTCCGCAATCAAAGGTTCCTTTTACTGCGGCTAAATGGGTTTCGTAGCCGTTAGGAAAATCATTGTCTTGCCAGTTTATTTCGATTAACTGCCGAACGCCGTTTATTTCCCGCCAAGCTCTTTTGATAAATTGCGAGGCGTCAATTTCTTTTATTCTTTCGCACTCACTTTGAGCAAGTTGCCGATATTTAATATCCATACACAATTCCTCCGAATCAAAAATAAAAATCCTTCTCCGTTCGGAAAAGGATTGAACAATCGCAAAAAGGTGCAAAGGCATATTGCCCCGCTTCCGACGATCACCAACATCCAATTCCGACAAAAACTAAGCCCTGCTCGTTACCGGGCTTCAATGCTTTCATCGACTGCGAATTGGATTAGCGAATCATTGGCTTACCTCTCTTACTCTTTTTAAGCATTATAGCACAACACGAATAGTAAATCAAGAGTTATTTTGCTCCCATAGACATTTATATTCGCGTTCGCATAATTAACTTGAATTATCTTTGGATTTGTGGTAGAATAGCAAATGATGGAACTGTTTTGGGATAGAACGGCGAATGAATGAACGCTATCCATTAAAACGCGGGTAGGTATGAAAAAGGATTAAATAAATAAGTAAATTAAAGGAGAAGGGCCGCAATGAATCCAAATAAAATGATTGAATACCTGCAAAACGAATTAGCTTCCGATCAGCCGACAACTACGTTAATGGCTGCAATAAAAGTTATGCAACCCGGTATTGACCGTTTGGTTTATGACGCAGGTGTTAATGCAACACACACCGAACGGACAGAATCCGTCTGCCGTTTGCTTGCGAGCGGCATGGGCGTTGAAGAAGTAATCGTCATTCTTTGCCTGCGGCGTGATGAGGTTGAATCTATCGCTAAGAGCAACTGTGATAAAATTTCTAAGTATGCCAAGACGCTGAAAGAGCGTAAGAAACGGCATGGAATGGAATAACATGAAGGGAATCACCGAAATGAAGCAATATAACGCTGCCTTTTGGTCAGCCCTTGACAAGCTCGTATCCGAATCAAAAATCGTTATTGACCGTCCCAAAGGTAGCCATCATCCGAAATACCCGACATTTTTGTACCCTGTCGATTACGGTTATCTCGAAAGCACATCCTCAATGGACGGCGGCGGGATCGACGTTTGGAGAGGCACGGACGGCGATTCTATTGACGCCATCATCTGCACGGTGGATTTGGTAAAAAAGGACAGCGAAATCAAAATCCTTATCGGGTGTAACGAAAATGAAAAGCAGCTTGTCTTGGACGCCCACAATAACAGCGAGTACATGAAAGGCATTTTGATTCGGAGGGACGTGTAATGGGCAACCGCTACGATAATAAATGGGTTCAGCAAATTGTTGACCTCCAACACGAAGATGGAAGTTGGGGATGTTTCCACACGCTCAGTCAACCGACAAAGGCACAGCCTATGACCACCGAACAAGCGCTCAGACGACTCCGTATTTTAGGATTAACGAAGAACGACGAGCCTATCACCCACGCTATCGTTTATATGGAGCAAAATCTAAAGCAGCCGTTTCCGACCGTTTTCCACGAAAAAAAGCATGATTCTAAAACATACGGGGATTTAATGCTTGCGACGTGGATCAGGCGTTTCGACCCCAATAACGAAGCCGCGCTTGTTATAGCGAATAAGTGGGCGAGAATTATAACCTCTGCGTTTCAAGACGGTGTGTACTCAAACGATAGGTATATTTCGACTTATGAAGCGGAATTTGTGAAATTGAATCCGAAAGCAGGTTGCCTTGCCGACTTTGTTGTATTTTATCAACTGGCGCTGCTGCCGGGATTATTAAGCTCCAAAGTGGAAAGTGCGATGCTTGACTATGTTCTTCCGCATAAACGCGGTATCGTCTATATCTACAACAGTCCCGTGAATGTCCTGCCGGAAGTATTCGCGTCCAAAAATGCAAGC
>Ga0082212_10012500_pt1 | contig 10689 bp, 8 predicted proteins | sample TergutNt197P3_FD_71548 | JGI IMG/M metagenome (GOLD analysis project Ga0082212, IMG submission 71548) | Neocapritermes taracua P3 segment gut microbial communities from Petit-Saut dam, French Guiana - Nt197 P3 | ecosystem: Host-associated > Arthropoda: Insects > Digestive system > Gut ...
TGCGCCGCACCAATATAACGGCAGACGGTTTGGCGAGCCGCCTCATACAAATCCGTACATTTGGCGCTCAGGTGGTGAACCGCCCGATGGATATTCCCATTGGTCATTCCCTCCATCTCCGAGAGCAACGAGAGCACCGGCTGCGGTTTTTGCGCCGTGGCTGCATTGTCTAAATAGACCAACGGTTTTCCATATACCTGCTGCTGCAAGGCGGGGAAGTGGGTGCGGATGAGTGCTATATGGTTGTTCATGTTCTATCTGTACTGTGAGGCGAGAGAGCAAAGATATAAAAAACCCTGTAATTGTCTCTGACCGTTTCGTTGATTCAACAAAAAACGTTACCTTTGCTCCATGTACGAATATATCAAGGGAACGGTGATAGAGTTAAGTCCCACTCATGCAGTGGTTGAAGGAGGCGCCTTAGGGTACCACATTCTCATCTCTTTGCAAACATTTAGTGCTTTACAAAGAGCGTCATCGCCTGTACAGGTTTGGCTGCACCATCATGTACGTGAGGACGCACAACTCTTCTACGGTTTTGCCCAAAGGGGTGAGCGGGAAATGTTTCGATTGTTGATTGGCGCATCGGGCATTGGACCCAACTCAGCGCGAATGATTCTCTCCTCCCTCTCTTCAGACGAGTTGCGTCAGGCAATCCTCTCCGAAGATATTGTGCGCCTCAAATCCATCAAAGGAATTGGACTAAAAACAGCCCAACGTCTCGTTGTGGAGTTGAAAGACAAAGTGTCCAAGATTGGATTTGAATCGATCTCTGCAAGCGATTCCGATTCATCTCCTCGCTCCTCCTCGCCTTCAGCCCTTCGCGAAGAAGCCTCTTCTGCCCTGCAAATGTTGGGATTCCCCAAAACAGCGGTTGAAAAAACGGTCGATTCTCTACTTCGCTTACGTTCCGATTACTCTTTAGAAGAGTTGATCAAGGTTGCACTCAAACAAATTTAATCTATATTTGCATCCTCATATTATTTTATTAAAATCACAAAAAGTATTAACAATTAACACGATTGTATTATGAACATTCCTGCAAATTTACTCTACACCAAGGACCATGAGTGGGTAAAAGTCGAAGGCAAGGAGGCTATTGTTGGCATCTCCGATTTTGCACAATCCCAATTGGGCGACATTGTTTTTGTTGACATCCAAACCGAAGGCGTCTATCTTGACGCCGGAGACGAATTTGGCGCCGTTGAAGCGGTAAAGACCGTTGCCGACCTCCTGATGCCCATATCGGGCACCATTACCCAAGTAAACCCCGAATTAGAGGGCGCTCCTCAATTGGTAAATAGCGATCCATACGGAGAAGGATGGATGATTAAGATCCAAATGACCAATCCCGAAGAGTTGAACGGATTGCTCAAGGCAGATACCTATACGGCTTCTCTATAAACGCTCTTTTTGACGAGAAACAGTTTCTGAGATGAAAAGAAGTTTTGGCAGTGATAATCACTCCGGCATTCATCCCCTGATCCTTGACGCGATAACACAGGCAAGCAGCGAATTTGTTCCGGCGTATGGAGATGACTGCTATACGCAACAAGTTGAACTCCTCTTCAAAAAGGAGTTCGGGGCAGATGCGAATGTCTTCTTCGTTTTCAATGGAACAGGGGCAAATGTGCTTTGTCTCAAAACATTGACAGATACGTACAACTCTGTTATTTGTGCCGACACCGCGCATATTCACACCGACGAGTGCGGGGCGCCGGAGCGCTTTACCGGATGCAAGGTGATTGCCGTTCCCACGCCGGATGGCAAACTCACACCAAATTTGGTAAAGAGCGAGTTAACGGGATTTGGATTTCAGCACCACGCCCAGCCCCGCGTCATCTCCATCTCACAATCGACCGAGTTTGGAACCGTATATACTCCTCAAGAAATTAATGCATTAGCCAACCTTGCACACCAACACAATTTGTACCTGCATGTTGACGGGTCGAGGCTTGCCAACGCATCTGCTTTCTCAGGCATCAGTTTCAAAGAGTACATCACCGATACCGGTGTGGACGCCCTCTCTTTTGGCGGTACCAAGAATGGGATGTTGCTGGGAGAAGCCGTAGTGTTGCTCCGCCCCGAATTTGCCAATCATTTTCTCTATATGCGCAAACAGGCAATGCAACTCTTTTCCAAATCTCGTTTTATTGCCGCGCAATATCTTGCCTACTTTAAAGATGGCTTATGGAAAACATTGGCATCCCACGCCAACCAAATGGCAGCCTACTTGGCTTCCTGTATAAAAGAACTCCCCCAAGTAACCATCACCCACCCCGTAGAGGGCAATGCCATTTTTGCCACGCTCCCCCGCAACGTCTGCGACAAACTGCTGGAGAAACACCTCTTCTACATCTGGAACGAAGAACTTTGTCAGGTTCGGTGGATGTGCTCTTACTCCACTACCAAGGAGGATATTGATGTCTTTGTATCCGACCTTGAATCGGTTTTAAAAAACAGTCTCTAAGAAACGGCTAAAACAGTCTCTAAACACTACTCAATAATTTCATGGAAGTTACCCGCACGTTTGATATTTTGGCGAGGCTCAAAACGCTCTATCCCAAAGACGACATCCTGTCCGGAAAAAAAGAGGGGAAATGGGTCAAATATAGTGTTGACGACTATATCGAATATTCCTATCATCTCGCTTATGCTTTTTTGGAGATGGGGCTTAAAGCAGGTGATAAAGTAATCACCGCCAGCCATAATTGTCCCCAATGGAACTTTATTGATATGGGACTCACCTTAGCCGGACTGATTCACGTTCCCATCTATACCACCCTCAGTCAGGAAGATTACCTCCACGTCATCCCCCATTCAGACGCCAAATTGCTCTTCCTTGGAGGCGAATCGATGGTACGTAAACTTACGCCTATCATTGGCAAAATTGCCAATCCTCCCAAAATATTCACCATTGAGGCGGTAGCGGATTATCAAAACGTTTCTGACCTGAAAAAACTTGGAGAGGCAAACCAAGCCAAATGGGAAGCGCAAATCGCCCACAATATTGAGCATATCGACCCCGAAACCATTGCCACCATCATCTACACATCGGGCACCACCGGCGTTCCCAAGGGGGTAATGCTCTCCCACAGAGCGTTGGTCTTTGTCTTTATTGGCACCGCCCTGCAACAGGTAAAGGGCTACCAACACCGAATGCTCAGTTTTCTCCCTCTGTGCCACATCTATGAGCGGAGCATGAATTATGAGTTCCAATACTTGGGCATGAGTGTCTATTATGCCGAAAGTTTGGGCACCATTGCCGCTGACTTGCACGACATTCATGCAGACGGATTTTGCTCTGTCCCGCGTGTGTTGGAGATGATGTTTCAAAAGTTAGAAGCGGCAGAGAAAGATTTGCACGGCATTAAAAAGACAATCTATCGATGGGCTTTTCGTTTGGCACAACGATATGACTATGAGTATAACTCATTGTGGTATAGTATTAAACACTCTATTGCCAACAAACTCGTTTACGTAAAGTGGCGAGAGAAACTGGGTGGGCACGAGCAGTTGATTGTAACGGGAGGTTCATCCATTCAGCCGCGCATCATCCGCCTCTTCTCTGCCGCCGGACTCTATATCTACGAGGGATACGGGATGACCGAAACCGCACCCGTTATCGCCGTAAATATGCCCAAAGACCGCATCTTTAAGATTGGGACAGTAGGAAAGGTTTTGGACGGCGCAGAGGTGAAAATTGCGGAGGATGGAGAGATCCTCACCCGCGGTCCCCTCCTGATGTCGGGCTACTACAAAGACCCCGAATACACCAAAGAGGTGATTGACGAAGAGGGATGGCTGCACACCGGAGACGTAGGGGAGTTTGTCGATACCATCTTCCTAAAGATTACCGACCGTAAAAAGGAGATTTTCAAACTCTCCATCGGAAAATACATTGCACCGCAAATCATTGAAAACAAACTAAAAGAGTCGTCATTTATAGAAAATGTGATGGTTATTGGGGAGAACCAAAAAGTTGCCTCAGCCATCATTGTTCCCGATCTTATTCAGGTGCGAATCTGGGCAAAACAACAGGGAATCAACTATGCAGACGACCTCGAACTGATTGCCAAGCCGCAAATCATCACCCTCATCAATAAAGAGGTGGAGAATATCAACAAAACGCTTGCCCCACACGAACAAATCAGAAAACCTCGTTTGGTTGCGGATGATTGGACGCCCCTAAACGGCTTTCTCTCTCAAACGTTAAAACTAAAACGAAATGTGCTCAACAAACACTATACTAATCTTATACACGAAATCTACAGAAACGAATAGTGGCACATGACACACAACGAGCAGGTGATGTTTCAAGTGTGGAAAGAGGCTTTTAACGAAGATGACGACTATATTGAGTTCTTCCTAAAGGAAGGACTCCCTTTGGGTTGCACGCTCGCCCCTGAGCCTCCCTCCGCCCAACTTACCCTTTTCCCCATCTCTTTTCTGCAAGAGGGCGCCGCTTCCTGTCAGGGCTACTATCTGTATGGGCTGGGAGCATTGCGCTCCGTGCGCGGAAAGGGATGGGGAAAAATATTGGTAAAGAGGGCGTCTGCACACGCCGCGGATATGGGAAAACAATTTATCCTGTTACAATACGCAAACGACTCACTGCGAGCGTATTATAATAATCTGGATTACAATGCAAGCATATATCGTTCATCTGTTCAATGTACTCGCCACACATTAAATACCTCCTCTGAAGAGAGAGACTACCTGTGCTACCTCCTATCTGCAATTGCCGCACCCACGTACCACAACGGTCCCTCCACCACTGCAACCGCACCTCATTTCGACCGTTTTCTCTGGTCGCCACAACTCCTCGAATACATTCGCAAGGAGTGCCTCTTTCGAAAAGGCGATGTGATTGACAATGCCTATTGCTATCCAAACATCGATAAAGAGGGTGATTTTTTGGAAATCAAAGAATTTACCGCTTCCCTCCAACAAATTCCGGCACTCATTGATAATATATTGACCCGCTTTCCACACATACATCGTTTTCGCTTCTACGGAAAACCCTACCCAGCCGCAACACCGGAATATGGTCAGAAATCATTTTTCCAACTCCGTCAGGATCCCTTTGCCCTACTCCATTTTATCGACCCTGATCTTGAAAAACGATACCGCCCGCAACGCAGCTATTTTGCGCTTGGGCTTGATTAACTATATCTTTCCTGTATTTTTATTAAAGAAAGAGTTGTTTATCTATAACTATGTGAATATTAATTTTTTCATGAATACTGAATAGAGTAATATGCTAAGACATTATTTTATAGAATCAATTATTCAGATAAAATACTATAATTTTCTCTTTTTTTGAATTTTACAATTATTTATTTCGTATATAAATCCCTCAAACTATTTAGAAACTGATTCCATTTGTTAACGATACTATTTCATGTTTATCTCCTCACGTTTTTTGCGCTCCAACCAAAGCACGGCAGCGATATGTTCGGGGAAAAAGTGAAAAAAGCGACTAAAAGAGTACCATCGATGCTCATTTCATGGTGTGCGGCTCTTTGGTCCAACTATCCTCAATGACGTATAGGAGCGCATATTCACATTCCCACAACTCAACGGTGCTTGATATGCCCGCAAACTTTATCAAGAAACGACAAAAAACATCATATAGCATCCCTTAAAAAATATGGTCGGAGACAAAAATAACGTTTCACAGGAAACATTTGCATAGAAACCTACCTAAGGGATGCTCCTTAAAACTCGGAAATCAGGGCTTGCGACTGAAAGTTCGTTTTAAATGATAACGAAAATACTTTATGCCTGCCTCCTGATATTTTACATTGTTTCCCTCCTTCTTTGTATGGCTCGCCCACAGGCACTCCCTGCTCAATGCGGTATGGGCTGCGGACTCCTTTGCTCCTCGCTCGGCAAAGACCAAACAAGTTACCTCTGCATCCATTCGAGCGTCTGTTCGGGCATTGATTTTTTACGCTCCAACAAGGCATAGGGCACTAGGGTGCGGGAGAAGGCGCAAAAAGCGGCAACAAAAGGGACGAAAGGGTGAGTTTCGCAAATCGCTTATCCACACAAAACAAGTGAGGGGATGTCATTTGGCGTCAGACGCGGATTCTTCCAAGAGTATCCCGTAACTTTTGTGAGATTGCAGGTCAAGCCCGCAATGACAGATAGAATGAAACTTGTGCAATGTGCATAAACGCTTTGTGAATTTAAACAGTTAGTTCCTAACATGTTTTACCACTATACCAAGCCACTTTTTGATATAATTGGAAACATCTCTATTGATTGAGAATAGTTCATTCATGCCCAAATAAGTCAAACCAAATGCAACGCTACCGGCAATCATCTTAACCATACCTGACCATGGAGAGAGGTCAAAGAGATATACGATTCCGGAAGCAAGTGCCAAACATCCGGCAATCATTAACGCCAAATTAACCAATACGCGACCATATCCAATCCAAGGGAAAAAGTGTTTAATAAAAAAATGGGCAACCACAACATTCAAAAGAAACTGAACAAGCAATGCAAAAGGTATTCCCCAAATGCCCCATAAAGAGAATGCAACCCAAAGAAATCCAATGATAAGGATATTTGAAATTACACTATATATGGTGGAAAATTTAATAATCTGACCTGCATTGTAGAGGCGTGAAACAATCGTATGGACGCCGTACAATGGCAAGAGGAATCCCAAATAGCGCATAAAGAACGCCGTATTCATCACATCTTCCAAGCCAAATTCACCACGCAAATAAAATAGAGACACAATATCCTCTGCATAGAAATAGAAAATGGTTGCGATTGGAGTCAATATAAAAATCAACACATTACATAACCGAATAAAGACACTCCCACTCTTCTGTCCGCTTCCCTGTGCCATTAACTCATTTAACCGAATAGCCGACACAGATGAAAATTGATTTGTGATTGCCTCAGTAGGAACATTCGTCAATTTTTGTCCATAATTATATGCGGTCAATAGCCCTATCCCCGAAGCACTCAAGAAATAGTTTGTAGCATACTTCCCAATAAAATTCCAAAAGTTCCCAAACAGTCCAACCCAAAAATTTTCCTTAAAGTGTCGCTTTAAATAAACTATTTTGGGGGTAAAATCCCATGCAAAATCTCTTCTCATTACATATATCAGATACCCAAAATGTAAAAAATACCCAAAATACAGCGCCAAAATCATGGAATAAAGGTCTAAGATTTGAAAAAACAGGCAGATAAAAACGAGGGCTAAAACATTGTTAATTAAGCCTGTTACTACAGGCAATATGAAGTAACGATACGCATTAAGTAAATCTATCAGGTATTGAGTAACAAGAATGATAGGGAAGAGAGGAGCAAACCAGAATATCATCATTCTGTACTCCTGCAACACGGGAATATCGAACTTGGAAATCCAAGAAACAACCAAAACAGGGTCCAAGAAAAGAAGTGCCATCACCACCAAAGACACAACCATGAATACGTAAAGGAAGAAGGTGAAGAAGTGCATCGCTTGCCTCTCGCCTTCACGAGACCTTCTCTGCATCGCTTCGGGAATAATCACAGCAACATTTAGGCTTGAAAAAACCGTGATGAATAACCAAAGCGTACTATACAAATAAAAATAGATGTCCGTGTTGTTCCCCGCCCCAAAAATATTAGCTAATACTAAACTGGTAAGAAATAAAATAAGTTTCGAGACAGTGTTTATAATTGACGAGAAGACGATTCCGCGAACAAAAGATTCTTTATTAAGTAAATGTTTCACATGAAACATTATTAAGTGGTTAGAAGGTTAATCGATAGTACGCAAGAGGCAAAAGTCCTATCTGATAAGTAGTTAGCATCCCTTTTGAGTTTAAATCGTACCTGTATTGATATATATTTTTCCTATCTGTAATGTTTCGAACTTCAAAACCCACTTCATGGGTCGCACTCGGACGATTCATCTTTAGCCATATCTTTATATCGGCACGCATATAGTAAGGTAACTGTGGCTCGTATGCAAGATCATACCTATATACAGTTTTACCCAATTCATTAGATGATTCCACATCTACAGGTATATATCTCTGACCTCCAGCGATTACAAATTTCCCATCCACCCCAATAAGCCACCTACTCTTCGCGTCTGATGAAATGTTTGTTAATGGGAACTCCTTGCCACCCAATAAATTAAACACATAATTTCCATTATACCGAGTATTCCGTATTTTGTTATCTGAACTAATGTATTTGCTATCAAACAGCGACAACGTTGACATATAATACCATCCGCGAGAGAGAAAACGCTCCAGGGTAAACTCAAGTCCCATGTTCTCTCCAACACCTTCGCTCACATATACTTGACCATATTTCCCAAAATCAAGACCATCCAAATTTGCCAGACAGTAGTAGGGGCTATACAAATTAACAGGAAGGTTATACAGATATTGATAGTACGCTTCTGCTTTAAATCTGGTTAAAGCGGAAATACGCCATTGATAACCAAGAACAAAGTGATGTGATTTAGTCATTTCAAGCTTTTTATTCGGGTAAATTTTATCATTCACCGCTTGACTAAACTGTTTTGTCAAATAGATTTCCAATCCCTGAGTTTGGCTATGAAGTCCATATCCCACATTTACCTCATGCTTAGGCGATACCTTATAGGAAAGACTAATTCGAGGATCCATGCTATACGACTGGTTCAAAAATAAAAACTGACCATTTACCCCTCCATTAATAGACAACCACGTTGTTGGTCGATAGCTACCTTCAATATAAGCCCTAGCAACAAAAGTTCTCCCAAGTTCATTTACATCTTGGGGGTACATCTTTTGCGCATAATCCACAGAAATAAACTTATACCCCAACATTGAGCCAATGACGCCGGAACGCAGGCGAACACGAGAAGATATTTTTGCATTCAAAACCACCTGCGCTGTTAAGAACTCTCGCTGAATACGCGCTTCTTGTGCTCTTTCTTTCATCCTGTTTATTTGATTCAACGTATCTATTTCAGCATAAAAAAGAGACGTCGAGCCAGCTAAAGAAAACATATACGACAAATTTGAACTTAGAGACATCTCATGATTGAAACCAATTACCGACATATTTCCCTTATTCCTCAAATCGTCTGCATAGTTAAACATCGATGCTTCTCCATTTTGCATCTCAATATTGCTAAAACCTCCAATGGAGAAAAGGGAGAAATTCCCCGCATTCGGCGTGGGAACATTAATTTTGACTGTCCAATCCTGATAGCGAGGCACAGCAGCACCCGTACCAAAGCCCACCCCCAATGCTTTCAAAGCATCTAAAAATGAGTACCTATAATTAGCCAAGTAGGATGCACGCATTTTTTTGGAAAAAGGACCCTCTATACCAAACTCCACACCATTAATTCCTATTTGCCCGGTAAACTCATTCTTATCATAATTCCCTGATCGCAATTTTAGGTCAAATACACCGGAATAGGCATTCACATACTCTGCAGGAAAAGCGCTTGTGTAAAAATCAGAATTTGCTAATGCATTTACATTAATCATGCTAATAGGACCACCGGTAGAGCCTCCATCTGAAAAGTGATTCGGATTGAAAATATCAACACCCTCCAATCTCCACAAAAGACCAAATGGGGAATTTCCTCTAATAACAATGTCGTTGGCAGCATCACTTGGTGCCGAAACACCGGCAAAATTCTGCGCCATTCGTGAAACATCGTAGATGGCTCCGGCATACCTTCCGGCATCATCCACAGAGAAAGTACGCCCACTCACAGAAGAGGACATCTCATTAAGGGGTTTTAACTTATCCCTCTCAGCGGTAACAACTACAGATTTTAAGGTTTGAATATTTTCAAACAATCCAACGTTAATCTCCAACTCTTTGCCGGAATCTAACGAAACATTTTGCCTTCCAACCGGCTCATAACCTATACACGTAAACAATATATCAATCTTGCCAACAGGAATATTTTTTATGGCGTAGTATCCCTCAGCATCTGTATCACGAGCAATCTTTTCACGTGCGGGGTTGTCAGGAAACGATATCACAACAAAAACTCCTGCCAAAGGGACCTTAGAGATTTCATCTACAATTCTGCCCTTAACGGTTTGCGTCATCGTTTGGGCAATAATCATCCCGGAAGAGAAAAACAAGAAAATAAAAACGAGAAAACTAAGACGCTTCATCCAAAAAGAGTTATGAGTGATGTATTCGGGACTACAAAAATAGAAAAAAAGATGTATCGTTCACACAAAATGTAAGAAACTGTTTAAATTTGTTAACAAAATGATTTAATGCCTATTGTCAGACTGTTCTTGACGCCCCCCAACAAGGTGTGTGGCAACTGTGGTGCGGGAGGGGAAACTGTAAAACACCACTACCTCCCAAAAAATAACAAAAGCACAGAGATGTCAGCAGGAGAAACGCCAGGAATCCTTGATGCCTGACCAATGGAAGCAGGTTTAATCAACATCAACTTTTGACGCGCCTCCGTTGAAAGTGAATCGATTCTCTCAAAAGGGAAGTCAATAGGTATGGGTATATACTCCAAACGTAATAATTTTTGTGCCATTTCATACTCCCGTAAAATATATCCTTTATATTTCACGACCACCTCAACAGAATCTACAACCTCTTTGGACCAACGTCTATTTTCTATAGTTGAGGCTCTATGTATTAGAGGCATAACGCCTTTATTATACTCGGTTTCACGTGAAACTA
>Ga0082212_10012501_pt1 | contig 10689 bp, 12 predicted proteins | sample TergutNt197P3_FD_71548 | JGI IMG/M metagenome (GOLD analysis project Ga0082212, IMG submission 71548) | Neocapritermes taracua P3 segment gut microbial communities from Petit-Saut dam, French Guiana - Nt197 P3 | ecosystem: Host-associated > Arthropoda: Insects > Digestive system > Gut ...
AAACAACCCATACTAATCTCTACCTACACCAGAATTCGCATCACAATCCTGCTAACAAACAATCAGTCCTTGCTTCCCTGATACACAAAGCCAAATTACCCAGCGACCAGGATTCCCTCACCCAAGAACTAGAATTTCTCACCACCGCCTTCAAGGACAATGCATACGGTCCTCAACAGATATGGCGAGCCTTGGAACCGGCAACACGGATGGCCAATACCAATGATAAACCCACACTCCACAACATGTTTCTGTACTCGGAGCCGCCACTACCCTGTCACCCTGCTTCCTATTGGGTAAGGCTATTTTCGAAACGTTTTCCCGTATAAATACTCCAACATTTTCAAACATAGTCATTCTTCATACTAAGCCGCCTATAAAAATGGCACAGATGGAGTGTTCGGAAACGTCACCATATAAACTTCAGACGCCGAGGGATTACCAAAAAGAAAGCACACAACAATTTAAAATGCGGATTTTAATAATTATTATTTAGAAGCCTTAATTTTACTATTAAAATTGTTTTATTTGTGTTGAAGTGGGGAGAAAACCCTTTTTAAATTGTATACTAAGGTATTATTTCATTTTTATTACATATATATGTACGTACAGACTCTTCTGTATAGTCTAATCGCGTTAAATTAAAATAGTATGAAATGCGAAATTTGAGGTTGCCACAACGAAACTTCCCGGAAGACTGGCATCCTGGAAATAGGCATTGATGTTTGGAGTACCCAGTCGTACGCGTACATGTTAAATGTTATGGCAACGGTAGGCGAGACAAAAGTTTCAAAGCACAGTTGCGGAAAAAAACTTGTGGAGTAATGTCTTTCTCCTTAGAAATATGTAAACGCCAAGCTAGATGTAGTGGCATATTTTTATGTAGGCTTTTTGTTAGTGAAATGGGTTTCAGTTAAGATGGAGTACCTTTCATGCGCCCCCTCGAACTAGTCCCAATATTTGTTGCCGAAACCCGGGAGAACAGGGAGTTTAGAAGCAGTGGTACAGTGCACTTATTGCGCAGGTGAGTAGGGAGTACTTTTATCCCTCTACACTTCGGATGGAGGAAACAGTTCACAAGAAAAAACGGGAACAAGACACGTCAACAGAACGCCGGGAACTCTGCAACTTCTGCACCTCCAGACTCCTGTACTTCTGCTTGAACCGTCAAGGTATAGCTCATACTGGATATTACTGTGCGTCACAGCTTGAGCCCTTCGCTTTATTCGAAACATCCGGCTTGCTCAACAACCATCCGGCCAACTGACAGTGTCAGGTCATTCAAACACGCTTGCACTGGATGAAAGCGGTCCTGGCAGAATGTTTCTCAGCGGAACTTGACACCCTTCAGAAGAACGTAAACGATCCCAGAGAATCGAAATTCGCCCGATTCAATCCGTTTCTTGAAGATGGATTCATTCGTCTTGGGGACGCTTACAATCCGCCGACCTCTCGAAGACTTACGCCATCCACTCCTACTTGACTGTAAACATCACTTTGTGCACTTGTTGATTTGACAAACGCACATACGCCTCCATCACATGGGAGTTCGAATCATTCTATCCGAACGCAGAAGAATTGTGAAATTTGCGTTCACGTCTAGCAATTAAGAAGGTGATGCAGAAATGTCTTTCATGCAAGATGGCAAAGAAGCCCCGCTGTCAACAAATTAAATCACCACTCCCCGCCTTTCCGATAAAAGCCCAGAAAAACTTCAGGTCACAGGAGTCGACTTCGCATTGCCTTTGTTTATCATGGTCGGGTTTTACAGCAGAAAGGTTTATATTGCTCGTTTTACATGCTCTACCATACGGGCCGTCCACTTGGCATTATGCACCGATATGACCACCGACAAGTTCTTGGGTGCCTTGCAGCGATTCGTGGAAAGACGAAGACTGCCACACAAAGTATATGGACAACGCGCAGACCTTTCATAAACAACACCTGGCTCAACTATGGAACTCTGTTTGCGGCCAAAACTCACAAATTTCTCGATCAACACAACATTATCGAAGCTCATCGCTTCGGGGTCGGCTTGGTGTGGACGATGATGGGAGAGATTGTTCGCGACCACGTAACTTGACCTACGTAAGGTACTATGTCGATTACAGGTCATTGAAAGGACGGAATACCACCCATGAAGTTATTGATGCTGCCATCCACTCAAGACCCATTGAATAGGCTGAATAATAGTCAGGGCATTGACACTAGCACACTTTGTCACTGGGGAGAGAGTAACGGCATTACCAACTGGCCCAGAGCACGATACGAACGGGTGCCTAAGAAAAGTATTCAGTTTGCGTTAGTAGCTCGCAGACGATTTTTGGAAAAGGTGGTAAAAGAAATAGCTAACGACGTTGAGGAATTTCTATGAAGTCAAACAGCACGCATCTACCAGGCTTATGGGAGATGTTGCTGTGCTGCAAAACGTCGTCTGTCGTATTCACAGTGAAGTTCTCCAATGAAGCAACTCATTGAGGGTAGAAATGGAATGACACGCACCGATGTGATCCGCACCTTAGAAGGCAATGACGTTACCCTCCGTTTCAGCTGATCATTCCAACGGATGATGTCTAGGTTAGGGGAGGATTTATTGGAAAGTCTTTCTCCTTAGTACTACTTGAACGCCAGAGCTAGAGGTAGCAGGGTTTCATTTTGTAAACTTTTTTTATATAGTGGGTGTGAGTTAAGATGGCGTACCTTTCATGCGCCCTCTCGAACTAGTTCCAATAATACCCGTGCCCTTTGAAAAGTTGGAGAATCAACTGAACGTTACAGGTTTCAGAGAAAGTGCCTACATGGATAGTAAAGTATTGTCGAAAGACAGTCATTTATTAGATGGATCCTCTTTAGAAATGTCGGCTACTGTGATGTGCTGCACGAATATACTGGCCAGTGGCAGAAGCGAGACGTTAAGGCTGTTGTTCGGAATGATAAGTTTTTTTGATAAATGATGAAATCTGAAGGAATACAGATGACAGAGAAATTGCAAAGGTTGAACAGTCACTGAACTGTGACCATTGCATATAACGTGTCTGCGGAAGGTGGCCTTTGTTATTGCTATGCCTCACTGCTTGAGCCTTGCCACTGGATGGGAGTCACTGGCATGTCGATGGGAGTGACTGAACAGGAGAAGAGAGTGACTTGTCACTAGAGGGGAATGAGTGGCTAGGTGAAAGTTGGGACTGGCCAGTGGAAGGGAGTGGCTTCCCAAAAGGTAGTTCCTGGCCTGTGAATGGGATTGAATGATCAGGAGGAGGGAGTGTCTGGCAAGTGGATAGGATTGATTTGCCAGGAGAAGGGAGTGATTAGACACTGGAGGGAGGGGCTGGCCAGCAGAAGGGGGTGAATAGACATTGGGGATTGACAGGAGAAGTGAGTTACTTGCCAGGATATGTGAATGCTAGGAGAAATGAGTGACTTGCCAGGGGAAGGGAGTGACTAGCCAATGGGTAGTGACTGGCCATTAGAAGGGAATGACTGCCCAGTGGAGGGGAGTGAATGGCAAGGAGAAGAGTGATTGGGCAGTAAGTGTCAGTGACTGTCGAGTATATGTGAATGAAAGTCCAGTAGACGGGGGGGGGCTAACCCACTTCTTGTTCATTTCTCCTGCAAGTTGTAATTTTTGATAAGTTTGGAATTTTTCTTCAAAAAGTGATACAATTCTTTTCTGATTTTCCGTTAAGAGAAATTATTCTGCAACTGCACGCACATTAAAAGAAGATGCCCTTTAGATATTTTGTTTCGTAGGTTAATTAATACAGAGACTTCATACGGTTCATGTTTTGCGAAGAACGTAAAGGACAGGTTGTTGTTAGTCTAAAATTACGATGTAAATATGCAGAATAAAGTTCATCAATATTGAATTCATGATTATAGTGTGTGAGTTCCATTGTAATTGTGAATTTTTAAAGGAAAAGAAAGATGTATCTTTCAAGGACACGTTTGTCTTATTCCACAAATTTTTCTCACTTTTTATGAATCGTTTATTGTCTTACTCAAAGTGCTACTCGATTTCTTACATTGTAGTTGGTACGTGTATTAGGCAATGTTCGGAGTGGTTAATGGATGCTGAAATGTACCAAGGGCAGGTTGGTTATGGTGTCCTTCTTGAGGCATATAGAGTGCGACTTGGTCCTTGTCAATTCGACACTCGTAAAGGTGTGGCGGATGTGCCTCCATTGGCTCAAACTTTCATCATGGCTGGTAGGCGTTACTCATTCATGGTTGCAGTGCCTTCTGTAGCACGTTTAGGTAACTGTCGATTCGGCGGTCTTGTTGGTCGTTGATATTCTTTCCACCTCGGCCTCCTCATATAGTCAATATTGTCGGCCCGCGATTGACGGCACTGGGTCTTTGTGCGGTACCAGACAAAGTGGGCTAGAATCCAATGTTGCTGTGTTTTTGTGTAGAACAAAGGTGGAAGTGATGGTATGTTATTCATTCTGTGTGAAACTCCACGGGGTCATTTCGGATATTCATCGCTATCCGGTGCTATGTCCAGTTCCAGATGGCTGTTCCGATCGCACATTCCGTTAGAAGATGAGATACAGTGTCGGGTGCCTGGCATTATTTCCACTCGATGAATTGCGACCAGTCGTACGTTTGTTGGAATGTCATATACCACGCGGATCAGAACGCCTGAAACGCCAGGAGTATGCAGATTTCGCTTCACAGGGTCCCAATTCAGGTCGGTATTTACTCAAGTACCCTCATTTCCAGTGCCTCTTCCCGCTGTTCCCATCTGTTGCAAGTCGTTATACAACGGTCGTTTGAAATGTCGGGGTGTTTCATCTGGTCCGGATGGTGCAATATAAGCCACGTCGAGTGCAAAGTTCCGTAAACATCCTAACTTGTTAGGTATCCTTCCCTCATTGGTTGGGTTCTCGTGTTGTTCCACTAGATTTCAGTTTTTAAGCCATGTTGCCGTTGCTGTCCCCTGTTTTATGCTTTGGACCCACATGCGTTTTAGCAGTAGGGCCCAGCGCTTGTTCGCTCCGTCCAATAGAGCTCATCCTCCTTTCCCCTTGGGTTTTTGTAGCGTTGATAGAGGACTATGAAGGTCGCCCACCGCAAGATATACCATGCCATTGCTATTGTCAATTGTGTATGCGTCGCAGGGACTGGTAACATTTGTGCGTTATACCAAATGGTGGCTAGTAGATAGTTTTGTACGTATTCTACTCCTTGTGCCAAGAACGAGTCCCTTCCATACGCGCACATTGTTTGAAACTTGACTCTTCGTGTCATCGGCGTCCAGCTTTCGTGTATTGTCCTGTCTATAGTGTTGCAGAAAGTGATGTCGAGGATTTTTATGGTCTAATGAAACTTTTTACCGAGGTCGTTTGCTGTTCCCTCAAATCCTCCAGTTGCTAGTGCTGTGGACTTTCTCATATTCAGGCTTACGCCTGACGCTTTTTCATTGAGGTGTATCGCTTGCCGTGTTATGAAGTCCTCTGGCTTCGTTACAAAAACCGTAAGGTCATCAGCGTATGCTACTACCGCTGTGCGTTGGCCATTCCGTCCCAGACGAATGCCTGTAATGTTTTTGTCCAAGAGTTTGAGCAAGGGGTGTGTGTATAGAGCGAAAAGCACCATGCTCATAGGACATCCTTGGCGAATGTAGTATCTCGTTGGATTGGTAGTGTAATGAGGCCGTTGATTTGTACTGATGAATCGGCATGTGAATACATACTTTTCATGAGGTCTATAAACTATTTGCTCAGCCCATAACTCTGCATTATATTAAACGGGTACTTGTGATGTATCCTATCAAAAGCCTCTTGGAAATCCAGAGAAAGTTTACACATTGGTGAATGTATTATTTCTGCTTGGGCACTCGCCTCCCGCACTGTTGCGACGGTCTCCAAAATGGTGTTACCAGGGATGCCGCAAAATTGTGGTTTCTGCAGGTGTTCGATTAACAATGGGCGAAGTCGCTGAGCAAGGATCCTTGCTAGAAGTTTATAATGTACGTTCATGCGGGTGATAGAGCGGACATCCATTGGTTTCTGTGACCATCCGTTCTTCGGCAGGCATACAATGACTCCGTGCTTTTGTTGCGCTGTGATAGCTGTCTACATGTACATTTGATTCATGACGGTGCACAGGTCGTCTTTGAGTGTTGTCCAGTTCTCTTAGTAAAATTCCAGCCTGATCCCGTCGCTGCCAGGTGCTTTGTTGTTTCTGCCTACTCGTAGCTCCTGCAAGAATTCATCTACGTTTATTAGCCGTTCCAGAAACTCGTCATTTCTCGGTCGGGGGTTCAGCTTGGCTGTTCTCACGATGGCGTATATGCTGTCTTTATCGATAGGCGTGGAGTCATATTTTCGTCTGAAATAAGTTGCGAATACTTGCATAATGTTACTTGGGCACGCATGCATATGCCCGTTTTCATACTGTATCTGCTGGATATCGCGCGCGGATCGCCTCTGTTGCATGCGTAGAACATGGTGGAATGTTGGATTCTCATGTTCCATTTTGTCTGTCTCATCTTTTTCGATCATTATCCGCTGTAGGGGACACTGTGTAGTTGCACTCTCTTTGCCTTGAAGCGATATAAGGCGGTCAGTTTCTCAGCATATTGGAGGTCATTTCGCAGGATATAGTAGATGCATTCATAATAGAAATTTATCCATATTCCGGATGTTTGGCTGTCGTTCGACACCGTTCTCTGTGTAGAACTGTCCGATTTTCTTTTTGACTAGTCTTATCCACTACATAGTCTTGTTCGGAAAGTGCCGTTTCTGACGTGCCCAGTATTCCCAGTTGTTGCGCACTTTCGCTTTTCTGTTTGCATCTCTTAGTAAGGAATTGTTCGGCTTCCAGATACACTTTCCTCTGCGTAAGAAGGGGATATCGAGAGCTAGTCGCAGCGTAACCGCGTGATCAGTGAAGGCCCCAGCTACTGTCTCTGCCGCTGTCTTTTTTTCATATAAGTTTTTTTTGGCGTGGAATCGATGTATCCGGTTGCCCCAGTTGGGGAATAATGGGTGTAAACACTTCCCGTTCGGGCTGTCGCCAAATGTCCTGCATGTTAAAGCCGTTTACGAGCTCGGCTTGTGTACTGTAAGTGCAGTGAACAGTTCAACCCGCTGTCCCTAGTACGCATTTAAAGTCACCTCCCATGAATATATTGGCGAGTGTTTTCTGTAGGTAGTTAAGTTCATTTGTAAAAAAGTGTTGTCTCTCTCCTCTTTGCAGTTCTGGAGGGTGCGTATAAATTGATCAACGTCATCCCTCTGAATGCTGGCGCCATTGCTCGGCCTGACGGGAGTTCTGTAATGTTGGTGAGTTGTATTTGCTCCTGCACCACATAGGCCGTGATCCCACGTTCGTGTAATTCTATATACGTGTAATTCACCTATGTTGGGCTGAGTGACTTCTAATAATAATATGCCGATGTCCTGTTTACAGTGGAAGTCGTGTTATATATTCACTCTGGTCCTCATGTGTAATCCATTTCAATTCAGTGTTGCTATTTTGATGAAGTTCATCCACTTTTGTGGTGGTAGTTGGTGCCCTTAGTAACCGTTAATCTTTCCGCGCAAGTGCATTGCAAGTCCGGCTGTGCGTCCTCTCCTGTGTCCGGTCTCCATTTTTATCCAGTTTCATTTTTTTAATTTTTATGGACTGAGTTGTGTGTCTTCTACTCTTCTGGCTTCATCCGGCTGTGTAGGGTCCCAGTTGGAATTCCCTTTCTGTACGTCCTGCACGTCCCTTTCCCGTGCTCTATTCCCGTGTCGGTTTGTCGGTTCGTTGTGGACCTCTCCAGGTTGTTGTTTGTAGTCAGTCAATATAATGTTTGGGGTCTCGTTATATATTCTACTGTCTCCTTGCTCCATAGTGTCAGCACCATCCCACCCTTCCCCAGCACTCGGATTAGGCATTTCCTTTTTCGGAGTATGTGTGTTGCCGGTACTTTGTGAGGTTTCGTGTGTCCGTCCAGTGGGGTCGCTACGGGGCTGTGTTTGTTTTGTGGGTCCCCCTGTTATGTCGGTTGTTTCCTTTTTTTCCGGGGTCTAACAGGGTACTGTGTTGGTCTCGCCCTGTTTTTCGTCCTCTCCTGCTCCTTGTTTTGTTGTCCTCCTGCTGCAATATCGGCTCATGTCATTGTTGTTTCGTGTTCCGCCGTTCTATCTACTCTTCGACGTCTAGGGCACACCTGATATATATGTTCGGTGTCTCCATAACCATAACATGTAGGCTGCCCGTCGTATGATACCAGAACTCTTTGTTCGGCTATGGTTAAGTGGGACGGCACGTGCTTAGTGTTGTTACCACAATTCGGACCCGTTGGCTACTGGGTAACGGTGGGCTGTTGACAATTTTTCCTCTTGTATGTTAGTTATTTCACCGTAATAATCAAGTGCCGCCCTTAATGTCCTCCCATCCAACTCGGGGGGCAGGTTGGCTATCCTCACTTTTTTTGTACCCATACCACCCTTCTCTATGCGAACTGTGGATATTTCCCCATTCGAATGTTTATATTCAGACTGCCCTCATGTTGTCTGCAATATGGCATGCACATATTTTAGATCAACAAAATTTATAAATACCTGTCGTTTTGGTCCATCTATTTGAATCATGAGTACTATGTCCTCAGCGACATGCAGTTTTTCATAAATCCATTCGTGTATCTCATGCGCTGAAATCCGGGGGGTTTGCGGGTCAAAGGTACATATCAGGGTGTTCTGCCGCTCGTCCATGGTTCTTCGCTCGCCCACTTCAGTCAGTACGACAAACTTACACAGTAAACATCCTTTTCAATATCACCACGTACTCACTGAAACATAGTCACTAGGAGCACTGTGGAAACAACCTCCACTCTCGACGTCCGCAAGCGGAATGGCTCGACGCAAGGCAATGAAATTCATGCTTTTATATTACTAAATTATTAAATAAATTTCTCGTAAAGTGTAAGACACGATAACTTGCAGTTTTTGTGGCAACACATAAGCTGATATAATGCCACTGTTATAAGACTTTCATTTCTGCTTACTTGTACCAGCGGCCCGCTTACAGCTGCTTCAATGCAGACAGTATAAAAACTAAGCCTTTGTACAGCCAGTAACAACTCACAATGAAGAACGCTTAATGACCACGAGACTGTCTTATCGCACCTAATTCTGACGCAGTTTAAATCTTATTTGGCACGTTATCTTCATGATGCGAAATTCATGGTTCAAATAAACCTGTCTGAGTATTTAAACAGTATATTTAGGGGGATAACCCTTCTTTTAGACGAATTGTTGATCCTCTAAATATACATCTATGGAACCGATACTGGCCTTTGGAATTGCAAGGCACCTGAGGTGACGTCGCTGGATGAATACCGTACCCTGTCAAAATAGTACATGGTATCGTAGCGTACTTGTATAATCATGACATTAGCTTGCAGATTGTGTTCTTTCTGATTGCTAATAAAAAGACAAAGACAGAAATCTATGGAACTCGTTAGTATAAAATAGTATAAAAAGCACTGTGCAAAGTGACCGTTAGACGTTCAGTATCGTTGCACAGTATTTTGCTTTGAATTGATGTCGTGAAAAGTGATTTTTTGACGTCGCAATATTACTGAGAAATATTTTATTCGCGTGTCAGTGCGAGGAAACATGTTGAGTGATGATGATGATGCTGATGATACAGCTATTGTGGTCACTGCTTAGCCCCGTGTTTAAACTTTTAAAGCCCACCGGTAACTTTACGTACTGCAAGTTTTAACATTCTAAAATTCTACGTTGTGATCACATGGAATTTGTGTGTTTTGTATGGATCTCGGAACTAACAGTAAATTTTGCCTTATATAACATTAAAAGATCCGTTTTTATAACCGAGGTGGAGAGTGTTAACTGCGCGATGCGCAGTGAGTCCTTATATAACACAGGTATCTTGCGTCTTTTAAAGGTTAACAGATTCAAGAAATCGCCTTTGGATCATGCAGCTGTAGAAACGTAGGCTACAATATGGGTTGCTGCTAAGTCCCTAGCCCGACCAGGAAGGAAAGCAGCTACAGCGACCAAACTACCTTTCGCAATCACTGAAATTCAGAAGGTACTCCGTCCAACCAGGTCTCCGCGGCAGCAATGACCTCCGCGTCTGACGAAAAATGGTGACCTTTCAATTGTTTTTCAGTCGAATCAAGATATCAGCACCCCTGTATACACCAGTAAATATTACGAGATACTAAATGCTGAGTGAACCAAAAGAACAATACCGGTTTATGAGGTTAGATGGACCGTCATTTGATGAGCTACTCAAGACTGTTAAATCAAGAATCGCTAAAAGAATTTCTATAAGCCGACGCAGTCATTCCCAGTCAGCGTTTATCCATTATGCTACGCCGTATGGCTACTGTAGTTACTCTGAACACCTAAAATGTCTTTGTGGACAATGTTTGAGCTTCGGCAGACAGACTGAAACTGAATGGAAATTGCGCAGTACTGTCGACAGAAACCTCCATGTTTGCGATATTGCTGAACAAATTCCAGCTTCATGTGACTGACACAATATATTGTCAAACACTTAAATATTAAGGCCACCAATAATATTGTGCAGTATTACTATTGTGTAATACTAATTATTGCGCAATATTACTGACTACTAAATATAGATGTCTTACACAGAAAATTGCCTTTTCAATAATTTCTTCCGAATTTTATTTTCAGTTTCAACGATCATGAATGTGGT
>Ga0082212_10012502_pt1 | contig 10689 bp, 7 predicted proteins | sample TergutNt197P3_FD_71548 | JGI IMG/M metagenome (GOLD analysis project Ga0082212, IMG submission 71548) | Neocapritermes taracua P3 segment gut microbial communities from Petit-Saut dam, French Guiana - Nt197 P3 | ecosystem: Host-associated > Arthropoda: Insects > Digestive system > Gut ...
ATCTGCCGTCAATTTTGGCTATGGCTGCCCTGTACGTTGTTTCGGGGCTTGAAACCCTGGGGAATATCAACGGCATTACCATTGCCGGATTCAACAGGGAAGCCACCATCAGGGAAACATCGGGCGCCGTCATCGCGGACGCTGTCGGTTCCATGATTGCCGCCTGTTTTAACACCCTTCCCAATACGGCCTTCGGCCAAAACGCCGGTATTGTTGCCATGACCAAAGTAGTCAATAAATTTTGCATTTTTACCGGAGCTTTGGTGCTGATCCTTGCCGGATTCAGCCCCAAGATCGGCGCGGTTTTTTCAGTGATGCCTCCCAGTGTACTCGGCGGAGCGGTTATTACAGTATTCGCCATGATCTTGCTGAACGGCATCAGACTCTGCGCAAAGGCGGGTTTCACCGACAGGAACCTATTGATCCTCGCCATTACCTTCGGTGTAGGATACGCAGCCGGAGAAAATAAAACACTGGTGGCAAATCTGCCGATGGTTTTGCAGTATCTTTTCAGGGACAACATCGTATCCGTGTGTGTAATATCGGTGTTGTTGAACATACTCTTTCCCATTCCCGCCGAAGAACGGGAAAAGCTGCAAAAAGCCAGTGATCAAGCCGCTGCAGAAGAGTTAAAACAAGGTTAAGAGAGTTTTGCGGAATTGCATTCCGCTTCGATTAACAGGCGCGGCGAGACCGCCGCGCTAAAGAGAGGTTATGATGAGTGAGATAATGCGTCCTATTCCCTTTCCCGAACTGATAAACTGGGTAAAAGGTGAATATAAAAACAACGGATCGGTTTTCGGTATACGAAAGGAAAAATTCTACCAGCCCGCCAATACAGGCGGCACGGAACTGTTCGGGACGAAGATCGATTCCCCCATAGGCCCTGCGGCTGGTCCCAATTCTCAGCTTGCGCAAAACATTCTTGCGGCCTACCTTGGCGGTTCCCGGTTTATAGAGCTGAAAACCGTGCAGACCATGGACGGGGAAGAACTGCGCAAGTGCGTAGCGCGTCCCTGCATCAACGCTGTGGACGAGGGCTACAATGTTGAGTGGTCGACTGAACTGACCGTTGCCGAAGCACAGGAGGAGTACATCAAGGCATGGTTTCTTTGTCACATTTTCGCAACGGAATTTAATCTTGCCGGTTCGGGCGGTGTCATTTTCAACATGAGCGTCGGTTACAGCCTGGAGGGGGTAAAATCGGAAAAGATCGATTCCTACATCGAGGGGATGAAAAACGCCGCAAACACGGCAGTCTGGAAACAATGTTACGATCATATTGCGGCTAACATCGCTTCCTTTGAACGTTTTTCCCAAAAAGACCTTGACCTGGTATCTCCGTTTGTTTCCAGCAGCATAACCCTCTCCACCCTTCACGGCTGTCCCCGCGAAGAAATAGAAAAAATCGCCGCCTATCTTATAACCGAAAAAGGACTGCACACCTACATCAAGTGCAACCCTACCCTGCTCGGCTATGAAACCGCCCGCAAACTGCTGGACGAAGCAGGTTACGGCTATATTTCCTTTGACGATCACCATTTCAAGAACGACCTGCAATTCACCGATGCGATTGAAATGCTGCGCCGCCTTAAAACGATGGCGAAGGAAAAAAATCGTGCTTTCGGCGTTAAGATCACCAACACCTTTCCTGTGCAGATCAAACGGAACGAACTGCCCGGCGGCGAGATGTATATGTCGGGACGTTCCCTTTTCCATCTTTCGATCAATGTGGCGAAACGACTCTCCGAGGCGTTTAACGGCGAACTGCCGATTTCCTATTCCGGCGGCGCGGATTATTTCAACCTCAGGGACATTCTGGAGACCGGCATAAGACCGGTAACGGTCGCCACCACGATCCTCAAACCCGGCGGCTATGAACGCCTTGTTTTGCTTGCGGAACTGGCAGAGAAAGTTCCCGCCAAAACAGATGGCGGCGCGCCTATCAACGTGCAAACCCTGAATGCCTACGCCGAATCCCTGCCCAGGCTGCCCCGTTACCGCAAAGAATACCGCCAAAGCGCCTCACGAAAAACCGCGAGTGCCCTGCCCTTATTAGACTGCGCCAAAGCCCCCTGCTCGGACGGCGGCTGTCCCATTCACCAGCGGATACCCGATTATCTCGCCGCCGTTGCGGAAGGAAACTATTCAGGCGCATTCGGCATTATCGCGCAGGACAATACCGCTCCTTCGATAACCGGAACGATCTGCGACCATCAGTGCCAGCATAAATGCACCCGCCTTGATTATGAGGACCCGCTGCAGATCAGGCAGGCAAAACTCATTGCCGCCGGCAACGCCCAGGAAAAATTTACTTCCTCGCTGCAGGCAGCGGCGGTCAAGACCGATAAATCGGCGGCGGTAATCGGCGCGGGGCCTGCGGGAATTGCCGCAGCGGTGTTTTTGCGGAGAAACGGAGTGCCTGTCACGGTATATGAAAAACGTGAAAAACCGTTCGGCATTGTGCAGCATGTGATTCCCTCGTTCAGAATTTCCGGCGACGCAATCAGCCGTGACTTCAAAATGGCCGAAAAAACCGGCGTAGAATTCAAATTCAACGCGCCGGAAAATTATTCAATCCCCGAATTGCAAAAGAAACACGCCTTTGTCGTCATAGCCACCGGCGCATGGAAAGAAGGCGCGCCGGTTGTCAAACAGGGACAGGAAAAAATTCTTGACGCCCTGCGTTTCCTCGGAGATTCCAAAAAGACCTGCTGCGGCCTTGACCTTGGCAAAAGTGTCGCCGTTATCGGCGGCGGAGACGTCGCGATGGACTGCGCCAGGGCCGCAAAGCGGAACAAGGGGGTGGAATCGGTCACCATCGTATACCGCCGGACCAGGGAATTTATGCCCTCCCAATTCGAGGAACAGGAGATGGCATTGGCCGACGGAGTGGCGTTTATGGAATTACTAGCCCCCGAATCATGGGTAAACGGCGTTTTGATCTGCGAAGTAATGCGCCTCGGCGATTACGATTCCTCCGGCAGACGGGGCATTGAAGGCACGGGTAAAAAACAGGAACTGCGTTTCGACACGGTAATCGGCGCTGTTGGCGCGGGGGTGGAAACCGGCGGTTTTACCCGCGGCGGCATTGCGCTTAACGCCAAAGGCCTGCCCCAGGTGAACGCGTCCCGCGAAAGTTCCGTACCCGGCGTGTACATCGCCGGTGACTGCAAAGCCGGCGCGGCGACAGTGGTAAAGGCAATCGCCGACGGAAAAGCCGCCGCCGCCGACATTTTATCGAAGCTTGGACTAGAGGCAGACTTTTCTGTCGAACCGGCGGCTTCCCCGTGCGCGGCGGACATTGATTTTTCAGACCTCTACCTTAAGAAAGGCGTTTTCGCCGAAGCGAAAGAAGACAACACCGACGGATACCGCTGCCTTTCGTGCAATACCCTTTGCGAAATATGCGCCGACGTATGTCCGAACCGTGCCAATGTGGCGATAGAGGCTGCGGGCAAACACCAGATCCTCCACATCGACCGGATCTGCAACGAATGCGGAAACTGCGCCACCTTCTGCCCCCACGCGGGAAAACCGTACAAAGACAAACTGACGGTATTCTGCTGCGAGGAAGATTTTGTGGAAAGCGAAAACGCAGGCTTCCTGAAAATGACCGCCAACGGCGGTGGCGGCGATACCTGGAAGATCAGGCTGGAGGACAAATCGGTGGTAACGTACCGCACGGGCGAAACAACGATTCCTAAGGAATGGATCGCAGTCCTTGAGGCGCTTTTGTCGAAGTATGCGTATCTTGTAAACTAAGGAGGAATATATGTTATTAATCGGAAACGGAAATGTTGTAACCAGAGACAGTACTAACCCCTATATCGAAAACGGCGCGGTTCTTGTAGAGGGAAAAACCATCATGGACGTGGGCGATACCGCCGCGCTGCGGGCAAAATACCCCGATGCGGAATATATCGATGCGAAGGGAAAACTTGTGATGCCCGGTTTTATCAACACCCACATGCACTACTACTCCACTTTTGCCCGCGGCATAAACCTGGGCGGAAAACCGGCGACCACATTCGGCGAAGTGCTTGCCGGCCTGTGGTGGCGGCTGGACAAAAAGCTGACCCTTGAGGATGTGTACTACAGCTGCATCGGCCCGATGATCGATGAAGTGCGCTCGGGGGTAACATCGGTAATCGATCACCATGCCAGTCCCTTTGCCATAGAAGGCAGCCTGTTCAAAATAGCCGAGGCGGCGAAACTCTTCGGCCTGCGTAGCAACCTATGTTATGAGACATCCGACCGGGACGGCGAACAAATCGCTGCCGCCGGCATTAAGGAAAACGCCGACTTCGCCAATTACTGCAAGAAACAAAACAACGACATGATAGGCTCGCTGTTCGGACTGCACGCCCAGTTGACAGTCGGCGAAAAAACCCTTGGGCGCTGCCTTGAAGCCGCGGCCGGCGCGGGAGTCGGCTTTCACATACACGCCGCCGAGGGCTTTGAAGACGTTGCCGATGCGGTTTCCAAATACGGAATGCGCGTAATCGAGCGCCTGTACAAGGCCGGCGTTCTTTCGCCGAAATCAATCGCCGTTCACTGTATCCATGTCACCGATGAAGAAATTGACATGCTCAAGGAAAGCGGAGTCGCCGTAGTGCATAACCCCCAGTCGAACATGGGCAACGCCGTTGGTGTTTCGCCCGTGCTGGAAATGCTAAAAAAGGGAATCACCGTGGGAATGGGCACGGACGGTTACGCCGCCGATGTGCTTGAATCCTACAAAACCGCAGCAATTCTTCACAAGCACGCGAAAGGCATTCCATCTGTCGCCTGGGCTGAACCTCCGGCAATGCTTTTTGAAAACAACAAGACGATTATGGAACGCTTTATCAAAGGAAAAACGGGAACCCTGGCGAAGGATCATTATGCGGACATTATCATCGTCGATTACAAGGGCCCCACTCCGGTTAATGCCGGTACGATTAACAGCCACATCCTCTTCGGCGTTACCGGCCGCCATGTTGACACAACGATTATCAACGGAAAAATCGTCATGCGTGAGAGGGTACTGGTAAACATTGACGAAGATGCCCTGCTGGCAAAATCGCGGGAACTGGCGAAAAAACTCTGGGAGCGGATTTAGGGGGTTGTTTTTAGCGCGGCTGCACGGCGGCCCACCGGTAGCAGTCTACCAGGTGATCGTTAACAAGGCCCGATGCCTGCATAAAAGCGTAGATGATCGTGGGGCCGACAAAGGAAAAACCCTTCTTTTTGAGTTCCTTTGAGATTTGCAGTGAGAGGTTTGTCGTTGCGGGGATTTGCGCAAGTGTTTTCCAGCGGTTGACAATGGGCTTGCCATCCACCCAGTTCCAAAGCCACTTCGAGAAATCCTCCCCCGCTTCCGCCATTTCGCAATATGCCCTTGCGTTGCTTATGGCGGAGTTAATTTTTAGCCTGTTACGGATAATTCGTTCATCTTTCAGGAGCCGCCTTACGTCTTTTTCTCCGTAACCGGCCATTTTTTCGGGGTCGAAGCCGTCAAAGGCAAGGCGGTAACCCTCGCGGCGTTTGAGGATGGTAAGCCAGGAAAGACCGGCCTGTGCTCCGTCCAGAACAAGGAATTCAAAAAGTTTCCGGCTGTTCTTCAGTGGAACACCCCATTCCCTGTCATGGTAGCGCGTATAGTCAGCATCCCCCAGGCACCAGGGGCAGCGAATTTTTTCAGCAGCCATAACGGAATGATATTTCAGATAATCGGTTTATGGCTAGGGGTGGGGATGGTCGTTTTTTTTGAACAATGCCGTATTTTCATAGTCGTTGCACATAGGCTTTTTCTTTGGTTAGCTGCACCAACTGTTCGAGGTTAATTTTATCTGAAATGTAATCGCGGATAATTTCAATACTCTTTGGTGTTGGGTCAAACCCTTCAAACATTACCGATCCCAAGGCACTTACAGCAGCTTCAAAATTATTGACGGTACTGAAACTAACTCCCATTATGGTGAGGTTTTTTCGGTCGATTTCAATTGGTTTATAGGGCATTACGGCCTCCTTTTAGATAAAAAAATAATTTGGATCAAATGATGTAACATTATTTATAACCGTTTCGTTTTTCCTTCTATTTGTTAACCATCGTTCTTTCCAAAAATTAATTAGTTCTTCTCCTGTGTAATCATAAAATTCTGGTTTTGCAGTCTTATCATTTAAAAATTCATGATAATTTGAAGCAAGTGGTAGAAAGTAAATACTTCTTTTGAAAGAATGCATCAATAAAAATTTTTTATCAAACCCAACTAACTCTCCAGCTGCCGCTATTACTCGCATTACCCAACTCGGACCATTTCCAAAACCATGGTCTATGTTAACATTATTATTTCTTAGAAATATTACCATTTCTTGTATTGTTTCTTTTGATAAGTGTAATGTACCATATCCTTTTGTTTCACCTATTAGCTGATATAATTTTTTATGTTTATAAATTATTCGATTATACTGCGAACTCTTTCCATATAAACTTGTGGTAAAAATACCAATTAAGGAATTTGCACACCGCTTATTTATAATTGTAATTTTATCCTTATATTTTTCTTCATATATTTTTCGTATTTCTTTTGAAGCCAATAAAAGTGATATTAATTTTCCTCCTAGTAAATAATTATAAGGAGGTAGAGCACCTATAACATAGGCATCCATTGTATAAATAAGGTTTTTTGTGCGAGTTTGCCTATCCCAGCCTATAAAATCATCTCTATCAGGAATATGAATTATTGGACTACCCAATGCTGCAATTCCAATAATTGGTTTATTAGGTAGAGCATCATCACGAATCAATAGTTTAATTCTTCTCCCAACATAATCACTATATGGAGAACTCCAATAATAACGGAATATTCTAAAAAGATTCTTCTGTTCTTGTGTTTCGCATACTTCAATGACTGGATGTATATCTGATTTAATAACTTGAGAACCATCAGCCAAATTGACCCTTGCTACCTCTAAATGTTTATCAATCCAAATTTTATTACTATTAATAATTTCTAAACGTTTAAAAGACATCGCTTGCCGAATAGTACTTTTATCGTATGTTTTAGGTGGAACAATTTCAATTTTTTTAGCTCCAAATTTAATATTCCAGCCAATCTTATATAAATCACGAAGAATGAATAACTTAATTCGCTCTTCAGGTGTTTTATTTTCCAGTGAAAATTCAATTATATCGCGGCGTTTTATTGATTCATCTTTAATATAATCAACTAAAGGTTTCATTATCCTTGAAATATTTTTTCCCAATTTGTTTTTGGTGCAATGCAGTAATTTACCATCCCTTTCGTTTCATGTTTTCCTTGGCAAAATGAAACATCGGCACAAAGGATCATTTCCATTAACGGCTTCTTTAATTCATCTTCTTTTCTATATTCACCTTTAAATATATCTTTTTCCAATATCTGTTTTAAGAAAATATAAAGCTGTCCATCATAAATTCCAAGATAATCGTTATCAAATGATTTCAATTTATTTATTGATAAATTTTCTTTTATCTTGGCTTTCAGAGCCTCAGCTAATGCTTTATCTTTTATTTCTGCTTTTTCTCTGATAGTCACTGCTGCTGATTCAGCTAATGGTTCTGCATCTATATTTTTGTTTATATTTTGTTTATAAAGTTCTTCAAAATTCCTTATTCTAACAGGTAGAACAAAAGGCTGTTTTGGCGCACTCCACATATAGCAATTTCCTTGAATAGGCTCACCAATTAAATGTGCAAGGATATCATGTGAATAGTGAGAATTATATTTTCCTAAAACACCAGCATCTCCTTCTGATAATAAATGAAAGCAAAACCAGTTATCAGCTTGACTTAACAGCTCTGAAGCCATTGAACCAGGTTGTTGTGTTACTAAAACAGCTCCTAAATCATATTTTCTGCCTTCCTTTACCCATTCAACAAATGGGCTTGATTCTTCCATATTTTTTCCTAGTACACTTTGCGCTTCTTCAATTATAGAAATAACAGGTAATGAAGATTCTCCTGTAAAATTTTCTTGATTATAATTGAATATCTGTCTCATAAGTAATCCAGCAATATTATTACCGGCTGTAGAACTTAACATGCTTATGTCTACAATAACGCAATAACCTTCTTTTAAAGCATCAATTGTGCCATTTAGTAATTGACTATTCGAATCATGCAAGTGATGTATGACATTGTACATATTACTTTTTGCTGCTGATATTTCAGCAGTATTATTTTTAACATCTTGTTCCTTATAACCAAGTAATTTTCCAATATCTGTATCATCCGCACTTAAACCATTTTTTGCAACTAAATCAACCATTTCATTCCATTTTTCTGGAGAAAGAGATTTTAATTTAATTATGTTCTGTTGATCCTGCCTCTCTTTTGATATAGAAATACCTATTACATCTCTTGCGGGAAATTTTCGAATATCAATCTTAACATTTCCTGCTTTACAACTACCATAATATTTATTTGGCTCTGGCCGAGAAGTAAATAATACTAAATTTTCCTGCAAGTGTTTCACATCACAGAGTCCGGGACGATTTTTATTATCTGGCCAAAAATACTCACCATCAGCATCAAATATTAAGACACCAACTTTTCTTCCTCTTTCTGTCTTGGGAACGCCATTTCTATAAAGCTCTCCTATTAAATATTTAATAAGGTTTGATTTTCCATAACCAGCCCTTGCAAATACGACAGATCGTTTTGAAACAAGATTATTAATATCAAAAGTTACTTTTAATGAAGGATTAATGTATCTAAAAATAGATTCAGAATCCGATGTTGCATCAGAATATACAAATTCACCCAGCACATAATCGCCTAAATCTGTTTCACCGCCGCTTAATTGGCAAAGTTCTTTTAAAACAGCATCACTTGGCAATGAAACTTTTGCTCCTAAATGGGGTAACCGTCTTTGTGATGGAACATAAATAATTTTATCATTTACAATTTTTACTGCGCCCAATAATTTTATTTGAACTTTATATTTAAGTTTTGAATATTTTAAATCTTCTGGAACTTCTTGATCTCTTTCCTGCATTGTATTTATATAGTCCTCACCTTCGGCAGTAGCAAGCAGTCCAGATGGAATAAATTTGGTTATCCTACCTAACGATGCCTCCTCTGGTGTTCCCAGTTGAATTAAAAGAAATTGTCCAAGCTGAGGACGATCCTGCATATTACTGTTATACGGAGAAATTATATCTGCAGCAAATTCAAACCCTTTTTCACTAAACCCTTTAAATGTTCCCCATAACTGCGATTTAGCAAATAAATTAAGCATTACGATACCTCACATTCGTCAAATTTTTTCCTAGATATTTCATTTTTAATATTTTCTCATTTTCTTCTGGAGATAAATTTTGAGTTATACCCTCAAAAAGAATATCCTGCAAAATATCAATCTCTATTCCATTTACTTTTGCAAAATCATGTGCTTTTTGAATACACATTGGAAAATCAGGAATTGGAAATCCATATCTCGCATCATTCATCAACTGTCCAAGTATTTTGTCTACTTCTGATAATTGCCATTCTGTAATATCAACAGGCCAAACAGGGTCAAAAGGCCTGTTTCCAAATTTAACCAAAAATAATTTGCCCATTGATTGATAAAGATACTTGCCGTTTTCGTCTGGTTCACTTGTAGTCAGCGTATCAAGCCAGGTTCTATCGAAGTTGTAACATTCCTCCTCGATATCCTTGGGAACTCCTACATAACATGAATATGGTCTATGTAATGTTTCTTCCAATTCCAACGCAATAGACAAACGACTGAGTACCGCACTCTGTTTCGCAACTCCAACCATAGAAATTGCCACTTTTTTCTGCTCATGTGCTTGACATGCGCCTCTTATCAATTTATCTATTTTAGGAAAGATTTCACGCTTAAACGATTTTGTTCTTAACATCCCTTCTCTTACAATAATCGTATCAGATCCCCATTCTTTATATTTCATTAAGTCATATAAAACTGCCCACTCTACAATATCTCTATAAATCCTAATAGCACCTGTACTTTTTTCTTGCTGTCCAAGACCTTTAAGCAAGTATGATAATCCAGTAACATCCGTATCTAAATCATTACACAGCCGCATAAGAGGTTCTACTAAAAGTAAATTACTTGCTTCTGGCAGAATGCGATTATTTAATTCATCTGGTTGTGAGTTGGAGGCTATAGCATCTAAAGCACATTGATTTCCTCGTGAATCGACAACACGTACCAATTCTATTATTGCTGGATTAAAATAAATACGGTTATCTCCTCCATCTGAAGAAACAAAAGAGACGGCATTTACAGAGTATTCCTTAATTGGTTTTATGTCATTTTTTAGTCGTTTTGCATACTCTCGATATTTTTTTAATATAGGCTCTTCACTTTTGTATGCATCAAAAACTCGTTTTTTGATTTCTTTAAAGTTGTCTTCTGCTAGAGCCACTCCTTATTCTCCTTACTATTCTCTGAATACTTTTATTTAAAATATATAATTCTAAATAGTGATTTGTCCTATTTTAACATCCCTAAATAAAAATAGTCAAGTATTCGGTATTCGGCACACGGTACGCCTTTACCTTTTATCATTAGTCTTCCTCAAATTCGTTCTCAATTTAGTACCAATTTCCTTTATTACCCCCACTCCACATTCGGCAACCCTGCCACAATATCCACTGTCTTTATACTAACCGTTATAACCGATAACAACAAA